>Ga0065711_1039436_pt1 | contig 17849 bp, 5 predicted proteins | sample Hoacrofraction12_FD_59098 | JGI IMG/M metagenome (GOLD analysis project Ga0065711, IMG submission 59098) | Hoatzin crop microbial communities from Cojedes, Venezuela - Epithelial fraction 12 v2 (version 2) | ecosystem: Host-associated > Birds > Digestive system > Esophagus > Crop | place...
TTTTTTTTTTTTTTTTTTTTTTGGACTGCTAGTTTAAAGAGTCCTTTCTCTACACCCACCTACACCCACTCTGAACACATTTAGGCATTAGGCACATAATATCTGGCATTTTCAATACTGGCAGGTAGGTAGGCATATAAAATGGAGTACCATAGCATAAGTAATTTATACCCACGAGTAAATTTGGGTCCCAAAATTGCATTTGTGAGCTTATAAGCTGTTTTCCTTTAAAAACAAGGTTGACTTTCATGAAATACATAAGTAATTGTGCCCCTAAGCATGCATAACTTATTGTTCTGTTCTGGAAATGCCAAGAGAAAACAAATCCTTTCTATTGACAAAGTATGTGAAGTTATGTTAGAATGAAGCCCTACTGAGACCTAATCTATCCAGGCTCCTTTTGGTGTAGTGCAAAGAACCACAGCATGCTTGCAGACAAGTAGGATCCCACTGTGATATTCTAGGACTCTGAAAATAGACGAGTCCTAACCACTGAAATTTATATTAGTGGAATGTACAGAAGCAGAGGTTGATTCTGGCTGAGAATATGGCAGATGTTATTCATAATTGCAGTCTGTCCCTTTTATCAATGCAGTTTCATTGTCTATGAAAAAGGAAAGCTTAAGTAATGCTCTTAATTTCTTTGAGATTTCATCCTCTAATGAAAGGTACTTATACACAAATATTTTCTAATTACTAATATTTTTTTCTCATTTAATCCTTTTGTAACTGCTGCAATGGTTTGTTGTTAATACCATGTCAGCTCCAAGAAAATTAGTTTTCTGGAATTCTGTATTTGATAAATCCACAACTTGGTATCCCCAAGGAAAGTAGGAGAAGAAAAAAATAACTAAACCCTTGACAAGTTAAGGGTCACATTTGTATTAGATACCAAAAAAATAAGCATCAGTAGACAAATGTCTTCCTTTTCCAGTCCTATTGATCAGTAGTAGGAAAAATCAGTCTTCAGAAAAAAACAGCTTTAGAAAAATATCTGAGAGTTTTTCTGAAATGCCTTACATTTTTCTTTTTTTTTTTTTTTTAAATCACATGGATATATAAAGGCAGATAGTAGGAAAGTGACCTTTTCAGAGTTCTTGTCACACTGTGAAACTATTTGGTACCCACCTGTTTTATTGTTAATTTTCTTATAAGATTCCCCTGTTTTTCTCAAAGTAATTGTTTTATGTGAGGAAAGACAGGGAAAAGTCTTTGCCTCTCTAATACATACCACTCATTTTATTGTCTGTAACCCAGATTTCTCAGCTGACAGCTTTTTTGGCATGCTTACTAGCGTTTACTGTGCAACACAGATAAGATATCACAGTATTGCCAATTAACAAATTTTGTGTGTGCTTGTCTTGTATTTTTTCTTGTTTCAGATTTGTTCTCTAGCCTGAAATATTTTATGCTGGAGATAATCCAAATATGCTATGACATTTCAGGAAAGACATCCAGCAGAAATGCAAATGTAATAACAGGAAAAAAAAATTATTATCTTTTAGTAAAAAATATTTCTTGTTCTGTGATTTTATCCATCCTCTACAGTGATTGAAACCGGATTCATAATAAATATGGAACTGCACTTAGGTGACTGATGCAAACGTGATATGTAAAAGAAAAAAGCATACGCTGAGACAATAGAATCAACCTGAAGTGAGCATTTTCTGTATTTCAAGTGCTTCAAACATTAATGTTCTTTGGTATAGACTGTATATTTCTCTTACATATAAGAAATCCAGAATTCTGACTCCTTTTTGTCATTTGTAATTCCTTGATTTTCCTAGATATACCTCTTTGATCTAGTTTTACTTCAACCTACAATTGTACAGTCTCGTTAATGTTGCATGGGTTAAAGTTAGGGCAGATCCAGCCTGCTGTTCTATAATATTTTCTGGGCTAGTTCTTGATAGAATGGAGCTCTGATCGCTGCATTTCCTTGGACTAGTTAATCAGGAGTGATCTTCTAAGTCTGCTTTCAATAATGATACATTTGTCCTGGTGTAGCTGGCTGAACATTTCTGCCTACCCATTTGTAAAATGGCAATGAGTCTTTACTGACTTCTACCACGGAAGCTTAAATAGTTATGGTTTATATGGTTCAAACTATGGTTTAGCGCTTTGAAAATTGAAGATAGTTTGTAAGTATTAGTGGAAGCGTTCTACTTCAGCCTGTAAGAGCAGAGTGTGACTGCACAGGGAATAAACTAACCTGCCTTGCCCTCTGTTCAGTGTTGAATTGGATAGGCGTTTTCTTGTGTATTTTGGATCACATAGAGAAGTATTATGACTGTACATATGTATACAGACCTCTGACTGTATGTGTATATACACCTATGCCTTAAAATAATATCTTTTTCTATGATGGCATGTAGTATGTTCTGTCAATTAATATTCCAAGTTTAGAAATAAAAAAATACATCAAAAATATACTCTTCTTTATTAACTTAAGTTGCCCTGCTTGCTTTATGGAAAACTGACAAAAGTTGGGAAGCCAGTTCCATAGAACCTCACTGGATTTCTGAATGAAGCTCCTGCTAATTTCCAGGTGTAATCTTCGCCTGCCCGAGACATGTGAGTGCATGACCTAAAATAGAAAAATCAAGAGTGAGTATACATTTCTGAGAGACAGTGTTCAAAGAAGCTGCTATTGAAAGACAACAACAACAAAATTGAAATTCACTAGTAGTGGGTAACATTTATCAAATGGCTACTACAACAATAGGAAAAGATCAGAGTTAAGGTAAAAACTGGTTCCTAAGGAACACATAACACTCTGGTCATGAAGTGTATGGTATCTGTCAGTGTTACTTTACTATCGCTCTCACCTGAGTGAGGAATCACAGCAACAATGGTCATCTTGATGCTAAAATGCAATGTCTTAGATGTTTTACATTTTGGCATTAAGCTGAGGTTTGCTAAAAAGACAGACATGCGAATATGACAGGTAGTTAAATGTATATGGCTACTTGCATAATAATGAATGCAAACTGATAATGGCGAAGGGCACATTTGGAGAATAATACACTTTTAACACCTGTGTACATTTCAGAAATTGGAAATTCAAGGGTGATATCTAAAACACCACAGCCAAAGCAGACAGAGGTATTTAAGTGAAGAACTGCCTTAAAATCAGTTAGTGGGTTTCTCTTCAAACTGACCAGAACAGGAGACCTGAAGCTATTGTTGCAATGGTAGCATAAATACATTGTAAAGAATACATTGACAAATTTCACAAGCAGTATTGAAGTGGTATCTCTTGGTTGTCTGTGTTGGTGATGTAATACGAGCAAAGTTTCCTTTTATAAGTAAGCACTGTTTAGTGAGAAGCCAGCAACAGTATGTCCTAAAACATTTATTTCTCTCAGTTGCTAACCTAAAAAGAGAATGAAACAATTTAAATGCAATTTTGTGAGAATAAAATACAGACAGAATAAGAAATTGTAAGTCGAGTTTCATCCTAGTGTGATTTAAAATAGCTGAATTATAAACCACTCAGAAAACCAGACTGATGATGGGAATGGGTACAGAATTTTAAGCATAACGGTGCTGCTGGATTGATACTGAATTGCTACAATTGCGACGGAGATTATATTCAAGCCCTCATTCAGCAGAATAATTTTTGCTTGAAATCTGCAAGGGGGGTTGTGATACCCACGAACGTGTCAACCACAAAAGCCTACAACAGTGTTAGGATTGTATCTGTTGACCTTCGCAAGTGAGGGGCTCTGAGTGTGCAACAGTTGCACACCCGCAGACCCACCCCTGGGACCTCAATTCAGTAATACTCAAAGCTTTCGTAAAGAGTTTGCTTAAGCAGAGGCATGATCAAAGTCCTCCCAAAATATGTATGTTTTTCGTGGATCAGATTTCAGCTCTTGTTTTGGATCTGCAAAGTTCTAAGTGTGATTTAAGCCGATAAACAACCACAGGAGGTTTTTACCATTGATTTGAGTGGTCTTCGGATAAGACTCTGTGTGCATCAACACATTCCATGCAGCATGTAAAATCCATTTTAGCTTAACGTTTATGCATAATTTAAACTGAAAAACACGCCTGTAACTGGCTTATTGTTTATTTTTATATTCTGTTCCCCTCACCCTCATCTCTGGTCTATGCCTGTGTTTTTCACTTTTTTTTCTAAGGATTTTCTTCCTTCTGTAGTGAAGAATACAGTTGGGGTTTTATTGTTGTTGCTGTTGGTTTTAACATCCTTCTGAATCCACCCACTCTGCCTTCCTTTTCTCTTAAATGACTGTTTCTTTTTACTGTCAGACTCATTTTTTCCTATATCTTCTAATAAACAGTTCCTCTCTACTTCTGTCTTATGCCTGCCTAATCCAGCATGACTAGCTCTCCCTTATTTTTCCATCTCCTATGTCATGTTCCACTGGTTTTCCATGCATCTGAAGCTCTAGATCCCTATCATCTTCTCATAAAAGTCCTACTCATCCTCTCCTAATTATTTATTTTTGAGTTTCCCTCACTTTTCCATATTTATCTCAATTATTACTTCAATCATCTTGAAAAAAATAAATCTCCTATACTTGTAAAAATCTGAAAGTTTGTAACTTTCTCACATAAAAAAATATTAGTTTAGTCCCTTCTAAATTCCACCCCACCAATTCGTCCTCCTTTGAGCACACTTGCCCCATTTCCTTTACTCCAATATACAATTTAACAATTTGTTTAAAGACCTACTTGGAATGTTAATCTCTAATGTAGAAGTTTAAATTATAAAAAGGTGATTTTTATCAGAATATACATAATCTAATATTTAATTCCCTAGTTGTGTTCATGCAAACATTGCACAGAGCATAATATGAATCATGATTCTGCTCTGAAAGAACCTCCAACAGTTCAAGATCTTTCATTGAAACACAAAGGATTTATATAGAATGTAAACTCGTAAGAAACATTCAGAAGAAAATACGTAGTTATTTAACATATTTTTTTTTTTTAAATCTTAATTCAGCACTAAGTGTAATCACCCTAGAATGATGGATCTTCTTGAACATGATAAGCCCATGGTTCTGAGAGTCCAGCTGGCCTTTGAGAATGAAGTTTTATGATGTACAATTCTAATGTTAGCAAAGCATAATAAACAATGAAAAAAAATCAATGAAATAACTAGCTCAATTCATCTTACCGTAGCAGGAATGAAGTATTAGGCCAGTCTGAGACAAATAATACAGATGTCTGTATAGACATTTGTCTAGAAGAATCTTGAAAACACTATGCTATACTATTTATTGTTAGCATGCTAGATAAACATTAACAGCTATGTATTACTTATGAGGTGAAAGTCAGTAGTAATCACAGAAAATGCTTTACTGTTTCTTAAACAAGTTTATATATGTGTTCTTACATACAGTACCCAGAAACACCCAGTGATACCGCAAAGCTCCTGAATGTCAGCATTTTCAAAGCAATTTGGTTAGCATATTTAAGCGGACTTGATTAGGGACTGAGGAGCAGTTTCTCAAAGACGATTAAGTATGTAACGCCCACTGAAATCAATTTACCTATACATGAATTTTCAATAGCTACAGAGATGTATTTTGATACAAAATTCATTTTATATGTTTGCTCACCACTGTGGCAAGTATAGCAAGGTTAAACTCTGTTACAGTAAAGTATTTAAAGTTTTTTTAAATATGGATGTCAGCATTAAAAAAAAAAGAAACTACTTAAGGACATCTGTCATTTTTATAAAATTTATATTTTATAAAATTATATTGAAAATTTAGCTTATATCGGATGCAGATATTAATACAGCAATAATTACAGTTATGTGGCACCTTCAAAACTCGTTATTATTTTCTCAAACAGCAGTCCTAGTCAAAACTGTGGGGTAGTTTAGCTGAGAAATAATTAAATCAGTAACAAAACTTTAAAACACAATTATTTTTAGAATTATTCCTGACTTCCTAAATCATTTTGTTAATTTGCAGTTTTCTAAGTCTACTTGTTAAAAAGGACTTTTGATATTTACCAGTGAAATAGCCTACCCTGTATTCCTCTGTTACATGTTTCCTTTACTCTCCGTTGTGGCAATCAACACCTTATATATTGAACAGCTCTTATGAAAAAGCAAATGCAAAGTGAAGAAACTGTATGTGAACTGCAGTATACAGAAATAATGAAGTTTGCTTGTTTTCTGTCTTTGTACTTCACCCATAGAATGAGCAACTACAGCAATTATTCAGTGCTCCATCCTGCTTTTAACTCTCTGTGGAAAGGAAGAAAAAGGAAAACGTACCTCCACTGTAAGAGTTAAATATTAATGTCTACTTAGTTTTTTATCTTTTAAGCCAGAAAGGACCTTTACCGTGATACCAAGCCTGTTTACTTACCAAAGCTGCTTACTTTCCTTAAAAGTCTCTGGTGAGGGATTCCCCAAAGTCTTGTGGAACACTGTATCAATGAGGTGACTCCATGTCCTCCAAGACATTTTTGAAGCAGAGATTCCCTTTATAAAAAACCATGTCAAGTCTTTCCATATGTACTATATATATCCAAGTGACGTAACTACAGGAATTCCTACTGGTATGCATGCCGTTCAGGATATGCATAAACAATATTGAAATTTATTAAGGAGTAGGATGACAATGTAGCTAACAATACAGGGTTCTTTGACACAGTAAATGCAGGTACCAGTTGCAGGACTTTGTGAGGGAATCTGACCTGGAAAAAAAAAAATGGCAGATGAAACAAATGTCTCTATAAGTATTAAATAACGCCCACAGGAAAAATAATGGTAACTTCATATAGAAAACAATGAGATTTGAGGCAAGTGTAATCACTTAAGAGCAATGTCAAGATAGATACAAGGGATGTGACACCTGTGATATCACACCCTTACATGTTCACATTTGTGAACCTCCAAAGTGTAGTCTTTATGAGGTGACTGATTTTAACTTGCTCTTTTTTTTAGCAGAGCATCTAAAAAGGCGTATAGTTATCTTGCACATGTAGAAACAATTTTATCCTTTTTGTATTGTCTGTACTGCCTGAAAAGTCTTAGCTTTTCAGTCTGCCATGTTTCTGCTATGAGTACTTGAGACTGGTGATTTCTATATGGAAAACATCAGTGATCATTCAAAGAGGTAAAAAACCCAAACCAAACCAAGGTAATGCGTAGAGTCAGAAAAGATTCCTGAAAGCAGGCCTGTAACTCTTGTTTAAGAGTATTTAATATGTTTAATAAACTGAAACAAAAAAAAACAGAAAAAGAAAAGAAAATCAGAGGAAAAAGATACTTGAATCATGACCACAAGCTTAATGTTCTCGATGATTAATATCTTGTAACTTCTTGGTAGCTGTTATAAAATATTTAAAAACATTGACTACATACAAAAGAGTTGAAAGGCTGCATAGTCTTTTGTGAAGTTTAATAGTCTGTAGTTAAAGATCTTCCATTTGCTGGTTGCCTGGGAACTGACATCAATATAGAAACTTTGCACAAGAGCAAAGTAGGATTTAGGAGGATTCTGGATACATTTATACTGTTAACAACAAAGAATCCACAAGGAAAATCAACTTCAGACCATCCATTTACCTGTGAATTTAAATATGTTGAGAGATTGTACTGAAAAGCTTCATAGCAGAAAAAGTATTAAGTGCTTTATGATCTATTCTCTTAATCTTTTATACCTTTATTCCTATGAATACTTTTTGGATCATGAAGAGAAAAAAGTTTGGCTACTCGTTTTCAACTCTCTTCTTCTTCGACACAAAAGCTACTATAGTAGATATTACCCTCTCAAAAATATGCTTTTAGGCCGTGTTAATGATGTTATGCTGCTTTGGGGGTTACCTCTCACTTCTGACTTATCCCTGCCTGCTTGCAGGAAGAAAAAGGACCTGCTGCTGGTGAGAGCTTTCCCTCCAAAGAACAGTAGTGGGCACCGCGTAGGCATTTAGCAGCGAGGAGCTTCTGACAGGGGTGCAGGTCCCCCACACACTATCTAGTGTGTCACAAACTTACTTTCTTAGTGTTGCCCCTATACTCTAAATCCCCAAACACAGGATGGGCAGGCGGAGGGAATGAAGGTGAGAAATAGATATTAAAATCATGGAGCTTAGTATGAAGCATGGCTTAATGAGGGCTTGGAGTTACACTACTGGAAACAGTTTGAAAGAACTCTGTCAGCAGGGAGTGATTCAGCTCCCCAAACACGGCCATTAAAAATCTTAATCGTCCGGCTTAAGCTAATCACCTTATGTTTTTAGTTACCTGGCTCATTGAATAATTTGGGTGAATATCCCCCAGCTTTCATAATGAATTCAAGAGCTAACAAAGTAGGTAGGAAGAGAGCTGTTGATAAGTGTAATAGATAAGACTCTGTTTTAAGCTCTGTTTCTCTTTGAAGCTGTTTTCCAGTAGTCTGTAAGGTAAAGTCCCCCACTTTGCTATTGTCCTGGGGTTCTTTGTACTTAGTATCATACGCATAAACTGCATTATCTCCATAGTTGTGCTAATCTATATCCAGCTTCCCAGATTTGATCACTTCCTCTTTTTGGTGATGTAGGAGGAAAGGCTGAATTAATACAGGGGAAAATTAAAAATGGATATATATATTTTTTTTAAATATATGGCACTTCTCCCCTCAAATACAACACAGAGATAAAGGACATTGCATTGCTATCCATTCGTAAGCTCTATTCCACCTTGTCAAGCAAAGCGAAGAAGATTTTCATATTATGACAGATAAAATTGTCTCTTATTTTCCTATTTAGTAATATCTCTCAGCGTTCATTATAACCTCCAAGACATAAGCATGGACATGCAGTTGTAGGTTTCGTAATTTAAGATGCAGAATACTAAGGAAAAAAAACTACTTATGAAAGTTGGTAATTTATTCAACAGAAGGATGACTGTTAGTAGTAGAATAACCTGGTTATTTTGATAGTAAGCAACGTCTGAAATGTCTGCATTATTGGTTAGTTAAAAAACACGATTTCTTTGCAGAGAGAATTGGACATTGCCTTCCATTCAAAAGAAAGTGTTTCAGGAAGGAAAGAAAAGGTGAGTACAACTTGTTTCCTAGTCTAGGGAGCTCTATAGTGTGAAGAATAAAAAAAAAATGGAGGTAAATATTTTGAAAAAGAAAAGAAAAAATCTTTCACCCTTATTCCATTTTGTGATGTCTTCTAGATAACTGTTCATCCTAAACTCAAAACAAAATTCATTTTAAGTACATTCTTATGAATATCACAGAATAGACAAGCTTAAGCTAAAGCAGTTTGCTATCATTATGGTTACTCTGCAATTTTTGAGATTTTTTTTGGTGAACTAAGTACTGTTAGGTACTTGCCTGAGAAGCACGTGTAAAAGTACAAAATAATTCTGATGATTGTAAATAAAGTTTTCCTTGAATGAAACATTTTTTACTCTCTAGGGAAATCTTTACGTTCTTTAGGTATGCATTAGAAGTGAAAGGATTATGGTGCTTACTTGCTGTTTTTACTGAAATCTAGATTGCTAATTAAAACATGACATAGAATAATTGTCTTTCATGCTCCTAAATCTTACGTCTTTGACTGCTTGAATTTCAAAGAGCACAACAGAGATAAGTAGTTAATTTAATTTTTCCAACTGATTGCTATGCTTGTTACTTGAATAAGCTGCAAAATAACAGCAATTTGGGTTTTTTGGGGAACAAGCTCGAAGGTTACGAAATACTGCATAGTTAAACAAATTTATGCAGGTGGATTTCCTTTACATATACTTTAAAATCAGGTTTGAAACAAGATATATGGATATAATACATGGTGAAATCCTCTATGTAGTTCTCAAAAGATATTTCTATAGTCTTGTTGTTTTCTGGGTTATTTTATTAATTTCCTACTTTTCTCATTGCCTTTGCCATTCCTTAGACATTGTTACTGTTACATCTGAATCTAAGAGGATTACAAAGGCATCCTAATTTTAGGATAAAAGGGTGATAGGCTATTTTAAAATTTTACAGAGACAAAGAGAGTACATTTCTAATTTCTGTTTCTCAATGAAATGTTACAGTCATGTAGCTTATGTTCTGGTTTTGGCTGCAGCCGGCAACAAAAGCGCCACGTGGCCGCCCCTCCCCCCGCCGGGGTGAGGAGGAGAATGGAAAGAAACAGGCAGAAACTGATGGGTCGGGATAAGGGCAGTTTAACAGAACAGCAAACTAAGGGAACAGTAACAGCAACGATACAGAAAAGGGGAATATACAAAACAAACCCGCAGAACAGAACCTCTCTCTCGGACCGCACCGCCGCTGTGCCCTCCCGAGCTGCGAGTGAGTTCCCGCCGCCAGCTCCCCCCCACTGGAACCCAGCATGACGGCACATGGTATGGAATATCCGGCTCTGTTTGGCCAGGTGGGGTCAGCCCGCCCAGCGGTGCCCCTTCCTGGAGTCCGGTGAAAATTAACCCTGTCCTGGCCAAACCCAGGACATCTTGATCATTCATAAAAGTTTAGTCAGTACTATTAACTATGAGGAAGTTTAGTTACGTTCCACGTGTGAAAAACAAATACAAAACAATAATATAAATCCAAGAGTATATAGTAAGTTGGGAAAAATCTTTCCTGTAAGTCTTCATTCTGCTAGTTTCTCCTTACACCTTCATTCCTATTCTCAATCAAGAAGCATGAAGATGCATGTGTAATTCTGCCTGTTTTACAAAACATAAGCATTTTCTAAATAAGAATAACCAGCTAAATTCAGCAGATTTCCATGACATGAGTATTTTTTTTTATTTAAAGCACATACTTATGAGCTTTGCTAAATATAGCATTTCTTTTTTTGTATAAGATTGTGCTCTTTATGTTTGATAGGGAAGATAGAGAGAATAGGTCATATTGCTGACATGTAATTACAGAAATGCACAGTAAAATAGGCAAATTTTTTGATCAATAAGGCTCCTTATCATTATACAGCCTCTTATAGCCACATGCTCATTAGGAAAGTCATGAATTCAACTCTTTTCTGAAAGCTTCATTGGTACGAAGTATTTATTTCAAGCACTAGCATCTCCAGTTATCATTCTGATGCAGTTCAGCAGTGATGAAAATTAATACCAGTCACAAGATTTCCTTTGAACTTTCAGAAAAGCAGAGCTGGAGCAAAGTATGCTGCTGCCTTCTGAAGTTCAGAACAGTTTAGGCACCCTCTTTGCATACTATACATCACAAGTCTTTGACTCTATCATGGATAATGGCAGGAAGCTTGAAAATCAATTACCTTTAAACACTGCACAAGGAAATCCTTTTGATTTCTCATGAAAAGTACCTGGGATATGTGGTGTTTAATTGTGATTTAAATGATATGCAAATCTTGTTAAAGGTACCAAAATGACAATATATTGCCTGTTTCCCCTATTGTAGAGTCGCTGTTAGCTACTTGGCTTGTTGAGCTTGCTGTCTATAGCCAGTACACTAAAGATTTTGTATTTCACACAGAGATTGGCTCGTGGGCTGTACGCAAATTCAGTAAGTCAAGTTGGCTGGCTTATGAACTGTGCTTCCACTCATGGTGCTCAAAGTAAGGTGTCGTAAAAATTTCAAAATCCCTTTTAAACACAGCAGAAAGTTGGCAGAAACCAGAGGCAAACACCAGCCATCTGCCCCTGTGGATGCAGCAGTTCCTTCACCTGCAGCACCACTGGCTTGGGAGCCACTGCCTCGCAGAGAAGGGATGTATTTACAGCACCAAGGCCATAGCACCAGGTTTGAGGCTGTATCCTTTTGTCAGCCTGTTCCTGTTTTGGTTTTTTTTTTTTATAGGGACGTGGGGCAGAGCATACTGTGAATCCCAAGTTTTTCTAATTGTAAATCTGGGTTGTGGAAGAAGTGTCTTCTATGCCACAGACGGAAATACAGTAAGCAGCAAATCAATGATTTGTACAGTAGTAAGTTGGTCAGTCACAACTGAGCTCCTTCTTTACTTGTTTTCTCCCAAATGAAGAAACAGCGCTGTGAGTCCATATCTGATCTGTGTGTTCCCAAGGCTTGTTCAACAGCTCAGTCAAGGCTGGGAGTATTCACTTTTTTATATGTCTCTTGAGCAGTATGCATCTATAAGACAAATTAAAAGCTTCTGGCACTAAAGACCCCCCAAAGCAGCAAGGCAAACCATGGACACTGGAGCCAGAAGCTAAAGTGGAGATTTCCACTGCCCAGCTACCAATGCCACTTTCTAGCTGAATGAGTCTATGTCTGGCTTTCATCTTCAAAGTCAAAACCATATGAAATGTTTTGTAAGGTCAGAAAAACACTGACAGCTGATGGCTGTCCACCAAAAAAGGTGCTTCAAGAAGAACTGTGTAAAATTAGGCATTAATTTACAGTATAAACTTCCACTGGTCAAGTATAACCCTAGGGAAATTCACCTTACCTTTTCAAAATAATTACCCTGACACTTGCTCTGGAAAGGGCGGTAGGATTTCCTTTAAAACATCTTGGTTTGTGCTTTGTTAAGTTCTTCAATTACGTAAAGAGACTTCAAATTTTTTGTTTTTCTAGTTGAATAATCTAAGCTGCATTTGTTGCAAATAGAAGTTTAACCTTTTTTATATTCTATAAATATTCACATCCTATTGCTTAGAGTATATCTGGGCTACTAGAGCAAATTTTAGTGCTGATAGTAAAGACTAAAACAGAAAGATGCATATTTTTATGTGCTAAATTCAAACATGTCATTTGTTCAATAATTTAGAAGAAGGGTTTATGTAGGGAAAAATAAATATTATTTATCCTTCTGTAAGAGTTTTTTACAGCCATCACCCATACAGAAAGTGGCTGAGCTCCAGAAATCAATATTTATTTCCAGCATATTTAAGCTTCTTATACAACTAGAACATTAAGTTTATAGAGCTATGTAAAATATCTGATTTTAAGACTGTGACAAGTGTTTAGTGTGATATAAATACATTTGTGGTGTTTATGTTATCCCCTGAGGAATATATTGCATGAGAACAGTTGTGACGGGTGAATCTAACACTTTACAGAAAAAGACACCTTGTTCTCTTGTTCTCTAGTAGCCTGCCATAGAAACTATCAGTGAATTAAGTCCATCACCAAATTTTCAACAACTTCTGCAGAGGTTCATTGAAATCTCAGAGTTATTATCCAACTTTTGAGTTACAATACTCACACCTTTTCACTGTCTGAAGTTACAGAACTAGAAGGGGGTAGAAATAATGGAGGAAAATCTGGATGATTATGGGTTTGATTACTTGGAACAGCCATTTTTAAATCACACTTGGTCTTGTTAAATTATGCTCATACTTATCTTTAAGGGATGAGTAAGTTCACTGAAATTTGTTTGTTTAAAGTTGGCTGAAAACTGAGACTCCAAATCAACAGTTTTTACAGCTCTGAGGTACAATAGTCTTGAAGTGCTGATGTTGGTGATGTAGCTTTATGCACTGAATTTGTACTTCTGAATAACACCTAACTTTCAGGTAAGTGTAATTCCACTTAAAGTAGTACCTGATTGTCAAGCTCTTATTGATATTGATATTCTTTTATGCAGTTTTGTTCAGAACTGACCTTTCTCTCTCAGTTCTCAGTAGATTAGCATGAAATGTATATTTTACAGCTATGACTTGGACATGTAAGACAAGCATGTCATTAGAACTTGACTTGATCTTGTTCAGTACAGTCCATTTTTTCTTATGTTTCCTGACTATATCAAAGCTACATCACATTTCATAAGTGTGTTGAAGTGTTGTTCTGGCTCTTGATCCTCATTTCTTTTTCCCTAGAGCTCACAATTTCTTCCAATCGTTCCTGCCTAACCTCTGGCTTTTATCTTTCTTTTCCCTCTATTAAAATCAATCAAGAAAGCCACAAATAAAGAAGAAATAAAACTTACATTACGTATTCTTTATAAAGATTAATTATATATTTATTGATATGACTAAACCCTATTCAGTCTAAATTCTAATCAAGTAAGCTCCTTAGATTATATTTTTCCCTACCCTTGCAATACTTTTAGATGTCTTCTGTTGCTGGCACTCTTCTATGTGGTCCTGATTCTATACTTTTTAAATACACGTCTAGCCCTCATAGAGTCTGTCTTCCAAAAGTTATTTTGTAATTAAATATTTTTCTGAATACCCTTTCTCACTCTTAAAGCACAGGTTTTTGTCCTGTGTGTCCAATGTACTGTAAATTAGAGGTTTGATTTGAACCATTTTGAAATTTCAAGGTCTTCTATACATAGTTTAAGTTGATATGTATTATTAAATGTATACATTTCTATGCGGTCTATAATCTATAAACAACAGTAATGAAGGGTCATCCAAAAGATACAATTATTCAAATGCAGTTGAAGTGCTAGCTGTTTTCTATTTACTATCCTCTCAAATTTTAGATTAAATGACTAAGGTTCCTCCACTTAAAAATGTGGCCTCACTTGGTCTTATCAGGTGTTCCCTGAGGGAATGAAAAAATGGAGGAGAATTTTAAGAGGAGAGGAAAAAAGTGTTTTGTATGCAAGAGGACTGATGGATTCTTTTGTTGTTTTTCCCTGATAATCTGAAAAATCCAGTTGCCATACTAAGTTAATAACAAACCAATTTTTTTTTATTTCTAAACATAGAGTTAAGACAGTATTTTGTAAATAGACAATTTTTCCTTTACTTATTTTAATTTGGATCTCATTCCAGTTTAAGGCTGAGGCCATTCTAATATCAGTTAAAGAAAAAAATTAGAAAGATAATAAAAGGCAGGACTCTCAGCAAAGCTGTATTTTAGATATGCATAAATAGATAAATGAGTGAAATGGCAGGCCATATCTCTCACAATGAAACATTATTGCATAGAATTTTAGGACAGGGAAATCTAGTTAAAAATTGAAAGGCCCTCTTGCTCTTCCTAGATGTGATTTTCACAGGATGTTCATGTTAGTCTAAGCTATATTGTAAAAGATGTTCTCTTCTTATTTCTTAATCTCTCCAAAAGAAAGCATTTTAGTAGAAGGGATGTTGTCCCGATTTAAAATCAAATTCCATGTAAAGACAGTCAGCTCTGAACTGCAACAGTCATTGATGTGGAGGTGACTTTTGAACTTCAAAGTGGTATTTGCATAGGCATTTCATCTTTGAGAGTAAGTCCTCAATTTTTTTTTGAGACAGCATGAGGTTTCTGTGTCCCTCTAAAAACTCTAGGTTTTGCAGAGAGATGTTCCCTGTGGGCTAACAATTTCTGTGTGGATTTTCTGTCAATCCATATGAAATTGTTACTTTTATAATGGTTTTTCCCAATATCTTCCTCCCGTGGCAATCTTCTATAGTTTTTCTTTCAAGAAATAGTACAAAATCAGGGAAGAAATGATCTTTACAGTGAGAAATACTGCCTGATGATAGTGATAATAATAATAATAATATCTGTTGTAACATTCAAATCTAATTTTCATTGTGTGCAAGAGATACATCGAGAGTATATAATTAAGAGCTGTCTTTCAGGTTTTATACTCTGATTTGCATTGATTTTAATTTAATTAACTCCCCAATTAAAGATAACATTACTGTCATGGGAGTAAAGGACGTTATGGTGGAAGGATACGAAGAAACTTAAGGAAAGCAGCAAGACAAAGCTAAGGCAAGCCAATAAAACTAAATATGTGATTGCAAACTGAGAAAATTATTTGATCATGCTCTACTAAGAAATCAGTAACCATATGGATCAACTTAGGTAGCTTAACTACCTAGAAATAATTACTTAATAATTCCAAGAGATACAACAGCACTGGTGGGACTTATGCAAACATATACAACAAAGGAGATGCCTGCTACTTTTCAAATTGTTTTTAGCTTGATACAAGTTCTGAAAAGGGAAAGCTTCAGCCATTGCGGGCTTTCAGTACTAAAGGTAAGTTATTTTATATGAATTCTTAATACATGTTAGGAATAAAAAGAAACAACCAACTACTTACCTAAAAACAATTTAGACCAAATTTATCTAAAATGTCATGCAGAAGGTGCTGTGAGAAGTCTGCAAAGAGACACATGTAGTAAGGATGATCCAATTGTGATGATGTCACTGCACATGGGTAGTTATCAGACAGCCAGGGCTCCCCTAGAAGCCCTCCCTCTAGCATGCAGCCCCCTGGAAGAGCACTACTGAGAAAAAAATTAGAGCTTTCATATCAGCTGCTAGGTGCGGAGAAGTCGCCTTGATAGCAGAAAGGTGAGTAATTCAGCTAGTGGTCAAGGGCTTTGAGGACCTTTAACAAAAAGGACATACTATTTCACTAGTATTCTAGCCTGAGTTTGTATTCAGCATAAATTAATTCAAGTAATTACTTACGTCTTTTCACTATCTGTGCTTTAGTGTTGTTGAAGCATTTTTCAACACAGAAGAATCCCCATTCTTCTGTGCAGAAAAAGGGACCAGCAGATTGAAGTCCCAGTCACTTTGCTCAACTCTAGTTCTCCTGTCAACAAAAAACAGTGCCCCAGTGTTTTGGTCTGGCTCCTGTATTTGAAGGACCACGTCAGAGGAATAGTGAAGAGAGAATCTAACTAAATCTTCTGCTTCTAGCAATGCATGATGGAAACAATGAGCATTTGCTTTTTACAGTCAGATTTTGTTTTTTAAAACTCACACCACAGATGTATGCTGTGAGTAGGATTTTTCAGAAACCTAGCTGATGTAACTCTGCTTTCATTATATTCGTGGGATTTCAGTGGGAACTGATACAGGTTGTGTTTTTGCATTTGTAAATTAAGCACTTCATATTGGTGAAGGGTAGCCTGCATGAAAACCACTTCTGCTGGTTTTACAGTCATCTTCTAAGTAGAACAACTATTTGAGATTTTACTATCATAGTGTTATTGTATAGAATGATGTAATTTCCTGGTTATAATGAGAGTGTGCTTACACTTCTGTGCATTGTATTGTACTGTACTACCTTATGCTTTTAAAATGCAAAGAAATGGCTGCTTTTTAGACTAATTTCACTCTTCTGCATCATTACATAAACTTACATTGCTCTGGAAAAGATTACTCATATGTATCATATTATCGTGTCAAGTTTCTGAAGTAACTCATATTACGACTTCATTTGCACACTTAATTCTCATATTATCTCTTTAATTTCAAAGACAGGTATATCAGTTCATCAGAGCCAGAACAGAGGTTCATATCTTTTTAACACATTCATGTAGTGAATAGGAAGGACAACAGAACAACCTGTGACCACCTTTGAAGACAGCAACTTTCAGGTTTAGATAGATCAATCAGTTTAGCTGGATTTTAAAAAAAAGTAGTCGTACTCAGTTAAATGCAGTGTTCAGACTCAGATACATGGTGTAACGACACAGAAAGAATGTAGAGTGACTATATTGGAAGAATGGTGATCTGCATCAGCCAATTACTTCAGATATATCTATTTAATCCCAATTTATCACTTGCAATTACAAATTAATAGCTAGTCTTCTAAAATATAAATGATATATTCTTTATTGCTTGTATTTCTGTTTACATACAGATCTTTAGTTGCATAGAAATATTACATCACTTTGGCTTTATGTTTTTACTTGTTATTATTTATCTGTTCAAACAGAAAAATTCAGTTAGCCAATGTCCTTATTTGAGGGTGAAAATAATAATGAAAGAAAACTCACTGCAAGCAGAAATTGTATTTGAAATACTGAATTTTAATTAATTGATAATTATTATTCAAAAACAGTAGATAATGTCATTCAAACTACCAGAATGGATTCCTTTGTATGAAAGCATTATGCAGTCTTTTCTTTCTATTTGTTATACAAATTTCAAGTTTCCTTTCATGTTACTGTTAATTCCACATGAAAAAGAATTTAGAAATTCTCTTTCCTACTTTCTTTCTTGTAG
>Ga0065711_1006490_pt1 | contig 17848 bp, 13 predicted proteins | sample Hoacrofraction12_FD_59098 | JGI IMG/M metagenome (GOLD analysis project Ga0065711, IMG submission 59098) | Hoatzin crop microbial communities from Cojedes, Venezuela - Epithelial fraction 12 v2 (version 2) | ecosystem: Host-associated > Birds > Digestive system > Esophagus > Crop | place...
AAAGGAGCCCTCGCTCCCCACCAAGGAAACACTCGGATACAGCACTGAGGGCAACGGAAAATACATTTTCCGGTATGGAGATGCCCACACGTTAGACCCAAAGCACCCCAACAGCCAGCGGGCACCCAGATGTTTGCATCTGGCACCCAAAACCCGACTGCAAGACAAGCAACGGCTGGCGTAGTTTATTGCTGCCTTGGAGAGCACAAATATGGGAGGAGCACGCTCTCGCTCTTCTCAAAGGCTGCGGGCATTTGCCGTCTCCACACCGTGCCCCGGGACCGGGGGGCCTCCAGCGCGGGGCTGCCGAGGGCACGGAGCAGGTCCCCACGCCGGCGAGGCTCAGAGTAGCAACACAATTAGCTGTTCGCAATAGGACTAATGCTATAAAGCGATTTCTTTATTGGGCTTGTGTTACGGGAAGGACAAAGAGAAGGAAACTGCCCTAAAGGACGTGGATCAAACACTTTTAGATTTGCCAGTGAAAATGAGCTGGGCGGGGGATGAAAGGCTGACCTGGGGCTTCAGTGCTCACGTCTCTGCTCCTGGAGGCAGCGCTGTGACATCGGGGAGCCAAGATAAGGCAGGAGCACAAGTCTGCTGATGTCAGCGGAAGCTGCAATCAGATGTCCAGCGTCTTTAAAATGATAAAGGGCTTTTTTATTTTTNAAAANCGGAAGGGTAACTTTGAAAAGCACTTAAGAACCATGAATGTATCCCACATGTCAGCCTCAGTTCAGATCTTCTTCTGCCATTCCTTCGCTGCTCAGGTAACACACGGTAACACACATTTTCTGCTAAAACAGACCATTTTAGGTTTTTAACATGGACACTCTTAAAGAAGCTGGATATGTAAAGTTATTTGTTTAAGACTGAGGCTTTGGTTTAAAACCACACAGAGAGGCTGAATTATAAAGAATCTTGAGGCTACAGTAGTAACCCCTGGACAGGCTGCAGAGTTGGGCAGAGAGGAACCTGATGAAGTTCAACAAGGGCAAGTGCAGGGTCCTGCACCTGGGCAGGAACAACCCCATGCATCAGTACAGGCTGGGGCGGACCTGCTGGAGAGCAGCTCTGAGGAGAGGGACCTGGGAGTGCAGGCAGACAACAGGTTAACCATAAGCCAGCAGCACGTGTTATGGGAGACAGCGTCAAGTCTTGCTTGTTTTTTCCCCCACTATAGCTAGCTCGACTGCATTCAGCATGGTCACCCGTGGAGAACCACCAGTTCATACAGCTGCTCCTCCCCGGGCAGCGAAACCTCTGCCACAAGAAACTGCCAAGCGACAGCAGACTCCTCAGCACCCGACGCCGCGACGGCTGCGTGTGTGTGCGCAGCTCGAGGGTTGCCCTGACCAGCTCTCCTCCCGCTCCACCGGAGTCAAGCACAAACCAGACAACGTTATTTGCAGAACTCCAAATCTGCCAACGTATAAAAATCCATGTCCTTGCAAAACAAAATCTGGTTCTGGAAACTCACGTTTCATTATTTCACTGCATTCTTATTGATACACACTCCAGTTTCACCAGTAAGATTCATGCTTTGACCAAATCATTCATTCTTTTTCCTTCTGCTTTTTCCCCAGTGAGCAGGAAATGTACATTTTTAAATTCCGGTCATTCCCAACACGTGCCAAGGACATGCGTAGGCCTCAGAAGAAGTCTGGCCCATCATCACATACCCGGGAAGAGAAACCAGCCATTTCCCATGGCCTCTTTGTTCCCACCAGCACGAAACAAGCTGGAGAGCCAACATCGATGTGAGGGAGCCAGACACCACAGACAGTCCCCAGGTAGGGTGCAGACACGTGTACAGGGATTTTAAGATGAAGTCTACATGCTTAAGGTAAGATCTGAAGTTTCAACTACTGAACTTGAGGGAAAAAGCAGTAAAAAGGAAGCACAATTAAAATCAACAGAGAGCCAGTCACCCAATTCATAAGCTGGTCCAAGTAGGAAGAACCTGATCCAAAGGGCACTGGAATCCGAGTCTCGCAGACACAACCTGAATAGAACAGTAAAATTTAATACAAAAACAAACAAACAAAAAAGCCCCAACAAACCTCAAGCCACAAAACACTGAACAGTTTGTTTTTAAATGCAATTTCTCAAAATTCAAAAAAGCAGGGTTGTTTTTTTAAAGTTTCATTACAGCCAATTTTTTTTCTGCTTACTGGGGGGAGGAACAAAAGAGGAACAACAGTTTAGATCACTTATTCTGACTGAAACTACAAAATGTTTTCTGGACAACAAAGCAGCAGCTGCTTCCTGCGACAGTGACTTCGCTGGCAGGGGAGAGAGAGGAGGAGACCCAAGCTGATCATTTGATATTGCTACATAGAGGGGCTGCTGACTGGGACCACTCGCAGCCCGTTGCGTGACTATCCCGCCGTCCGGCTCCACACCACGTAGCAGGGTTTTTCCCAGCGTTGGCACTCGGAGCAGCCCCCTGAGCCATCAGCGGGAGCAGCTGGACCAGGCTCTCGCTGGCAGTTACCAGCCAGTGGTGATCCCCAAACTGACATTTGCTCTTGCCAATTCCATCCTTTGCCTTGGAGTAAAACCAGGATACTACTGCACATCAATTAATACATAAGAAAATACAATGGCATTTCTAAAAACTTCACTGTAATTCACTTTATTAGAAAACAATCGTTTTTATTCGTTTCAGAAAAATTCAAGGCCACCATGCCATTATAAAGTACCACGAGCAAGACACTAGAGCGTATTTACAGGAGAGTGCCAAAAATTGGAACTATTGGAAAAGGGACTGCCAACAGGTTTCAGTCAACAGATTTCAGGCAAATTCTACGAAGCTCTTCCTTTTCATCCCGCCGTAGTTCTCTGGTCTTGTTCTCTGCAGTCTCTTAAGTAATTATCTTGCCCAAGAGCATGAGAGGTTCAGATTGCAGACTCTATACACAAATGCCATGTTTCACACAAGGCGAGGGAAGGCCAGGAAGTCTATTGGAAGGAAGATGCAGAGGAGTGGTTTAAAAGATAAAATTTCAGTGTTGGGTTTGCTTTGTTCCCGGAAGATGGGAGGAGACTGGAAACAGAAAAGGCCAACCAGTGCCTTCAGAAAATACACAACTATCAGGCACGTCGACAAAGCTGAGAAAACTTTTCAAGAGAATTGCAGTTTTAAGAGTCTGGGGAGAAGCAGCCTTGCCCGAGCCTTTCTGAAATGGAGTTGTCCTTTAAACGGCAAAGGATCCTTTCTGAAGGGCTTCAGTGTGAATGAAGCCAAAGCTGGAAAACGAGGGGACTGCCCTGGCCATTTATTAATGTCAAATATGCCGTCTCATGAAACAGGGCAGTTTGTCTGTGCTGGAAGCCTGACAGAAAGCCCAGTGCACCTGGCTTGTTGAGCCCAGCATCAGCTTTAGGCTGATCCAAGAGGATAGCTGCATTCTGTGTTCTGAATAGTTTGTCCCGCAAACAATTTTTTTAAAAAGGCTTTTATTGAAGAGCCATCAGCAAACAGATCATGCAGAATTTGAACAATACACAGAACGGGGGGGAGGGAGGAACCCACACAAGGCACAGCCCTAATTATTTGTCACTTCATAAGATCTCGCCAGCACAAGTGTCACATTTGCTCTTCCAGAGAACAGCTTCAAAAGCTTCCTGACTCGAAAAAGCAAAGTGTTTGTGGGGGGATACACACATATACACACACACAAAATATACCCAGAGCTTTCTTTGGCAACTATTGTCACAGTGGCAGGTATTTCAGGATTAGGACAAACAGCAAAGGAAGAAATAAAACCCTGATGCAGATTGCGCGCGCTCAGCCAGTTATCAGCAGAGTGAGCCTGGGCCCAGCCCCGACCAGTCAGTACAGCGCAGAAGGGAAGAGCCACCTAAGGCAGCTTTGATTACTAAGCTGCCAGAAAACTAAGAAATAAAAATATTTACTACTTTGCCAGCATTGATTCCAAAGGGTAAGGGCTGTTTAGTTTCTTTACAAACAGGACAGCCAGTGTCCCCATGCCTTCCCTACCTCTCCATCCAACATCACGTACGATGTGATTTCTGTTCCCCCAAGTTCACCTCCATGCCCCTGCCATGGCAGTTTACACCAGCTGAGGATGCCCAAAAGTCAGTCCCATGGAAGGCAGCGGGAGTTTCATCATGAACAGCACTGCCCTGGATGTACCAGCAGTCAGGACAGTCACCTGGCACAGAGAGGAAGGCATCAAGCCAAGAACAGGAACTCTTTACCATAAAGTGCAGCATTTGAGCAGAGCAGAAGAAGAAAGCAAGCCAGAGCAGGCAGCTCAATCCATGCACTTTGACTTATTTTAGTATCTGGTAACACTCTCCATCCATCTGCTGCCTGCTTCTCTCACAGCACAAGCAATGGTTAGCACTGCAACGCAGGTGAGGAAGCAGGAGTGAAATGTTCGGGTGACCACGCGTAAGGCCTGGCCCTGCTCCCAGCAAAGCCAGCGGAGGTATAATGGCCGCAGTTGTCACAGTACAACTTCAGTGGCTCTGCCCGGCCTTCTCAATCCACTGCTTCATGTAGCGGATTTCCAAGGCTCGAGCTTGCTGCACAGATTTGGGGTCCCCAGGGTTGCGGCTGCGTAGGTCCAGGTGATGGGCTCCATCCGGGATCAAGATCGCCACGAGAGAATCAGTGATGTTCTCGGTCACTCCACCTGCAGACCACGGGTCCAGGCCACCGTTGCTGTAAGGAGAGAACACTTCGTTAGGGTACCCCTGCACAGCAGGCGGCAGTGGGGCTGCCACTCACATCGATGCATCCACACTGACTTGTAACTAGTTTTGCATATGTACCCACAGAAACAGACCTCAGCCCTTTCTCCAGGTCTTGTGCCCACCCCTCTGCTGAGGGGAGCCTTCTGGACAGAGCTATGGAGCTACTGGCAGTGAGCAAAGCTATGCGTCTGTCGTTAATTATCTGCTAATTCAGACAATAACCTTTAACAGTGCCACAGCCTCTGGAGACAGATCTGCTGCCTGTTGTCATTGTCAAAAAGGTTCAGGTTCCCCGGTCCTGAGATGTCCAAATTCCCAAATCAAAGCACTTCACTTTCCTTCTTCAGTCTGCCATGAACCAATAACCAACTGGACCCTTCAGAGCTGAATTTTCAGGACATTCCACCTTTTGCTGTCTAAGCTGTGTGCCAGCCTGGTTTTGCAAAGAAATACTTGGACATTTCATTAGTCCTCTTATTTGTAACACGAACCATATTAAAGTAAAGCTTTTATCACTCAAGAAACTGTCTAAAATTGCTTCCTCCGTGACAGGAGAACTTAACGCAATTTACTCCCCCTTCTCCCTCATGTCAAATCAATGAAAGCATTCCTTGCACGGAAGATCTGGCTCCAAATAACGCCTGGTCCATGGATCAAGCCAATGGGGCGAGAGTTTCTCATGTCTCAGTCCTAACTTCAGACTTGACCCAGTAATCCCTACATCTTATTTTCCACTACCAGAATGTTCTTCCCACATGTGGTTCATGTTTCTGCACAGAGAAATCCACATCCATATACTTATGGAACTACGCAGATCGAGATCTGCTCCTCACTTAAAACACTGGACCTGTCCACAAAAGGAAATATTAGAGATGGGCTACTGCATGTCAGTGTAAATTTCTAGGAGGGTCTAAGAAATTAAAACATCCTTAGACATTAAGAGATATGTAGCTAGAAAAGTATCACAGTACCAGAAAATAGCAGAAAGAAATAATGAGTCAAAAAGTTTTGTAGAAATAACTAAGAGTAAAAACCTGATGGGATCTGAAATAATACTTCATTTCTCTATTGAAAAAAACAGGTATCTTGGATCTCTATAGTTCTTTCAAAACGATTCTAAATATGACTTAGGAGAAGAGAAATATTTTGTGTTGGCAAAACAAAAACCATACAGAGCTGCCCAGTAAGCAAAAAGCACTGGATTTAAAAGGTCGCCTGAATCAGCACAGCACCTTGGCAACAGGGGGATGAGTTGCTGAGAGACCCAAGATGATCCAAGTCCAGGATCTTTTGGTCCCAGTCACGTGGAAACGAAGCATGCCACAAGAAAACAACGCTGTCTCTGGCTTCTCTTGGAGCTCCTGGCTACGTCGTCCGTAGCTCCTGCCAAATGACGCACCAGCGGCACTGACGCAGTTTGGGAAGCGATACTTGCTGAGAGGAGGGGGGCATGGAGGGCTCACCACAAAATAGTCATAAGTCTAACCAGTTTAACAGAATAAGATAGTTAGGTACCAACTGGAATGGATTATTTATGTGTTAAAACTAAGCACGTATACAAGTGCCTCCGCTGCTCGTCTTACAGGACGGAAGTTTCCCAATGTTCCCTTTCCCAAGCAGCTCCCTTCCCTACCATCTCTTCAGAGCCTCTGCAGCCCTCCAGCCCTGCCCAGAACAAGGAGAGGTTTTACACAAATCTCAGCAGCACTGGCTGTGCAGCCTTTACAATGCCAACTCTCCACAACTGCCAAGTTTCCTCTTCTTAACTTTTTTCTCTTGCTGCTTCTCTTCAGCCAGGCATTATTCTGCCTTCTCCTCTTTTCCTCATTCCCTTCTTTTATGCTAACAGTCCCCGCTTCTGCGCATAGCTCCAGTATCTCTCAGAACAGAGCCTTCACTTTGTGCCTCTCCCCTGCTAGTGCAGAACGGGACTGGTGGGTGCCCTAACTTCAAAGCATACAACCCAGGTGTGATCCATCCAGACTGAAACAATTGAATTTTCAGACTGTGCACACAAAATGCCATACCGTCTGATAGAACCTGGGCTGATTTTGTCTACCACAGTATGTTGACAATGAGACACTACCAACTGCTACAAGCTCTCTGCCACCACATGCATGAAGAGTATTAAAATGCTGTTTCCACCACTGTGCAGCACCTCCACACCAAGTACAGAGCATGTTCCAAGAAACAGTACCAGGACTGGAAACTGCTGGAAGTGAGCTGGCAAAGGGTTCTGAAAATCCCAGTTTCCTTAAGCTAGTGTTTTAATAAAGATGTGGTGCCCAGCACAAGCATGTAATACCTGCCCACAGCCTAAGTAAGCACTCGCACACTAATTGCACACCTCCAAGCAGGTACCAGGGTGGCAATGGCGACTCCTGCATCAATACCACCCAATACATACAGCACAGTGTCAGTCTGCAGAGAGTTTAAACACCAGTTCAGGCATCCTGGCCAAATCCCTCCACGGCTGGATAAATCCACCCTACAGCGGTTCTGTTGAGAGGGAGGATCCTTTCCTTCCTGCGCTGAACTGTTGTGCAAGTTGCCTGACACTTGAAACAGTGGTTTTTACCCCACAGGGAGCCGCATCCCCTGGTAAACACAGGGATATTTTTTGTAGAGCACTCTGCAGTGTTCAAGGATAAAGGGCTCTTCTATAGAATGTACAGTGTTGACAATGTATTTGTTTGAAGAGAAACAACCCAGCTTGAGATCCAAAGCTTTGTGTGTACAGCACTACTCCTTCATTCATTTGGTGGCTTTCAAGCGTTTCTCATTTCAAGCTCCTTCAGCTGGCATAAATTCTGAAACACTTAGATTTGTTTGCTTGTCTATCACTTACAAAGTGGATTTCCACTGTACAGAGCTGTGAAGTCTTGGAAATAAGCACCACTCTGTAGAAATTAAGTTAAACCAGTATTTTTTTTTTTTTATTAAAAGTTTTTATTAAAGTTTTCCAAAAGAGCATGGAATTTCTCACTCTAGAACAGATATCCTGCGGGGACAGAAACAGTAAGAGGCAAACGAGGAAAGCAACAGGCCTTTGGGGCTAAACAGACCAATGCTAACAGCTGAAAACCAGAGAATAATCCCCAATTCAAGTGAGGACTTCTTACTTTTAAAATACACACCTATTTACCAAGTCCAACAGACTAATTCTGATTTTTGTTTAAAGAACTGGTGGTTTGTTGTTTTTTTAAAAAAGGTCTTGCACAATTTGAACCAGAGCGCAGAGGAGTATATGCAGGAGATGCCCACGGTGGGCAATCAGTACAGCAAGGCAGGATTCCTGAGGGCACAGCCTTCAATCTGTTTATTAAACACCTCCCTGACACGTAACAACCTAATGAACAGCCAGTACTTAGCTGTTCAAAATTTACATCACCTCACAACAGAATTACAGCTACATGAACCTCCCTTTAAAGAAAGCAGAGTTTAACCTTAAAAATAAGGAAAGTGAGGGCTGAGCAGAGAGCAAGCAACATGCACTAGTTTTTACACTAGACCAAAACATGTCTTTCATTCTTTGTCCACATGCAAAGGTGTTACAGACAAACTTCTGTTGTATTACCAGTATGCCCTACTAGAACGGAAACATCTCTTTGTAATTGGATCTTACACAAGTTCGTTGAAACTCGTCTAATTACCACTAAAAGGAAAGGGCAATTGGCAGTGATAGGAAAGCTCCCCAAGTTACTTCCCTCATTTCTCTATCAAAGGGAAAAATGCCAGATCACGACAGCCCCTCCCTGAGGCTATCGCCCACAGCAACAGTTTTAGTGACCAAGATCCTGTGTCACAGCTAGAGCTTGTTTAGACTTTTCCTTTTATGTGGAAGAGACAGTGCTTTGGCTTCACAAAAGCTAGCTGGACTTACCAGCATGGGAAACATGGACTTTGGCCACGAGATAAGAAGGAATCCACACAGGAAGAAAATTATGTTTGGCAGAATCCCAATCCAGATTCTTCTTTTAGAAGCACATAGGCAGTGACAGAACAGTTGGGAGTAAAATGGTCAGTCTGCAGTGGCCGAAGAAGCCAAGAGCAACACAAAGCACACCCATCATTTATTCAGCTGGAGCACTGGAGACCAATCCTCTCGCTACTCAGGGCAGGCTCTCTGCACTGACAACCTGAACTGGTAGAAGACTGCACTCCAGCTGAAACAAGGCTCACCTGAAGACAATGTTGCTGTGTGAGCTGATGTTTTTCCCTCCATACATAGAGAGAATCCAAGAGGGGCGAGGCCTCACTCCCCACAGCCCATAACACTCTTCTGAAAGCGCATCAAAGTCCCATTTCTGAGGCTCGAACATGTCATTGACACCATCCGTGCACATGGGCATCACCATCTCAGTGCAAGCCTGAAAGAAAGAGCAGGGCAACAAGATGTATTCCCAGGAGACTGTCCAACAGCTGTTGGTGAAGTAGTTGAATAAAAAAAAGCTCAAACAGCAATTGATCAGTAATTACTGTCAAACTATCATAGAATCGTTTAGGATGGAAAAGACCCTTAAGATCATTGAGTCCAACCATTAACCTAACACCGCCAAGTCCACCACTAAACCACATCCCTAAGCACCACACATACACAGTTTTTTAACACCTCCAGGGATGGTGACTCCACCACTTCCCTGGGCAGCCTGTTCCAATGCTTGATAACCCTTTCCGTGACAAAGTTTTTCCTAACGTCCAATCTAAACCTCCTCTGATGCAACTTGAGGCCATTGCTTCTCATCCTATCACTTGTTATTTGGGAGGAGAGACCAACACCTGCCTCACTACAACCTCCTTTCAGGTAGTTGTAGAGAGCAATAAGGTCCTCCCTCAGCCTCCTCTTCTCCAGACTAAACAGCCCCAGCTCCCTCAGTCGCTCCTCATAAGACTTGTTCTCCAGACCCCTCACCAGCCTCGTTGCCCTTCTCTGGACACACTCCAGCACCTCAGTGTCCTTCTTGTAGTGAGGGGCCCAAAACTGAACACAGGACTCCAGGTGCGGCCTCACCAGTGCTCAGTACAGGGGCACGATCCCCTCCCTACTCCTGCTGGCCACACTATTCCTGATACAAGCCAGGGTGCCATTGGCCTGCTTGGCCACCTGGGTACACTGCTGGCTCATGTTCAGCTGGCTGTTGACCAACACCCTGAGGTGCCTTTCCTCCATGCAGCTTTCCAGCCACTCCTCTCCAAGCCTGTAGCGTTGCATGGGGCTGTTGAGACCCAAGGGCATGACCTGGCATTTGGCCATGTTGAACCTCATACAGCTGGCTTTGGCCCATCGATCCAGCCTGCCCAGATCCCTCTGCAGAGCCTGCCTACCCTCAAGCAGATCGACACTCCCACCCAGCCTGCTGTCATCTGCAAACTTAGTGAGGCAGCACTCAATCCCCTCATCCAGATCACTGTTAAAGATGTTACACAAGACCGGATCCAAAACTGAGCCCTGGGGGACACCATCTGTGACCGGCCGCCAGTTGGATTTAACTCCATTCACCACCACTCTCTGTGCTCGGCCATTCAGCTTGCGTTTTACCCAGCAAAGTGTACACTCGTCCAAGCCATGAGCAGCCAGTTTCTCCAGAATACTGTCGGAAACAGTGTCAAAGTCTTTGCTGAAGTCCAGCTAAACATCATCCACAGCCTTTCCCTCGTCCACTAAGCAGGGCATCACTAAGCTTGATCCCCTGGTTGCCCTGTACATGCTGTGATGGCACTCAAGATGATCTGCTCCATAACCCTCCTCAGCACCGAGGTCAGACTGACAGACCTCTAGTTCCCCAGATCCTCCTTACAGCCCTTCTTGTAGATGGGCCAGAAGACAGATACCAAGCAAAAGTTTTATCTTTCATACAAACTGTTCTCTGGCATCTTAGTGATACTAGCTAAAAAAGAAAACCAAGTTATATCCTGAAAGCAACATCATCCCCATCATGGCAATTAATCTAACCCACAGTGTGTTTCTACTTGCCCCCTTTCCCACACACCTGCAGAAGCAGGCAGGGAACAAACTGCAGAGCGGATGTGGTGTTTTGATGGGCCCAGCTGCCATATTCTTTGTTACCCATATGGTGTTTCCCCTGCTTTCTCAGAGGACAACTTATAAAGCCTGCACATCTCCTGGGGCTGTTCAGAACAAATACATAGGAGACAGCAGCCAAGAGCAGACGGTCACAACCTGAACACCAGTCCATAACTCCTTGCTGCTGGAAGCAGCTGCCCTGCTCCTTGGGAGAGAGACTGTATACAGCAGTGTTGCATGTGCTTAGTAAATGCGATGGGGAGAGCAGAATGTCCTGGACCCCTTTACCATACATATCTCTGGCTTTGTTACCTGCTTGATGAGCAAGGTTGGTCTTGGTGAGCTACAGGACAAACAGCTTTAGTTTAAAGAAATTAATACCAACATACCCTGACACATTTGCTTGCACAATTGAGGTGGACAGCTGTGATGGGGCGATTAGAAGACCAAGATGCTGCTGCTGTACATCATTTTCAGTCGCTATGAAGAGCTGAAACTCAACAATTAGCTAGATAATGAAGACACAACCTAAATCTCCTCAGAAAGCTGCTTCTCTTTTGTGCCTTGCCCTCCCCACTGCAATCATACTTGCTTCATGCTTACATTTGTCATCAGTACACCAGTTCCATCAGGTGCAATATATTGACAGTTAAATGACTTCACAATTCTCATCAGCTCAAGCCCAGAGTTACAATTTAGAAAGGACAGAACTCGTACCTGGTAGTACCAACCCAACTGGCCCAGATTCTTCGTTGCAGTCTCAGAGGTGTCTAAGCATGAGGCTTCTCCTGAGTAATTGTAGTACAAATTTACTGCCTGGAAAACACTCTGCAGCAACAATTTGTCAGAGAGACTGGGATCCTTCAAGAACTTGCAGACTTCCTGCAATGAAGAGAGAAGGGGGTAGTCTAAATCTGCAAGAAATAAAGATTAATAGATGATACCTCATGGGATATCAATTTCTTCTCAAAGTACAGTCAGACCACTTCCAGAAAGTGTCTTTCTATGCAATGCTATACCCGAGCATTGTCACGAAAAGCAGTATTCCATTCAAGCAGTGCATGCTACTCCGAGGAACCTGAAACTTTACATTTCTTGATTAAAACTTTAAAAACAGTGGAGCCTTAATATTTCATTCACCAAGCTTTTAAATCCATTTCCTGTTCTTTAAAACAGATAATAAAGAGTATTTAGCTCCTCTAATGAAAGATAACACATGCAAATATATAACAAAACCTTCAGGTATAGATTGGGGTTCCCTGCTGTTTGCTGTAGTACAAATGGAAACATTCATGTAAAGAATGTTCTAATATTTTTAAGTCCTTTTACATAGCAGCACTGCAAAATTCTCTTTGCAATACTCTTCTGCAAAGCATTTTCCTTACCCCTGCTCCCACAGAGCTGGGAATAACACAAAACAGTGAAGGGTAAAAGCTGTGACTGAGCTCCCAGACCATGGCAAGAATACAAAATTACTCTCTGCAGGGAGCAAAGGATGCACTGCAGCTCCAACACTGTTCAAGGACAGGCGCAGAGGCACACAGGGCCAACTCACATGGCCAACTGTGCATCTTCCAAGCAGTGAACTTACTACCCTTCCCTCCCTGGTATAATCTTTCCCCCTCATTTTCATTTGGAAGCTAGGAAACTGATCCCTCCCTTGCTCCCTACAGACAAGGTCAGAGCACAGCTTCCACATGTTGCCATTCCAAGCAGGTTTTATGGCTTGGCTGGCTCAGCCATGAGTTCTTAACTCCGCAGTCAGAGGCTTGGAAAGCTCACTAATTCATGCAATATACACTGCAGACAAGTATCAGAACAGAGGGCTGCAGACAGCCCTGTATCTGAAGCTCAGATTGCATGGTAGGGACAAGAGATTAATATTTCTGATAAATTACTGGCAACCCACAACAAAGAACAGATTAAGCAACATACATATAGATCCAGCTACTCAAACACATTTTTCACCCCTTTCTAAGCCTCATAGTCAGACTAGAGCTTCTGTTTCATAAAAAGTATCTGAACAGATTAAATAACTCAGATTTCATACATCAGCATTGTCCAGACGAACTGCAACCTGTTCTGTTTTGGGTTTATACCTCAAACAGACAGCATGGACAGTGGTGAATGTGAGCACGTTTCTTCGGTTGTGTCAGATTGATAATAAAGCAGAAATAATTTTCAAGGTGTTCATACTGCCCTTTGCAGACAGCCACATAGGACAGATAAATGTCCTTCCCCTCCTCCATCAGACAGCTCCACACATGGGAATTTTTTTTTTTTTAACTACTGTTTAATAGCCAAATACACTAATACGTTGTCCACCTTACCTGCCATACACAGCAACCCAAAGCCATGCAGAGAAATACAGCCAGGGTCTTAAAAGACCAAAAACACTCCAGGAAAATAGAAATCTTGGAGAAAGCACTGGAGATAGACAGAACTGCACAAGTGAAGGTTTGGAAGAGTGAAAAGTGGTTCTGCTTTGAGAAATGACCCTCAAGGAATACATTTGTGGCGATCCGCATTTCCTCTCACACCAAAAAGGTCATAGGCTCAAAGCTTTCTTTTTCATTGCAAGCTCTGACACCTAAACCTGGCATCAGAAGCTCTAATTGTACGTGCTTTTTGCGTAGCATTTCTGTTCCTCAGGAACAACTCTGCAGGACAGCTGAGATTTTTCAGTCACCCTGACACTTTTCTTCTTCTGGGCTCTTGATGCAGCCTCTTAGCCCTACAATTCACAGACAGTCAACAAACCAGTTCATGCACAAGAAGACATTGCCCTGCTTCTCCTTTATTTTTCCAGCCTTGTTGGTTCTACAGAGCCAGAAGTAAAAGAAAAGGTGCAGACTGGGAGAGAAGGAGAGAATTAGTTAAACCAAATGCTCAATTCTGCAAGACACTGGTTCTCAATTACCTGTACAGGCCAAGCTGGCAGAGGCTGTAAGAAGTCAGCTTTATAGGGATAGTTCACCATAGCCAAGTTTACCCATGTTTCACTCAGCCAGCTTTTCAATATAGCAGCATCCTGGAGATTTTTTAATGGGCTGCACAAGTGAAATGTGCTGGAAAGCCACTGTAAACCTGCATCTTTAATAAAAAATAAAATAACATTTAACGTACTGTAACACATGTCAGTTGTGCTGCTGCTAAAAAATATTTCACTTTGTGTAAATAATCTGGTGAAGTTATTCCACCTGCATACAAGCATAGCAGATCAAATTTTAGTCAGCACCTCGAAGTGAAGGGAAATACAATATCCATACTTCAGTGTATGGGTATGTCACAGCTAAGACAACATTATCTAAAAAAAAAGAGAGACAGATTTACAAGACATTTGGCATTTCTTTGATAGGAAGTAACATCAGGGCGCCCTTCTTCCAATGAAACGAAAACTTCAAACCAGCTAGCTCACAGTGCAAGGCCTCTTAATAGATACTTCTCTTGGGACTCTCCTGACCTTTTCTTTCATTATTTTATCTGGTCTAGAACTCATCCAATTCAGCTTCCCTGATTTTAATTAGCTAAGTCATCATACCAGGACATACCTCTTTGGGACACTGAATTCAAGCAACAAGATTATTTTTTTTTTAAATTGAATTCCTCTGCTGTACAGTGAGCTCATCCAATAAGGAAGCATAGAATTGTTTAGGTTGGAAAAGACCCTTAAGATCATTGAGTCGAGCCATCAACTGTCAAATCAACACTGTCAAATCCCACCACTAAACCACATCCCTAAGCACCACGTCTACATGTCTTCTAAACACCTCCAGGGATGGTGACTTCCTTGGGCAGCCTGTTCCAATGTTTGACAATCCTTTCAATGAATAAGCTTTCCCTAATATCCAATCTAAGTCTCCCCTGGCACAACTTGAAGCCATTTCCTCTCATCCTATCACTTGTTACCTGGGAAAAAGACCAATACCCACCTCATTACAACCTCCTTTCAGGTAGCTACAGAATCATAGAATCATTTACATTGTAAAAGACCCTTAAGATCAAGATCAGCTGAGCCCCTAGCACTGAATCCATAAGGATTGCAGTGATTTTCTATACCTGATCACCTCTGTTGATATTTAAACTACTTTTTTTAGAGTAACAACTGTCTGGCTCTACTTGTCAGAAAGCAATACAAGCCTTGAGGTTCTGAAAAAGTATTAGTGAGGTCTCACCTGTTGAGGAAAGGTGGTTAATGGCGTTCCAGGAATTCCGGATGCTTTCTGAGCAGCCTGTCCCACTCTTTTTGAAATCATTAGTCACTATGCTGAAATAAGCACCACACGGAACCAAATCACCAAACTGCCAGATTGGGGCAGAGGCTGCCAGAGCTCTGCAAAGGGACATAAAAAGATTGTTTTGAAGAACATACACATCCTGAACCCCTACAAAGTGAACTTCTGTCCTCTGGTCAATACCCTCCCCACAGCCACTATCTAAGTAGCCTTTATAATTCAGCTTGGACACTGAGCCATAGGCAAACTAACCACAACATTGAAAAACTACTCCATAGGTCTGCATGCAAACACTGCTGAAGGTTGTAGGTCTTGGACTGTAGTATAAAGATATCAGTAAATACATAAAGTATAAATTTAGACTTGCTTACTTTATTATTTTTCATTCTCATCTAGCAGCTAGGACTTTCTCACTAGGCATTGTGCCAACTCAGCTGAAGACAACCCCTGCCCACAAAAATCTACTTCAGCAAGTGTGGTTGATGCACCTGAGGGACAGGATGCCATCCAGAGGGACATGGACAAGCTGGAGAAGTGGGCCCATGTGAACCACCAGTATTAATACAGGCTGGGGGATGAAGGGATGGAGAGCAGCCCTGCCAAGGAGGACTTGGGGGTACTGGTGGACAAAAAGCTGGACATGAGCCACCAATCTGTGCTCACAGCCCAGAATGCCAATCGTGTCCTGGGCTGCATCCCCAGCAGCGTGGCCAGCAGGATGAGGGAGGGGATTCTGCCCCTCTGCTCCGCCCTGGTGAGACCCCCACCTGGAGTTCTGCGTCCAGCTCTGGAGCCCTCAGCAGAGGACAGACCTGCAGCTGTTGGAGCGGGGCCAGAGGAGGCCACAGCAATGATCCGAGGGCTGGAACCCCTCTGCTGTGAGGAAAGACTGGGAGAGCTGGGGCTGTTCAGCCTGGAGAAGAGAAGGCTGCAGGGAGACCTTACTGTGGCCTTTCAGTACTTGAAGGGGGCCTACAGGAAAGCTGGAGAGGGACTCTTTTTACAAGGGCCTATAGGGATAGGACAAGGGGTGACAGCTTTAAACTGAAAGAGGGGAGATTTAGATTAGATATAAGGAAGAAATTCTTTACTGTGAGGGTGGTGAGGCCCCGGCACAGGTTGCTCATAGAATTGGTGGATGCCCCCTCCCTGACAGTGTTCAAGGCCACATTGGATGGGGCTTTGAGTATCCTGATGTGGCTGAAGATGTCCCTGCTTATTGCAGAGGGGTTAGACTAGACGACTTTTAAAGGTCCCTTCCAACCCAAACTGTTCTCTGATTCTATTTACTAATCTTGTTTCCCAGAAGGAAACTAAGGTACTGAAGAATTAAAGACCTGCCTCAAGTCACCAGAAAGTTTGGAGTCCCTAAGTTAGGTGCAAAGTCAGTGTTCATAATAGTTGCTTTTACAAAAGTAACAGATAGATCTGAAAATATACCCCATCCAGCACCTGCTGACCTACAGTTGCTTTATTAGGAAAACAGCGCCTCTTCCCAAATTCAAGGTAACTTAATTCCTCCTCCCAATACTGAAAATTTCAAGCGACCTTGAATTATGGTACTTCTCCGCGTGCTGTTATATTTATAGTACAGAAGTAACAAATGCCTGCTCTGTGTTTGAGCAGGATGAGTACACTCACCCAACTACCACATGGGGATACTTCATCCTAAACCAGGCTGCAAGCATTCCTCCATAAGATCCTCCTATAGCTATGACAGGACTGTAACGGGCTCCTGCAATAGTTGTCTTTAAGTACTCAATCAGTACTGCGAAGTCTGCCAGAGCTTGTTCTGATGTCAGATAATTCAGATGCTTGGAATCCTGAGACAAAGAACACAGGTTATATACAGCACAGGAGTGATTTCCAGCAGCTGTTGAGTTCTAAATCTGTGCCTGATAACAAATGACATTCTTTGCAGGTGACCCTTGAAGTACTAGAAAATATAATTATTTTTTTTTAATCCTGGAATTCATAGTTACAAAAATAGGACAGTTGTGTGCTTCTAGCACATCTAAATCATACTCTGGCTAACAGTCATTGCACTGGCAACAGTTACAATAGGCAGAATTACGTTACACAGAACGCATTTAAGGAAGACAAAAGACAAGACTTACGCTGAAAGACTCATTCCCAAAGGGCAAAGATTCTCCATAATATCTATGTTCAGCAAATACTAACATTGCATTAAGTTCTTCAGCCACATCCCACATAAAACCCTGGTTGGAGGAAAACAGACATTTAAATAAGTTGAATAAATTATTCTCAAAGTCTCTACTTTCAGTCTAGTGTATTCAACTCATTCTTTGATTAGAATTATATCACTATCAAAACACAACTCCAGAGACAGAGTGCAATTTGGTTTTAACTATCACTGAAGTAAGAAAGCACACAAAACAGATATCTACCCAGAGACAGGGACACAAAGAAAGTGTTTATATTTTAGTGCTCCAAAATACTAAGCAGTATTGTTTTGAGTACATACAGGCAATCCTGCCAGAACTCCTATCGCACAAGCTTAATCCATAGGAAATGAAAAACACCACAGAGGAAAAGCATGCATTTGAGTTAGGAATACATTACAGAAAACATGAAATTTGCTTGGTTTATTAACAATAGTCTAGAGCATTGCAATACACTTATTTGCAACTAGTAAATAACTACAGCTTGTTGACAGCAGCTAGATCTTTTCAGTGGTGCCCAGCAACAGGACAAGGGGCAATGGGCACAAACTGAAGCACGGGAAGTTCCACCTGAACATGAGGAAGAACTTCTTCCCTCTGAGGGTGACGGAGCACTGGAACAGGCTGCCCAGGGAGGTTGTGGAGTCTCCTTCTCTGGAGATATTCAAGACTCGCCT
>Ga0065711_1039437_pt1 | contig 17848 bp, 6 predicted proteins | sample Hoacrofraction12_FD_59098 | JGI IMG/M metagenome (GOLD analysis project Ga0065711, IMG submission 59098) | Hoatzin crop microbial communities from Cojedes, Venezuela - Epithelial fraction 12 v2 (version 2) | ecosystem: Host-associated > Birds > Digestive system > Esophagus > Crop | place...
GCGGGTCTTGAATATCTCCAGAGAAGGAGACTCCACAACCTCCCTGGGCAGCCTGTGCCAGGGCTCCGTCACCCTCAGAGGGAAGAAGTTCTTCCTCATGTTCAGCTGGAACTTCCTCTGCTTCCATTTGTGCCCATTGCCCCTTATCCTGTCACTGGGCACCACTGAAAAGAGTCTGGCCCCATCCTCCTGACACCCACCCTGCAGATATTTATGGGCATTTCTAAGGTCCTCTCTCAGCCTTCTCTTCTCCAGTCTGAACAAGCCCAGCTCCCTCAGCCTTTCCTCGTAGGAGAGATGCTCCAGTCCCCTCCTCATCCTTGTAGCCCTCCGCTGGACTCTCTCCAGTAGCTCCTCGTCTTTCTTGAACTGAGGAGCCCAGAACTGGACACAGTAGTTGGTTATAAAGAGTGATGCACGGAGAGGTCTCTCTTCGCCCCAGACCTGTGGGAGATTTGGTCCCACTGGCACAGGTTCTGTCCCCATTGAGGTTCTGTCCCCAGCTGAACGCTTCTCAGGGGCTGTTCTGGAGTGGGAACATTTGATGGCTTCTGCCAAAATCAAGACTTCTAGCTGACGTCTGCATGCTGGGTGTCGTTCCTTGGCAACAAAAGGTCTCTGGAAACTTGGTGTTTCTTGTCCTTTTCCCTGCATTTGCCTTGTTCCATTACCCTGAGGAGAGCTTTCTTTTTTACCGATGGAGATGTGCCATACGATCTGTGCCTCCGTTAGTGACCTTTCCAAAGTCGTGAGAAGTTTATGGGGTGTTTCATTTTCATATTTAAAAGCAACGTCCATACCTTCTTAGCTTAGATCTCCAAACGTCTCAAGCGAGACAAATCCCAGCTAGTGTCCTGCTAAGAGGGAGGGGAGGAGTTTGATGTGAACATCTGAAGTGACTTGCTCGAGGCTGTACAGCAAGTCAGTTGCAAAACGTGAAGAAAATACTTGTCTCCTTGAAAAAGTGACGGTCAGTTTTACTCTTTGTGGCTTTTACAATACAATTACTAAGAACGTTGAAGCATCAGTTAATTCCCTTTCATTAAAGGGCAGTGTGAATTCCCGAAGAATCACTGCTGTTGGCTACACATGAAATTTTGAAATGAAATATTCCAGGAAATCTTACATCCCATATGAAATCTGGAAACATTCAGTAACTGTACCATCAGTACAGAAGAGCAGAAAAAAAATCCAACTTCTTGTTCTCAAACCCTCTTCATTTGTGGCAGCGTGAAACCAGGCCGCTGTCAATATCCCCATTTCATAGCGTTCTTCACAGTGCCTTTTTTGACTGAGGTGCTGCAGCCCAGCGCTAGCCTTTATTATAATTTCTGCGATAATGGGAGTCTGATAGGAGTACATTTCACATCAGTGATTTACTGTCTCCGTTACAGCGTGACCTGAAAGCTGTAACTCCTCTGCCGGGCACTGGCTTTTGGAAGTGCTCCAGGGCCGCGGCGCAGCTTCCACGCCAGCTCGGGTTCTCTAATCCTCTGTGTTTTTCACCTGGTTTGATCGGTTCCAGCTTGTCCAGAAAGCATCAGGAACGTTTCATAGAGAGCCGGCCTTTGTTTCAGCGATGCTGATAGAGCTGCTGCTGCAACCGAAACGTGCGCTGAGCTGTTACAGTCTTCATAAGCAATTTTTCTCTTGCTTGCACCGTGGGTAAGGCCATTTCTGAAGTGTCAGACAGCAAATGAAAGCACCCTGTGTTTGCTGCGCGGCGCTATCGGTTGGCACTGCTGGGTGAGTGTTACTTCCTTTGGTTTCTGGCACAGTGCTCCGTACACCACAAACAGCATCTTCTCTGTGTTTCAGAGGGTGGGCAGTGCGTTTGTCAGTCTAGACATAAACTGTCTAAACAAAATTACTCCATACAAGCTATAATTTCTTATAAAAGACAACTGGATAAGTTACAATAGAAGGATACGTTGAAATAGCCACGGAAGGACCACATCGCACAGTAGGGCCATGCTGTGGGCAGTACCTGGAGGCTCTGGAAAGACGTCAGGTGTAGGCATGTCTGAAGGCATCTGACTTCAGGATCTGACCAGTCGTCCAGGGTGGAGGGGATGGCGAGTCTCTCGCCACACGTGCCAGAAGAGGGGGTGACAGGACAGCTGTTCCAGCCCCAGGGGCTCTGGAGGCCACCCCGCAGCTTCTCACCACATTAACTCCATCCCCAGGGGACGTGTGGGGAGATACCCAGATACCGCCTGGCCCTTGCAGACCCATGGGCTGAAAAAAAGTGTGTCCGCTACTCGGGATTTGGATTTTTGCATGAAGAGCAGTCGGTAGTCATTTGCACTCGGGTCCTGTGAAGCTCAGGTCCCCGTTGCTCGGGGGCCGCTCGCCCCGTTGCTGCCCCAAGCACCCCTGAAATAGTTTCTCCATAACTGAGCATCTTGTTGCACCGGTACGTGTCTCCGGAGAGCAGCATGCACTAGCACAGTTTGGAGTAATGGATGAAATAAAGTTCCTGTTGTTCTAATACTGGGTTTGTACCACTTACTGCATTTTAATGGAGAGGCTGAAATGAAAAGCTAGGGAAGTTTGAGGGCTATGGAAAGTCTTTGCAGTAGCTCAGTTAGGTGCCCGTGTGTGCCTTGCTGTTTCTCATCAACTACAGCTCCGTTAAACATCGTTCTGGGAGTTTAGCTTCCGTGCTTCGTACTGCAGTTGTTTGGCGTGTCTGATATCACACGTGGTATCTACACAGTTGAATGGTATTAGTATGCTTTTTTTTATAGATATGGCTGAGCTTAGGGCCGAGAAGGTATAAGCAGCCAGTAAGTGAGCAGGTCCCTGATCTTCATACTGGAGGATGTTTATCAGAAGACCCAGGCAATGTATCAGAACATATTTTTCCCGTTGTCTGGTGTTATCCCCCTTTTGGGTGTATGGTAGCTGCTCCTAACTTGGATGTTTTCGCCCTGGGGCTTCATTCTAGCAGGTGTATGCCACCCCAGACACGTTCTCCCTATGACTTGTACTCTGTGTGATTCAAGCTAGTTCACTGGTGCTCTCAGTTATTTTACACCGTGCCAGTCCTTGAGTATCGGCGCATGCCAGGGTTCAGTGATGCGTTGAACTACTCCAGCTAGGCATCAAATACTGCAAATAAGAGAAAGTGCTTTAGTAATCTCAGTGGACTGTGACTTCTTGAAATCAATAGCTTCCTTTCAGCGGAGCTTAAACTGCTTTGTATTATGTGGAGCCTGACACAGTAACACGGAGATGCTTAAGATGCCGACTGGGCTGATCTTTGAGCAGCAAGTAGTGTAACAAGATATCTTTCTGAGTACAGGGAACAAGAGAACACACCGTGCTTTATTTCAAAGAGAAAATCTATCGCTAAGGTTGACCCGAAAGCAATTAGTGGTCCATTTAATTGAATCGGTGAATTCACCTGTGCAGTCTATTAAAATACTAGCTAGAGATAATTTAGGCTCGATTTAGTGCAGCTAGCTGAAGGGTTATAGAGATTTATAACGGATAACCTTCTGTCTACCCGCTGAGTGGATGCTTACTCTGAAGTGAAATAGCAGAGCCTCCTGGTAGTCCAGCCAGAAATACCGCCCCGTGGCAAAGCTGGACTGCTCCCACTGCTGATACAACCACGGTCTTTCCAGAATCATTAAGCTGTTGTCTTTCTAGGCGTAAATGGGCTCATGTAAATAGGTCATTGTCCTAAATCCAAACAGCTGGATTTTTCACCATTTTCAAAGCAAAACTGAAATGACGGCTTGTGTAAATTGTGTGAGAAATGGTCTTTAGCAAATTGAACTGAAAGGGCTTTGGTTGTGCTGCTGAGACTTTCCTTTGTTTGAAAGGCGTCTTCTGTCGCGACCAAAATCGCTCCAGTACATAGCGCTTCTCTTCTCCCTGCCCCGCCGTGTGCTGCTTCGGGCAGAGCTTTCCCACTGCCACGGAAGAAAGAAGAGCTGGATGGCCAGAACATTTACTGAGAGGCTTGCTGTACTAGAAGTGCCCTTAGCCGTGCCATGTTTCTGCTTTGAAGGACATCACTGGGAAGCCCCAAGGGAATTCATAACAGGATATTTATTACATGCATTGTTGCTCATACCCACAAACTGTACGTCAAGTTCTGTTACGTTTCCTTCCTAATGGAACATAACTCGCAGTAAATAGATGCTTTAATCCTCTCTGTACGTACTGCACACTGTGCAAGGTTCAGAATTTATTATAACTTTCTGTATTGATCTGCATTTCAGAGTCCTATAAAGAAAAAAAAAAGTGCAGATCAGCTAGAATAGAAAATAAACTCAGCAAAGATATGTTTAATCAGAAAAGCTTCCGCAGGCTTACGGAGATTTGCAGTGGGAGCGTTTCCCTCTCGGCTGACGACGGACTGGCTCTGCTCTCCCCCTTCCCAAGGTCAGTGTGTAACGCGGGCCAAGGCCACCTTCCCACCTGTGGCCTGAACGTACTGGCATGGCCCAGCGCCGCGCTGGATCGCGCAGCGTTGTGCTGCCGAGCCTTGTGCGCGTGCTGACCATTCTAGGGTCCACACCTGGGGAACTGTACTTTTTTCTCCGCTAGATCAGGCTGTTGTTTTTTCTCTCAACTTGCTAAGTGTTGCTACAAGAACATATGAAAAAACAAATGGTAGAATTAAGAAGAGCTGGACCTCTCCAGCAGCGCGGTAACCTTTTGCACTACCAGAAGCGCCGTGGTACTCCATAAATCTTTTACTGGTAGATAGGGAAAGTAGAGAAGGGTGGATACAAACTATATTTGACCATGTCTCTGCTTCTACAAATAGCTCATCAGATGTATGCTAACTAAGTCAATTTTGGGAATAACCTGAACCAAACTGTTTATTTTTTTTGTCTTGTAGTAGTGCCTAGGCAAGGAGCCATAACTCTGCGTCTACAGGTAGTGTAGTAAGCGCAAAAAGGCTTAAAAACCAGATAACCGAATTACACTGGTATTGCCACGTGCTACTTATACATTTGTTACTTATGCACAGGTCCAGCCACAACTTTTTCCTCTACAAAATTTATTTTTGCTTGTTTTCTTCTAGATTCATAGAATAATTAATTTCGACTTGTTGCATACTTATTAATGGTGCCTTCTGTCATCAGCATGCTCGAAAATAGGTGTTCTTTACATCTTTTCACCTTGGTGGAAAAGAGCTTCTTCAGTAGTAGCACATCATTTTCAGTAGAGAAATAGTATTATTTTCATCACTATGTGGCTTGTTTCTGCCACAGCCATGGGAAATCAGCCCTGAAATCAAAGCAAGAACTTGAGGATTAAATTCCTCTGTCTTTTTACTGTTAAAGAAAGAACAAAACATAAATAACAAGTAATTGATGTGAAGTCTATCTTCAGTGAATGATAACACAGAAGACATGGGGCAACATCTGTGAGGTTCTTACTATACTGTGTGCTAGTTTTATACATTTTGTAAATGTTGAAGTAATCTGGGTAGGCAGTTGCATAGCTATTGTGTGAATGTTCAGTGTTAAGGATTTGTCTGCTGCAGTGCGTCTCTGCTAGAATGGGTTTGCCCAGACAGTCTCTGTCTTGTAATCGTGATCTTCACCTCAGGTCAGCAGGTTGTGTGATCAAGGGAGCAAATGGTTAAAAAAGGCTCATAAGTGGTATTTTTAGAAGTCTATTATTACAGAAATGCTTTTGGGTAGGGTGCCAGCAGAAGATTGCTGCATCAGAACTGAAAGCAATAATACTAATACCGCTATTAGGTAATGATAATACTATATATACTATAATATTTATATGACTTTGCACTAGCTTATGCGCTGAAGATTAGAACAATCCAAAGTAGTTTCATTGTACATTTCCCTGTATTTTAAATAATGTGGTTATCATCTTTGCTTTTTCTCCCCTCTTTGATATAGAGAGAAAGCTGAATTTTAGTCATGACAACAAAGGCATATTTCATTATGTAATCATTACACTCTCCGGGGGTGGGTTTATAGCAGGCTCAGATACACATGGAAGCAAAGCATAATTGCCTAACATCAGAGGGTATCGGTGTGCTGAGCCCTGTGGGGCGCACGTGGGAAGGAACGTGTTCGCAGTCACAGAGGTCAATCCACCTTTTTCTAGCACTGAGGTGAGGGGAGCTGGTGGTAAATCTGCATGAGGTGACTTGCACAGCCATCATTTGTGGAGTGGTTTAACCAAAAATGAAGGTCTTCTGCAAGATGCCTTGTTAGGGTTCCTTGGTTTTTCTGTTGAACTCTTTCGGGATCTAGTATCCATCACTTAGTTAGAGGAGAGTGGTGCTGAGGCAGCACAATCAGATTCATGGATTTTTGTTCTTGTCATTCAGGGTTGTGAGTGGGAGGCTGTTAGCATTGCTGCATGAAGTTCCACAGAATATACAATAATGCGAATAAAAGGTAATCACTAAACTCTTACAGACAGCCATTACAGTGTTTAAAGAGAAATATGGTCTTCTAATTGGTCCTTAGACTACAAAGATTACTCAAAATGGCAGCTGCTCACTGAATATACCATGAATATTTTACTGAAGTAAGAGACGGTGAATATTGTGGTCAGAGATTAATCCTGTCTGAGTGATATGGTCTACAAGTTGCATTCAAATGCACGGACTCCGGCTTCTGTACAGCTTTTCTACCAGCCGTGGAAAGTGTGCGTGCGTGTCTGTTTTACTATCGAATTTTTGAAAGAGGTGATGCTAACTGTTTGGTCAAGCCACTGTCTTACAGAAGAGCTGGATGGAAGACCCATTAGACATGACTAATACAACGGTTTTAGTGTGTTTGAGCTTGTCTCTAGCTGACTCCTGAGCAGGTTTCCACTTTGTCATAGGTGACAGTCGCGGCTCACAGCTTGTGAAACGTGGCTGTAATACCCATATAGGCTGGATAAGCACTAGCAGAGAAGGGAGGATGTTCTCAGATGAGAAGGAAAAGCGAAAATGGGGTGGGCAGTGGAGATAGAACAAATCTATTACCGTACAGTGGATCACTTAAAGAGTTAATGCAAGTAATTTTCAGATGATGCATCTTGCTTTTGTATCCTGATGCTGGCGGGAGGGGACTTAAATGTCCTGATCATTCTGATAGGGTTGCAAAGACAGAAAAGGTAAAGCTTAGTTCTGTGTGAAAACTAATAAGTTGTTTTAATCATGCTCAAGATTTGCCCGATTTCCACCAGTTTTCCCCCACATCATTTTTACTGTGCATACCCAGAAAATAAAGCGTACTTGAAACGGCCCTGCTTGGTTAGTAGCTTTGAAAGTCCTCATACGTATCCCTGATGCCGAGCCCTCAGTACTCCTAGGACTAGCGCTGACATATGGCTCATGGTAGGATAGAACAGACTATTTCGGTTGGAAGGGACCGACAGCGATCTAGTGCTACTGCCTGACCACGTCACAGCTGACCAAAAGTGAGAGCAGGGCATGAAGGGCATTGCCCAAATGCCTCATAAACACTGGCGGGCATGGGGCATCAACCACCTCTCCAGGAACCCACACACCCTTGCACTGGGCACCGGGGAGCAGAGCTCGGCACCTCCCTCTCCACGTCCCCTCCTCAGGAGGCTGCAGAGAGCAGTGAGGTCGCCCCGCAGCCTCCTGCTCTCCAAACCAGACCGACCCAGAGCCCTCAGCCGCTCCTCAGAGGACATGCCTGCCAGACCCTGCCCCAGCTTTGGGGCCCTCCTCGGGACGCATCCACGTACCTTAACGTCCTTTTTAAATGGTGGGGGCCAGAAGTGTCAGCAGCTCAGACTGCATATAATCCTAGGTTGGTTAGAACCTCATCCAGAAGGTTTGTAATGCATTTTCTAGTAACTCTGATTTGATTTTTTGGGTAGCAAAACTCAAACCTGGATGTGCTTTGGTTCCCAGCTCTTCCTCAAAATCTGACAGTAAAACTCTTTCCCTCTTTCTCCTCACACTTCTCAGGAAAACCCTCTTTCTTTTTTTGTGACACTATCTTGTGATTTATATGCATCGTTTTTTCCAGAAACGCCATTTTTCAAGCCCTTATATTTGTTCCAAGCCGAAAAGCTTGCCTGGGGCTGCTCCCCGTTCTCTCTCGCGGGGATGCCGTCTTGCTTTGCTCGGCTCAAAGGGGGATGTTTTCCCACTGGCTTCCAGGGCCAGGCATTCACTCCTGTTCCTGCCATCCCAGGGGAAGGGATTGGAAGCATCTCAGTGCCTCCGGAGCGATACTCCCTGGTACAGCACACACGTGATGCTGCCGCGTGTCCTTTGCCTCGCTACCGTAGAATAAAGGAAGCCAGGCTGCTCGCTGCCACCTAAATATTCTATTAGACACTGCGGTGGGGCTCTGAAATGTGAATACCCCCGCCAGCACAGCCAGCTGACAGAGAGTGCCGGTTTTGTTTCAGCTGTGACTCGGGCTGTCACAACAGGTCCTGGCAGAAGGAAAACAGCCGTGAGCAGCCTGCAGGCTCCTGGGCAGTCAGGGCACGCACAACGTGTTACGGCCAGCGTTTTGGGATCGGTTCAGCTGATGTTTTATGAGTGAGAAAACTACTCGGGCTTGGGGGACTTTGTTGGACGACAGTTGTTGTGGAGATCAGGGGTGGAGCCCCATGGCCGCCAGCTGCCGGCTTGCCCATCAGCCCACAGCGGTGAGGTGCAAAATGGCCAGCTTGCGGTGGGCTCTCAGCCGGCGTAGGGCCTGTCATGGAGGCGCAGGCACGCTTCTCCTCAGCCTGCGGCAGGGGTGGGTGGGCTCCCGCCACCTCTCAGCGCTGCCGCAGGAAGGAAGGAGGCTGGGGAGGGGCGGTTGTCCACCTCGGGCTGAAGGGACGTGTGGTCTCCTGGTGAAGGGACACCCGGTCTCCCGGTGAAGGGATGTGTGGTCTCCCGGTGAAGGGACGCTTGGTCTCCTGGTGAAGGGACGCTCGGTCTCCTGGTGAAGGGACGTGTGGTCTCCTGGTGAAGGGACACCCGGTCTCCTGGTGAAGGGATGTGTGGTCTCCCGGTGATGGGACAGCCGGTCTCCCGGTGAAGGGAGTCACTGTCAAGGGGATGGGATTGAACAGGAGCCGTCCCAGCCCACTGAGAGGAGCAGGACGGTGACGGGCTGCTGTGAAGGAAGGGACATCTCTCGCAGCTTCAGCTGGGAGGAGAGACCCTGGCAATGACCATCCATCTGCCTTCTCTTTCGCAGCCTCTGGGGGAAAAGAAGTTTTTTTTTCCTGGCCTTCTGTTCTCTGATGACTCCTTCACGCCAGCCTTTCGTTTTAATGATAGCATAGCAGAGAAACCGAGTCACACCAAGGCCTGAAGGTTTCCAGCTTTAATCTGTAATGAAATGTGAAGAAACCTGGCACGGTCTGACACGTTCTCAGTCTCCTGAGAGAGACACTTGGGAACTGAGCTCTGGGAATCAAGTGTGCAGATCAACCGTGCTTTCCAAAACCTTGTCTTGTTTTGATTAATCTTTTTTTTTCCTGTAGAAATTGGGAAGATTGACCAAGATATATATAAATACAACACCCCAGGATTCACTGGCTGCCTATCGAGAGTGCAGTTCAACCAGATTGCTCCACTCAAAGCGGCTCTGAGACCTACCAACACCTCCTCTCACGTCCACATCCAGGGGGAACTGGTGGAATCCAACTGCGGAGCATCTCCACTCACCATCCCACCAATGTCGGCCGCTACCGACCCCTGGCACTTAGACTCAGGTAAGCCAGGGTTCGTGCCACGTGAGCTGAGTGGAACAGTTCAGAGAAGAAATACGTCCACCTTCCTCTGTAAGGAAAGCTAAAACTGGGTGAATGAGACTTGTAGGTGACTGTAGAACTGTAGCCATGGTAGGAAATGCAAAGCTGGAATGACAGAGGTTTGCCACCACTTCTAAATGCAGTTACAGGGTATTTTCTTTGCCTTTTTTTTTAGTATTCTGCTTTATTTTTCTTTTCTGTAAGTCTTACGCTGTTTGAACGTTGAGTTTTGACCTTGCTGCTATGATAGCACTTTCTCTGTAGTATTGGGTATGTAGTCAGCAAAAGGCTCTAAGTGCAGATAACGAAGGTACAGTAGCATACCTTATGCTGTATTCCTAATAAGCGAGTAGATTGTAGTCAGCTTCATACAAAAAAAGTAAGTCTACTTTTAGGCATAAATATATAGATATAAAGTGCTGATTTGTTTTCTGAACTGTCTGCTTTCCTTAGGCCGTGTTTAATGGGAAATCCTATTAGTCACGATGGCATTCGTCGCATGCTGAAAGTGCTAGAAAGCCAAAACAATTTGCCGATCCCAGCAATCTCATCCTGCTTTGTCACTGACAGTCTTTGAAAGTATATGTTGTGCCTATCTTTAGAGGGTTTTTTTTCTCTCTTGCTTCTTGAATATTAGGTAAACACTTAAAAAAAAAATCTGTTCCCTTTAGATTTATACGGTCAGGTATACACTAACCCCTCTCTTGTATGTTGTCCTCGTGCTGATTTCACTTGTAGCGGTGTAAATTAGAACCTGTCCTGGCAAAGTTGGTGAGTTCACAGTGGTATAAAAATTAAAATAATAGAGTAAAAACTGGGTCCATAATGATTTTGATACCAATTAGTCTTTGCCTATTGTATTTGGGGATGCATCCATCTGCCAGTTTTTATATGAGAGGGGGGAGGTATATATGTCTCTCTTTGAAGCATGTGCCAAGGTCATACTTTTGGGGTCTGTTTTGGTTTTTTTCTTGCAATATCAAGGAAGTCCTTGCAGCATTTCCCTTCAGCTCTTCCTCAGTAGAGAAACAGGGCAGATGTTTGTAAGGAGAGGCGGATATTGCAGGGCTGAGGGCCCCAGGCATTGATACAAGCAGTGTCATGCTCTGAAGTCTGTCATTCCCTCCTTGCTGCCATGCCATTGGAAGATCTAGTGCACCTCTTCCCTGTTTATGACATGCAATCTTCTACTTGAATGTTTTCATCATAAATTAGTAGTCCCTTTCTTCTCTGGAATTATTAGGTCAGTTTGTACCTGAAGGTTATGTTCTGTGCTTCTGTTTCTATAAAAGCGTGTTTCCTGAAGGATAGCTCACTGGCTCATGTCTTTCAAAAGTGTGCCATAAACTTCTTGAGGATGCACTGCTTCTGTGAATCTTGTGTAGCTGATGGGTTTTGGTTGTTAATTTTGGTTGGTTTCTTTTTGCTACACTTCATTTGACTGCAAGCTAATAAAGGACTATGGTGGGATTTGCTCAAGATATTTGAACTGTTCTAATAGCTCCTGGTGTTAAAAGAAGGAGGTCTTGTTTGTCCTTTCCGTGTGCTACTGTGCTTGTCCTGGTGTTGGCTCAGTCTCATCTTGAAAACTTTTGCTGAGCTGATTCAACTTTGTCGACCTGACAGATCACAGACTTAACACATTTTCTTCTGGATTAGTTGTAATACTGGGCCATGGAGCCAGCATGAAGGATATCAGTGAACATACAGCACACAATTAGGCTGGCTCAAGCTGTCTGTTAACTTCTGCCCAGTAAAACAAATCTCATTCCCATAGCCAGGCTTGACTGTTTGAAGTCATGGGCAGACAGAGTGCAACTGACTCACCTTCATTTTTGGTGATGTTAAGTTTTAGTAGGAATGAGAGCTAGGGACCCCTCCTCTTGTCCCCTCCAGTACTCCACAGCAGTAGAGGGAGAGGTTGTATTTCTTTAAAGACCTCTAGTGAGGGACCGCTGTACACTCAGGGGAGCAACAATATCCAGTGAGTTACGGTAGAAAGAAGTTTCACAGCAAGGGAGTGGTGTTTCACCAGGGCAGAAGTGAAAGGACCTTCAAGTATGGGTGAACAATTCCTGACTTTCACTCGGGGTGAAATTTCCATGATATGAAGAAGAGGTATCTCAGCAACTCATTTATCGGTATTGGGTAAGAACACCTCAGTCTTTGCAGAAGTATCTGTGGTGGTCTGACACAGTTAACTCTGTTTCAGTCTCAGGAAAAATACATACTGTGGACTGTGTAACCTTGCACACAGATGATCTTGATGCCTGGTAAATGAAAATGTTTGGGTTTAGTGTCGCTTTGCATTAGCAAATTGGCAGTTTGCCTTGAGGATTATTTTATGTTTCCCAAACCCTACTAGAAGACTTTCTAACACAAATCGTATTGAAAGAGAAAATGGAAACATCAGAGGTATAAATAATGGTTCCAGCTGGCTCCAGAGGTGGAATAGTCTTGGTGCTCTCAGTGTGAATTTACTCCTTCACTAAACTGACTAAAGGGATGAAGACAAAAAGCTCTTTTGAAATTCGCAGAAATACTTGCAGTGGTGCGAAAGGAAAAGCCGCACACACTCAGCCGCAAAGAAATGGTTGCAAAGAACATGGCTTTGAAAGCAGCAGTTACCACGTACAGGGTTTCTCAGTTCAAACGCATTTTTACCTGTAATTTTTATTCTTATATGTCACCTATTTAATTTTAAATAGATCTTAACAAAACAGGAGAGTTGAGGATGGGTGGTTTGTAGTGAAAAGAAAAAATCAGGAAAAATTTTGTGACAAGTATCACGTGGTTTAAATCTCATCTAGTGACATACTCATCCTGATTCACCTTTCAAGTTAAGTGTAGATTTGTACCTTTGCTTCTCAATTACTGTGGAATTAAACACTGAAGATTGAAAAATGTTGTAGGGGGGGATCAAAGATAAGTGTCTAAATAGGACAGGTACACCAGACGGCAAATGTAATGATCCTTTTACCTCTAAACCGCAGCGCTGGATCAGACCTTGTGGATAATTACTAGGTGTTAAGCAGGTTCCGCCTGACGGGTGACCTACATGAAATGTTTGCCATAAACTCTTCTGTGCAGCTACTGCATGGACACCTCCTGCTAGCTGCAAAACATTTTGGGTGCCTTAGCAGAGAGGCTGAGGAGAAAAATCGTAAAGTCGTACATCGGTCACTTGCAGTTGAAACCCTTAGAGACAAGCGCAGGGATTTATCAGCAAGAAGCCTTGCTGATTTGCTCCGCAGACAAATGGGCCATACAGCGTCTCGATTCATTGTCTTGCACTTTCTATTAGCCTTGAATTCACGTATATTTCACATTTACAATATTAGTTCTTTGTCAATTCATCATTGTAAAAAAGCCACTTCCCTTCCTCTCCACCCCTGGCTGCCATTTTGCCATGCTACTGGGACATTGTCTTAAACCATTACCTCGTTCAGCTTATGAGTATTCTTACAACACTTAGCCTTTTCCTGTTGCTATGGCAATCCTTTCTTGGTCGTGATGAAGCGCAGGAATTCAACAAGTCATTCTTTCCTAGAATGTGGCTTTCTGGTGATTTAAAAAAAGAAGTTAATAATCAAACCCAGGCAGATAGTCAGTATAGTTCCCTTCCGGTGTTTTCCTCCCATCCGTATGATCTCAATTCATGTCAGACAATCCAATTTGCCTTGGTTATGTCAAGAGGAGTGTAGAGAGGAGACAGAAAAGAGCCTGATCAATTACCGTATTATTTAAAAATGACATTTCCTACCTTTACATATTGTCTAAACCCAGCGATTTACCTGGCCAGCATACATTTCAAAACAACGTTAGCGTGCATTTTAATATCTATACTGGAGCATATGTAAAAAAAAAAAAAAGCTAATCGCCAAGAGGTCTTTTAATATCTCTCAGTTCAAATTAGTGAAGATGTATGTCACTGAGAACTGACACCTTGCTCATTGTAGAGAAGCAAACAAAAGCCCAAACAGGTGATTATTTTTGTAGTAAATAAACTCCCACACCTAAATTGCCTCGTACTTCAAATCAGAAGATGCATATTATTGGGGCGGGATTGTTCAGTTTGTGGGTGTTTTTGTCGAAGGGAAAGGTTCTGCAGTTTACTAATGACGTTTCACTTCCAAACTTTTCTTGTTTACATGAAAAAGATAAAAGAAACCTACTAGATGTATCTACCTCTCCATTTTAGGCAAAATGTGCTCCAGCTTGCCAAACTACCCGATCTTGAATTTAGTAAAAGCACGAGGTACCAGAAGAGGCAAGGTACATATAACAGCTGACAAACCATGCTTTAGCACCTCTAAGCTGCCGTGGCACTATGCAGCCGCAAGATGCGGTTATTCTATGAACAGAACGGCATCGAGAGTACTTAATGCAGGATTTAGCTAAATCCATATTAGCTTCAACATACTAAAAATTAAATGGAGCAGGATTAAATGCTACGTCTGCAGTGTTCTTCCAAGACTTTTCTCTGACCGTACATATCCAACCCTAAAAACTTTGGTTTTGTAGAAGGTGAAAGGCCTTGCCTTTTAAGAATCAACAGCTTACTTGGAAACCCATATTGAGCACGTCTGGCAAAAACATTGTATGAGGACGTGCAGCACTGTCATCAAGATTAAAACAGCTGCCTGCAGGATTAACTCCCTTTCTGTGACAAATTCATCCTTTAACAAGTGATGGCAGGAGAGAGTGGGAGGGCTGAATACTGGCTATATGATCCATGCTCACCTAATTGGACAACTCATTATCTGTGTCAAGCGAAAGACAGCAGTCGATTTCTGGCCTAAGAGAAAGTGTCACTCGTGTGTTACTGGTGACAGTGCTGAAGGTCACCTTCCGGATTCAGACGCCATTCCACCTTCTGAGCACTGGTACCCATATCTCAGAGGACAGAGTGGCACCATCTGAGGAGAAGCTGTGTCAGACATGCACTGGTACGGATGTGGCTACGGAAACGGGAAATAGCTCTCGCCCTTGTCGAGGGCTTGTTATAAATGGCGCAGTGGGAAGGATCAAAGGCGTTACTTGCTGGCGGGCAGTGATTCAGCCCTCAGAATGGCCTTAGATTACAACACACAGACAGATGTGTCCTTTCCTGGCCACAGATGTTGAAAAAGTCTGTAGACATCAGTGAATCCAACAGCAGGAGGATTAAAGTCAAAGGTAAAGTGTGACCCAGCGCTCGTTGTCTCCTCTAAGGGATGGCCAAGGAGCAAGGTCACTTCTCTGGGCTTCCTGCAAGGGGCAAGCAAGTCGGGCAGGCTGGACAGAAGAGGGGCACCGCTTTTGTTCGTGATGCAGCCCTACACATCTAGATTTGATCTCCTAGGTGCTAGCAAAATCAGAAATGGATGTGAAGGCAGCTGCTGGAATAAAATGGTGCTCCTCCTTTTTCAAGGGTAGAAAACAGGATTAGTTACCTGTACTGCAATCAGAGAATGATGCCAGATTCTCTCTTTGAAGTTACTGATCACTCAAGGTGGTTCGGGTTTTTTTAATTAACGTAACACGCATACATTGGGAGGCTCTGTGTCTGCCTGTAGACTAGTTAAACATTTGTCCTTTCTGTACAAGAGATGGAAGATGCACTTGTGACTTGCCCTGCGGGCCAATAGATTCTTTGGCTGCCAGATTTTGGTGTATTTCTGTGATCAAATTTCCTCTGCTATTCTTCCAGTATAAATATTGTCTCAGAAGTCCATGGCTTTGACCTAAATTGTTTTCAAACAGGAAGGTGGCATTTATTTCAGACACTCGGGGATTAAGTCTGGCAGAAACTCATAGCTCAGTTTCTAAGCACCCAGCGTCTCTTGCAGGCACAAAGGTAAGTGGTAAACATTGAGATGCAACAGTTTATATTTTTCTGCTCCCCGTCGAGCAGCTGACTAGGAAGAGCATCTGTCTGAAATTTGGCACAATCAGTGCTTCATCCTTAACGGGCTTAATTATGGTGCTTGAATTACTGTAAATCTGTCTATTGATTGGGAAGAAAAATGCCCCCTTCAGCCTCATCTAGTTCCTTCACACAATTATGCATAGCTTTCTCTTATCTTTAAGAACATATAATTTCAGTGTGAAATTTCTGACACTCTGTCTAGTGTCTGAGACAGCTGACAGACTGCCAAGCTTGTAAATTCTTTTGGCATTCATTGAGAGACAAGCATTGTAGCTATTTTGTAAGCGGTGATTTACATGTTAATGATGCTACCTAAGATCAAGACAAGAAGGTGGTAATACTAAAAAAAGAGTGTTTTCCATCCTCTGCAAAGACTGTATTTTTTCCACAAGTACTAACTTTAACTAGGAACATGGGGATGGCATAAATTAGGAAAAAATGGAGTAAAAATAGGAAGCATTTAGATGGCTGAGCACTTCACGTGACTGCCTTCTTTTTCCTTTCCTTAGGCTGAAAAGCACTTTGCTTCCTGTACAAGAAGTATTTGAGGCTACAGTCAGGTCATTACAGCTATTAAAGTTTATTTTAGATTTAAACTCTCCAGTCTGACCCATTGCTCATCCCAGTCCAAGGCTTGCTTTCTTCGTAAGTGGATGAACGCTAAAAGTGCAGAACCTCATCTTGTTGTTCATATCCTGGCTGTGAGAAGCCCTTGCTTCCAATGACCTTAATAAATGGAGTCATCACCTTTGTTTTTTCTCCTTTTCTGTAGCTATCATAAGTTTACAGGCTTGTTTGGTATTCTTGTTCGTTGGGTTGGGCTTTTTATTTTGGGGGTTTTTTTGTTCCTTTCAAGAATTCCATGTGGGTCCATTATCAGCTATTAGCTATATACAGCTAGGCTTTGATCAGCACTTGACTTTACTGTTCCTTTGAGAGCACCAAAGCATTTCGTATTCTGCATTAATTGTAAAAGGAAGTATTTGTTTGTCTTGCTTAACAGGTGAAATGTAAGAACTGCTCATAAAATTTTCATGAAAGTGATAGCTTAGGCCAGCATGACTAATACACTAGCAGTTCTTGTCTGGAGTCATAGTGAGACCCAGTTTCAGACAGATGTTACTACCAGGAATTAAAAGACAGATGAGTTTAGGTCTTTGGTAGACAGGAGTGCTCTGATATGCTGCAAATCAATTGGAAATTTGGCAAAGCAAATGTTCAAAATACTACTTCTGAGGCAGAACTTGCCAACGTTCAAACTGCAGATGAAGAGAATCCAAAAGTGATCCTAAACATCTGCTCTCCTTTTAAAATAAGGAAGAAAATTCTGTAGTATACAAGTACCAGTAACTAAATTTAAAAAGGATTTTGATACTGCCTTCCCACTACTTTTTACAATTACTTGCTTCTGTGCAAAAGAAAGTGGAAAAGTTACTCTTGGGAAATGACCAGAAAAAGGGCAAAGCAGGGGAGGATCATCTCAGCCCTCCCAACCAACCGTGCAGGAATGTGTTCCCTGTTCCGTATTTCATCCAGGATTGATTTGGGGAGGTAAGCTGCAAGGATGGGTCTCCTAATAAAGCACAAGTTTTTCTGTCCCTTTGCTAGGAAGATTGTGTTTTAAGACCGAAAGAAAGAATATTGTACTGCCCTCTCAGAGCAAGCCATTCATAAAACTCCATTTCCTCCTCTGCTTCAGAGTCTGGGCGGCAAAGTTCACCCGCAGAAGGAAATTCCAGGGCTAGTAACACAGTCGGTTCAGAGACAACTCTCTTGACTGACTGCGTTGTGGACTGTGGTGTATAGTGGTGAGAATCTGCATTTTCCCAGTTGATTGACCCTGGAGCGTTCAGTGAATTTTCCCTCCATCGTTGGCACTTCCATTGTTCACTCCAGAGTTCATGTGTTTTTTAACAGAAACATCCAACTACTCCTCCTTCTCTAACCACCACTTTCCTACACAGGCATTTGCAGACAGAAGGCCTGTTCAGAGGACAAGGTTTCTATTAATCCACAATTTCAGAGGATTTTCTAATTTATACTCATTTCACACTGGAATAAAAGACACAATTGGAGAATCTTCACACCAAAAATGTAAAAACACGGGTTTTGTGTGTTCCGTCATCTCTGTGCATGTCTCTCTCAGCAGAGCTCACCAGTAACTGTCAGTGAAAGCACTTGAGATTCAGCGAAAAATTCGGGGGGGGG
>Ga0065711_1007582_pt1 | contig 17846 bp, 8 predicted proteins | sample Hoacrofraction12_FD_59098 | JGI IMG/M metagenome (GOLD analysis project Ga0065711, IMG submission 59098) | Hoatzin crop microbial communities from Cojedes, Venezuela - Epithelial fraction 12 v2 (version 2) | ecosystem: Host-associated > Birds > Digestive system > Esophagus > Crop | place...
AGACGGAACTTCCTGTGCCTCAGTTTGTGCCCATTGCCCCTTGTCCTGTCACTGGGCACCACTGAAAAGAGCTTGGCCCCATCCTCCTGACACCCACCCTTCAGATATTTGTAAGCATATATTAGGTCCCTCTCAGCCTTCTCTTCTCCAGGCTGAACAAGCCCAGCTCCCTCAGCCTCTCCTCGTAGGAGAGATGATCCAGTCCCCTCACCATCTTTGTAGCCATTCGCTGGACACTCTCCAGCAGCTCCTCATCTTGAAGTGGGGAGCCCAGAACTGGACAGAGTACTCCAGATGAGGCCTCACTAGGGCAGAGTAGAGGGGAAAGAGAACCTCCCTCGACCTGCTGGCCACACTCCTCCTAATGCATCCCAGGATCCCGCACTTTCATCATATAATCATCAGTGATTTGGTAAACATTTCTGAGCATTCTGTACAAGACTTTAAGATTCTCATGCATGTGGCTTGGCCATATTTGTGCATGCTGAAGCCGTGGAGGATCTAGGTGTTGGTTCTCAAGTGAGGGTCAAAAATCTCACAAAAAATTAATACATCACTTACAATTAATTACTTTACAACTCACACAGTTTAGTACATCTGCATTTATTTTGTGGATGACATTTTACAAAAAAGCTACGTAAGACCTCCAAAACACTTAATGAATAGTTTTTTTGCATGTATTTGCATTTAATATGTCTAATCTCTGGTACAACTGAAATCATGTTACATTTCCTTTAGTTGATGGCAGTGGTTTTATTCCCTTGGATCCCCCTTCCATCTTCTCTTGTCAAAAGGCACAGTTTATCAGAAAAGGAAGATAGCAGTAGTACAGAGTTATAACCTGTAATACAGTCCTATTTTATGTCTGTATTTCCTCAAGTATTTGTTCACATGCTTAGAAATTATCTTAAACAATCTATTTATTCTAACTATGTACTCTAAACTAGTGTTTACCCTGCACAGAAGCACAGTCAGTAAAACCAAAAATCTCTAATCCATAAGAAGGGATCTCTTTCTAAACCTAGAAAATTTACAGATGTTGGCAAAACTCGTTGCCACAGAAAATATCAGCTGAAATGTGTTCTAACAGTTGTGAAAATACTGGTGACTAATGGGTGTCTTCAGATAGGTAATTATTGGGAAACTAAGCTGGTATCATCATCTTTTATGCTCCTGTAGCAGGAATTAAACTTGACTTTGCCTCTGGCTATCCTTTGGCAATACAGTAACTTTTAGCAGACTGCGTTTTCGATTTGCGCAGGCTCCTTGATCCTACCTGTGGAACCTCCTGCTGCTGGAAGGAAGCAGTACAGTCAGCCGAGTTGCGGCCCCTCGGAACACGTAGGGAGCACACCTCCCGAGATGATGATTTGTTGTGAGGGCAGGGTAGGCAGGAGATGGAAGGGGAGACTTCATAAAAGGCACTGCAGCCTCCTCTCCTCCTGGATAAGGTAAGTGGGCTGGAAAGCAACACTGTTGGTAGCAAAGTGCTTTCTGTGGCAGATGATGAGTCCACAGAGGGAAATCCTGCCAGCTCTGTGTTGCTGTAGGCAGAGATGCGATGTCACATCGAGGCCTGGCCAGGAGAAGCCAGTTTATCAAGGCAGAGTTTTTCTGGATCTGTGGGTGGGTGGCTTCCTGCTGGAGCCTGAAGAGTTGTCAGGGTTGCCTTTTTGTGACAGTAGTGTGGGGGAAAGCTATGCAGAAGTCTTGAAGAGCTAAGAAATGTTTTAAAATACTTACTACTCTTCCTTCATGCTTTGATGAAAGACCACTGTTTTGCCTTTAACAGAGAAATTATAATCACTTGGTTTTTAAAAAGAGTATTTGGTGGTGTGCTCCAGTGAATTCTTTTATGAAGAGCTAGCAGAGAATAGTCCTAGGCACGTTAAAATACTAGTAGCAAACGAATATTCTTCCAAACAGCTCTTGTAAGCATTCTTTCAAAAGTCGAGCCACAGACGGCAAAAAGAATAGTTTAGGAATAGAGTTAACTGTCAACCACAAGAAAAATTTTCACTGGCATTTCATTGTTACATTTTAATAGACAAAATGGCCCGTTGTCTGCTTTGTAATCAGAAGAATTCATCTAACCACTTCTATATGTGCCATGAAAATAATTTCAGTGGTTTAGTTAATCAAAGGAAATTTAATTGATTGCTGCTTTTGAGTCATAGGCATTAACAAACAGGCAAAGCATAACATGTCTTGCTTAAAAAGCCAGCAAATTAATTTGCAGAGCAATCTGTCGGATGCTTCTTGCAATACAGAATGTCTTGATATGAGGATGTACAAAATTTGTGCAAGGTGTCATTACTGTCCCATCATGATCCACATAATGCGAAGCTACCTTGTTTGTTGTGGTTAGTGAGAAAAATGCTGCTGTAAAGAAACTGTAAAAGTTGCCAAATCAGAGGAAGCGTTCAGCAGTATCTAATCTTCTGCGAATTTTTGTATCTTTCTACAATAGCAAACACAGCCTTATGAGGTTATAATCCTGTTCCTTGTAAGAATTGTTGCTTTAAATTAGACCAGAAATAATTTGAGAGTAATTCTGCCTGTACTACTTTGGAACATCATTAGGCAGTTTTCAGTCTGCCTTGACCAAAATATTGTTGGTGACATCAACGCAGAAAAAAGAAGGGAAGAAAAGGAAAAAGAAAAGGAAGGATGATGACATGTAAGTATTACGTTTCTGGTTGGGGACAGAGATGATTCATCAGGCTTATTTCCTTTTAGTGGCACTGTTTTTCTGACCCATATCAAGAAAACTCTGGAACTTTTCCTTTAGAAATAGAGAAAACAACAACAGTGAACAACAGATGTTAAGGGAGGTGGTTGAATCTGAAAAACTCCAGGAACTCTGACAGAGATTGTTGTTTAAGACAGACAGCTTAACAGCTGTTTTGTCTCTCTTCCTCATAGGCTTTCCCTGTAATATTTGCCTACTTTCCTCATAAGGGTATATCTGCTTATAAACTTCATGCCAGAATTCTTGTTCATAAGTGACTGCAAGTGCTGGAGAAGTGATGATTGTTTCTTTCAGAAAAGGGAACTTCATTCTTCTTTTTGCACTAGAGGGGTCAAAATCAGCCAACACACAATTGAAAGCTATATTGGAGCCTCATTTGTGTGTGACAGTTACTGTATTTATAACATGGAACAGAATGGTAATACTCCTTTGGCTGGCAGAAAGCATTATCTGCAGATCACTGATGAAATTGGGATATGTAAGAGTGGTATGTGGTATGGGACTATAGTGGCAAGACACCTTGCAATAGTTGAAGTTGTAGCACAGGTAATTAATAACAGTTTGTAATGAATAATTATGTATGTGGTTACTATAAGTTGTGGGAAAACCAGCTATGACAACTTCATTGAACTTACTTTAAGAAAATGCTGGAAGGCATCTTTGCAAAAGTAATCTTTCTTGGAAATGTTGTCACCATACTTTTTTGGTGCTTTGGAAGACCTTAGCAGGGAAAATAAGTTAATTTGCGGGTAAAACTTTGTCAGAAACACAGTTTAACCACAGCTGTGTGAACAGGGAGGGAGAAATCCTTTCTCGAATCCAGAATGTGTGGATGCACCCAAAGGATGCTCAGATTCCTTGCTAGGAGCTCTTGTTATCACTCCTTCAGTGACCCTAAACTTTTGGTCCCGGCAGGCATCTTAATGTGATGAATAAGCCTACTGTGAAAATCCCTCGTTATGTCTATCATGCAAGCGGGGTGCTAGGCAGAGGTAGCTGAGCTGCCTCCAGAAGCAGCAATAATACAATGTAGTTACTGAGTATAAATGACTCTGAAGCAGCGCTATGGGAGCGTGTCTGCTTTTACCGGGAAGCGAGCTCAGATCTTCCCATAGTGTGCCTAGCAGACAGTACCTTACCCCTCAAACAACATGTACAAATAAAATGAAAAGATGATGTGTTAAAGCATTGTGTGAAATGGTGGGGGTGCTTCTAGTTTTCTAAGTTCACAGGAAGATGCTTACAGCTGGGATCCACCTGCCTGTCAGACTGCTGTAATTTCAGTGTTTTATAGCTCTTTCCTGTGAGAAGAGCTTTACCTAAGCTGCAGGTTATCCCTTGGCAGGCCTTGAATATGGGTCTGACCTTTCTACAGCAGGATGCATGCGCTGCTAGCCAGCTAAACTAAATGAGAGCAGAATTATAGCCCTTCTTTTGAGGGTTGACTTCAAGTGTATGCAGTTTTCTCTGGTGGTTGAGAGAGATTCTCTCAAATGGAATGAAGTTATTTTCCTATGCACATCAGCTGAGAATCTTCCCGGTGATATTCAGGTAAAAAAGAAGCAAAAGGAAGCACAAAAAAGGAAAATCATTGTTATCCTCTAATATTTGAAAAAGTAGTAGCATGATAAAAATTCAGTAATAGCGTCCCCGATCCTGTGATGCAGTCAGAACCACAAATGTCCTTGCAAACGTCTGTAGAACGGCAAGCAGAGCAGGAGATGAAACCTGTTTTCTTTGCATTGCTAAAAAGGTTAACAGCCTTGCTAGGCAGTTTGGTGGGTTGAATATTAAGGTTGATTCATCTTTCTTACGTGAAGGCTTGCAGTACTATGAGCTTTTGAGATACATCCAAGTTCAGCATTTAAGCACACACTAAACCGCTGTATGAAATTTCAGTCCCATATACTAGAAGCAGGTTGCAGAAATTAGTCCTTTCTCGATGCATGGAGCAGTCTGGCAGCAATCCTTTGTTGCAGTGTCATAAATGTTTTACAATAAATGTAGCTAGCATAAATTCTACATGCATATTTTTTGGGGGGGGGAGGGGACTGGAGAGTGATGTATTGCTGAGCAAATCTTTGAAGCTCGTGAAGAAATGTACTTTAATCAGCATTATTTGGGGAGCGTAACTTCCTTCACCCTTGTTTTAATTCTCTCTCAAATGTGGATTTTAATGAAAAACCTTGAAAAATGCTTTGACTAGATTATTATGAAAATACTTAATTTTATCTTTTTTCCTCTTTCCTTCAGTCGGTCATTTGTATTCTGCACAGACTAGAATAGCACTGTGGGGGGAGCACTTAAATAGGAAGAAGATATTTGTCATCTGTCACACTCTGAAATTAAACTTCTGATATCGAGTTATTGCCTTAGAAATAACTTCAAAAACATTTACAGGCAGAGAAAAGCACATGGTGGGGGAAGCTGTTGAACTGGTTATGTAACAACACTGTGTTAAATCCTCTGTCACTGGGCAGAGTCTTTAAAAATATTTCTTCATGAATAAATTAAAAATACATCCATACAATAAAAATTCCAATAAATCCTTGACCACTTAAGTGAATTTTTTTCTTTTAACAAAATCACAGAGGGGAGGCTGAGATTCCCAGAGCTGCTGCGGAGATTTCTAATGAGAAATTGATACCCAGTTTTGTTAGATGGCTTTGAAAATTCTTGCTGTACATTTACATACATTAAAAAAGTAGAATGGAGAGGAAGCAGCCATGTCTCAGAAGAACTGTTCATTATACAGTTAGGGAGGTAAAGCTCAAAATTGCCAATGATGAGCTGTACAAAAGTAAGTTGGGAAGAATATGTACAATTCAATAATGGCTATAGTGGAAAGACTGGATTTTGGCATGATGCTTCTGTTTGGTGGAAAGCTATTGAAAAATTGTAAATGTGATGAAGCAAAGGAGTGGCTTATCCACAAGGCTGAGATAATTGAACCGTTCCTAGTTGATGGGTTTAAGGCTACTGAGGGACAGTGATCGACTCCTCTTTCCCGCAGCTGGTTTTGTTTCAAAATGCTTGCTATAAGAAAATATCTGTAGAGCGGCTGTGTTCATTAAACCTGTCATTTGTTGAGATAAGTGAGCAACTTGTATTTTTTCGCTAAATCCGGTTGCCTGCTTTGTGGTTTTGCTTATCCCCTGTTGACAGCTTCTGCAGTGGCGTAGAGGACTTGGAGGCATTGCCGTTACGTAATGCTGGGCACAACAAACGTATTTTCTTGTACTCTACGTGGATTTTTTGGGGTTTTTTTTGTCTGCTGCAAGCACATCTGTCTTACTTGTAGCTGTCGTAGCCTATGGTCATGTCATTTCTTCCCCCCAAATGTTTACAAATACTCTTTTTTTCCCCTCTCCTTTTGGCACATAGCTGGCAGCAGATTTGGTTTAGCATAATGAGACATGTGGTGTGAATGTGTTCATACTGTCGCAGTGTAAGGACGCCTGACAGCAGAGGTAGGTGGCAGTAGCTGGCGACATGCGGATCCGCCATCTGATTCCCTTTTTGTGTGCAGTTAGCCATGCGGGAGCTGGCTACTGTGCTGTTTGCTGGGCGGATGCCAGCTCGACGCCTGGGCAGCACTGTCGTAGCCAAGGGGCCTTGCATGCCGAAGACGGGTGTGATTGCTAGCTGGGAATGCCTGGAAAGCAGCATCTTGTTAGTCCTCAACTTGTGCTTTCAGAAATAAGAAAATATGTTTTTTCTAATTAAAAAAATATTTTTCTAGCACTATTTTTTTTTTTTGAGACTTTATAAGAGGTGAATCTCATTCCTTTTTGAACTAGTTTTTATGGGGTATTTATCATACAGCCTTAAACTGTTTAGAAATGTTACTGGATCACTGAACTGGTTTCTGGGGGAAAACGTTCTGGTAGCTGTGTTGAATACAGCTGTAAAGCTCTATGATATCATATAGTTGTTATCTGAGGATTCTTCTAGTCCACATAATCTTCTAGAATCAGAGCGCCAAATTATTAAAGGAATTGGTAATAACTGCAGTTTATGAAGTACAAACAGTGAAGGAGTTTGCAGATAAGATGGGTCATAATTGCTTCTTTTTCTTTGAAATTGTTGGAGTTCTGCTACAAATCCAGCCCCATTTGTTAGAAATAAAATGGAATATTTAGAAAAATATGTCTAATAGGTCTGTAGTAAAGATGGTACTATGCCTTTTGAGCTACTAAATGTTCTTACAACCAAAAGAATTGCAGAAGAACAAAAGTTTGACCTCTTGAGATATGAATAATATTGAGGCAAATGAAGGTTGGACATCACCCTGAGTCTTTTGAAATATATGGCTTTGATTCCAGCACTTAAAATCTTAAATACCTGTTTCATTATTTATTTTAAAGGTGAACAACTCGGGAACAAAGAAGCATACCGCTTACAAAAACCTTACATGATAGTGTTTTTTTTTTTCCTGGCCTTTGAATGAAATAAATAGTGGTTTAAGATATTAATCTGTATTAACTGTACCAAATATAATATAGGTCAACAACTAAATGCACAACAGTAGCTAATGAAATTTTAACATCAGATTCACCTGGATCTAGTGTATGATTCGGGTAAAGTTGTCCATTCATATTTCTTACCTTAAATCAACATATAGAATACTAATTATATGAAATACTTGCGTCTATAAATGTATTGTGGATTGAAATCAGTATTGGTTTCTTAGGTGTCAAGTGCCTTTTTTATCATTCTAACTCTGTGTCTTTAAAATAGACAAGGTAAAGAAATAATGAAAAGAGGAAAAAAACCCTCAACAAATCAAAACCCAACCCCAAACCTTTTCTTCCTTTCCCTCCACCAGAGTAACATTTCTATTGACAGAACATCCCCAAAGAAGTACGCAGCATATCGTGACATCTCAGTCAAGAGTCTTCTGTAACACTGAGGCATAGTGACTTCCAGATGTGGTTTTTGACGTTGTACAGTAACACTTGTATCCTCAGCTCTGCTGGGTGCTCATTCCTAGCAGCTTAGGTCAGTAATGAAACAAAGCAACTGTGAGGGCATGGGTGATCTTGGATCTCCACATAGAATGAATGGGGTTATTTTAACTAATGCATCTGTAACTTTCGTGACCAAGAAGAGAAGCAGTGCTGTCTGTCTGGTGACTACAGCTCTTTTCTAGCTTGAGGAGGTGCCTGGAATTTCCCCTTGATTTTAATGTCAGTAACTTCGATAAAGGAAGCACCAAGTCCACGTGTTTGTAAATACACAAGACTGCTGTGGGGCAGTGTTTCCAGCTCACATTTCTCACTAGATCTTGTCGGAGAGACAGAACAACCTCTTTAGAAGAGCGACCTTGACTCGTTTAATAGAACGAGGAAACCTGTCACTTGCTGCTTTTTCAGTTTGTCATGTGATGGGAGATGATAGTAGATGTACTACAGCCACTGAGAGGCTTTACTGCCTGTCTCTTTGACATATTGAGCTAACACCTAGGCTGTCAGTTTTGTTTTGTAATGCTATAATTACTTATACTGAAATCCTGGGGAATTATAAGGAGGATGAGATGCATCTCACATTGTAAGCTAAACTTGGAGTAATATGGAAGGTGGAAACAATTGAAGGTATAGTAGAGGTCTATACCACTATTGCAGGGGGTGGTAGTCGAAGATAAAACCCCTCAAAAACCGTTGAATTGAAAAAAGTAGTAATTTCTCCTCTTTCTGTGCTAATGTATTTTCCAAGTATCAGTGTAGTTATCTTTCCTGTTGTCTTCCCAGACTTGCAAATGTTGTGATTTCCTTTCTCTGTCAGCTTGAATTGCAGATGCATGGTTCAGTGTTGAATTTTTGCTAATGCCACAGACCTCATACTGTACGCATTATATGCTTGAGAAAAATGGCATGCTGCTTTACCTGGCCTAGAGTTTCGTTCATGCAGTGTTCAAACATTAGTAAACTTCGACCTAGGATGCAGGAGCCAAATGGAGTGGGCTTTTGAGGTCTCTTCAGCAGCACCAGATGAAAGCACTGGCCAGCAGGATGCCTCTCCTCCCAGAGGCAGTCCTAACAGAGCTGACTGCTTTATTTATCCCGGCTTCACCCAAAGTGCTGCCTGCTTTTCTATGAGCAAAAGCATTATGCTTGAATCAAAATCTACATCCATGACAACTTTAACAAATTCAATTGACTTTGTCTGAAGAGATATTCCTGTATAGCAGCAGCATTCTAGGACATTTAGAGATAAAGTACAGAGAAATCCAGTGACGCTGCAGAGAACATCTCTTACTGGAATTTGTTGTAAATAGAAAAATAGAAAGCAACTTTGATCTAAGCTACAGTATAAATTTTGGCTTTGTTCAGTATCATGCCAAATACTCATGTCATCTTTCTAATTTTGTTAAAGTTTTTGTCTTTATGGAGATCATTCTCTACATTTATATAAATATGTAATGATGGACAACATATTTTTCATCCTGATCTACATGGATTTGTGCATCAAAATAAGAATCTCTCATTATAGCTTTTGCAAGTTACGTTTAAGCTATCTTTTGTGAGCTGCATGTACGTGCTTTGTCCATTGGCTGTAAAGGAGTAAATCAAATGAAGGAAATAATGGAAAATCTGAACTGTCAGATGGCAAGGGTGCACATACTGAGTAGTGGAAAATACTGCAAGTGGAAAAGCTCTTTTTAGGTGTTGGGATAATTGTATGTTGCTTGAAGCACACTACTAGAACAGTTTAAACAGTTATTAAAGAATGTTGCCAGATCTTATCATTGCAGTCATGCATATAGATCAGTGATCCCCATGCAGCACTACAAAATGTGTGAATGAGGTACACTTACTAAAAATAAACCTATTGAGTGCTATTCCTAAATTACCATAGAATACTGGATAAATGATACTATTTTTAGCAGTACAAAATCATCTCCGAGATGGAGTTAGAAATTATGTTTCGCTGCAACATTACAAGTGAGTTGAAGAGGTGATGACACAGTTGCAGGCCTGCTTTGTTTGCCTGAGTGTTCATCAATGTGTAAAAAACCAAACCAAACCAGACCCCACCAAGCAAACAAACAAACCGTAGGAGCAGTATAGTAGGATGAAAATACTGATTTGAGATGAGTTTAGGGTGGGTGTGGTGCAGTGAATGAGGGAGCATGTGTAGCATATGTGCTGAGTCTTATAAAAAGGGACCACGCGATATTTTACAGGTTTCACTTGGTGTCGGTGTATCTGCAACAAATGTATCTCTGAGTATCTACAACCAGTCTTTAAACATTCTCAGATTAGGTTGTTAAACTTGGAGCTATCGTCGTTCTGCTCTTGCACCATTTGCAAGAAGTATTGATTCATTCTGGTTGTGTGGAAACACCTGGAAGGGGCACAGTTCTTCGAGGAGGCTGGAGTAGATTGCAAGTGCTTTGAGTTCTGTTGTAAGGCCGCTTAAGCAGCCCGAAATATAAAGAGATGTATCTGTGGATTTTTTTTTTTAAATAAAATTTAAAAAAGTTCTCCAGGCATTTGGCAACAGGTGAGCATCCCGAAGCTGATTGAAAGGGAGACAAAAGAACCTTTTTTTCCTTCCTCTCCCCTCCCCTTTCAGAACAATCCTTTAATACTTAATAAAATTTCTCTTGTGCCCTTGTACCCCAAACAGAAGCTATTTTCTTATAAGAAACTGGTTTGTTGATGAAGAATCTGCCATTGCCACCTCTGTGACTCTTCCAAATTTTTAGGATATTGAATAAATGGGAACTCGCATCAATTTCTTTATAGTTCAGTCTTCAGTTTGACTTGGGAAGATGAAACCTTTCCCTCATCAAAAACAGTCTTAAAAATCAATGAGCTACTTTTTTCTCTAGCAAATTCTTTAATTATCAGTTTCAGTATGGTTATTCATATTTTCAGCCAACTGTAGCAATTGCATGATTGCAGGTATACTGAATTTCTGCTCCAGCAAGGGTTTAAGCTATTTAGGGAAACAAATGAAGTGTGAAGGTTTGTATTTAACAATAAATTTTCTATGAATCCAATTTTTTTAATGAGTGACTGGCTTTTTCAGATCAAACTCCTTTACAGGAAATTTTACAACAATACACAGTACCTCTAAATATGTTTTTCCAAAACTTTGGCAATATTGGATAAAAGCATAAAGAAATACTGATCCCTGATCAAAGCAACAATGCATTTTAAAACTAGCATTGATTACTCTGGGCTTTACAGTTTTCTAATCCTGGGCTATGGTTTTGTCTTTCTCAGTCCAAAAATGTTGAGCCTTTGTAGGGTTAGAGAGCTAATACTGAGAACACTGATTAGACATTTATTTGAATTTATCACCCTAGTGTTTGAGCACTTTTATGTTATCTTCTGAGTTTATACTCAAAACCGGTCTCGTAGAAGTGGAAGCACTCTACTGCTGAGGCCAATGAAGGCAGGAGGATTAATGACATACCTGTACTCCTAGGCAGAAAGACACTTTTTGCAACCTGAGCCCCAAATAGTGAGCACTGGGAACTGGGGTGTGTACAAAACGGAGCCGAGTATTGCCATTGCTATGACTGCATCTGGGCTGCTCCCAGTCCTGTGCTGGGAGTCCTGCTTCTTACTCATTTAATTTACTTTGCATCATTGCCATCTCTGCTGTTAAAGTTGTTTTGGCTTGCTGTGCTTTAAAGCTATTGTGTTTAGGTATTTTCCTCTAATATGTCTCCCTATGTGCAGTTAGTTTGATTCTTGGAGCTGCCTGCAAATGGCCTGGAATGGTATCCGATGCACAGATTGCATTGATGGGCTGATTTTGCTGTGCTCCAGTGTTGTGCATGCAATTCAAAATGATAGAGAGATAGTATTTCTGTAATGGGAAATCTCCAGAATAAATGATGATAATAACTGCTGTTGGTAGCCCAGGTAGTGGAGCAAGATGTTGGAATTGGAACTACTGCAAGTACTTCTGTTAGCATAGGATGAAAGAAAGATACCTTGATTGCTTGTAGTGATTAGATTCCATGGCACTCCTGTCAAGCGGGTTACCCTTTTTCTTGGCCAGATTTCAATTGCATTTATGATGTGCCACCTACCTGACTTAGCCTTGACTCTCAAATAAGTTATACTGTCCTTTTAATTTCTGACCTGGAGGTGTGCAGTGTTCACAGTGAAACTCATAGTTTCAGAGAATTGCTTTTTGGCTGTTAATGGCATGATGTACATTCATTTTGTGTATCACTTTTTTATGTTCCAGTAGTGCTTTGAAAAACTGAAAGAGAAATTGGTATTGAATGCTTCTATTCTGAAACCCTTTGGAGGCTGTCATTGCTGTGGAAATGCACACATCTCAGAGCTCAGTGAAACGCTTACCTGGCTGGTGGCAAGACGCTATGTTGAACAAGACTGTGTGCTTACCAGGTTGTGCCTTGACAGATATGGTATGCACTCAGTATTGTGTTTCTGGTTACTTATCATCTCCAGAAGGGTTTTAGATAGATTCTTTGTTGCAAATTTAGTAATCCTGAAGCTTGTTTTGTGAACCAGAGATATCTAGACGTTTGTCTCAATGTAATTCTTGGAAGAGATGTTTGTTTTCATCTCCTCCAAAAGTAACTGAGTAAAATTTTCATATTTCTTGATTAGTGCGTATATTTTGCTTTCAAAATATTTGATTATAAGGAAAACTGAGGTTATCTGTTCCGTTTAAGATCTGTAGACCTCAGTGCTACTACAGAATAATTATAAATGACAAGTGTAATAGCTTTTGCCTGTAATATTATTTTGGATTTTTTTGGAATTAGATAATTTTTAATGCTTCAGTTATAACAGAAGGTGTGTTAGGTATTTTTTTTAAACATTCACTTTTAAGTTTGCAGTTAGAGAGAAATACAGAAGTGATGAGGTTAATTTTATTAATTGTGCAATAAAACCATTTTGATCCCAACGAGGCCAGATGCTTTTAAATGGTTGGATTGCTTTTTTTCTCTGATTTTACATTCATTGTATCTAGTCGTAACTTATATTTCCAGAATTCAAACTATTTATTCTTTATTTTTATTAGGGCTTGCATGCTGTGGCACAAAGACTGCATCATGCTGTGCACTGTGTTCATGGTAAGCCTTGTTTCATCTTGTTAAGTTATACAGATTCTCATCCCAGGGGATACTATGTTATTTTGTCAGTCTGCAATCTGAAAGGATCATAAACACACTGGCATGACTTTAGTCTTTATCTTTTGTGCTGAATTAGTGACAAATTTACAGTTTTGTGCAACATCCGGTGCAAAATTAATTTTAAAAATCTGTGAAGAATCTGATAATGGCATCAAAGTTTCAATGGTTATGTTAAAAATTGCAGACAGTGCAGGATGGGGACGTTTTTGTAGTTCAATGCAGTGGCATCTTAATTCATGACTGGTCCCCAAATGACAAGATGCAAACAGTAACACAGAAGACCCAGCTTGGGGTCCAGCAAATCCCATTTTGTCCAGGCTCCATGTCTTCAGGCTCTCTATCTATGCGAAGTGATTCTCCATTGCTGCCAACTCTTTGGCACTTCTTAAAATAACTCAGTTTAAAATATTTCCTAAACTCATTTTGTGTAGGCAAAATAAGCCCTATGCTCCTCTCCAAAGCAGCACATGTTTCTTCTCTCCTGTTCTCCTTCAAGTATTAGCAAATTACCACTTTTATTATGGGTATGACATGAAAATAAACCATCTTTTGGAATGAAGCCTCACATTTATCAAATAGTTTCCAACTATGTTATGTTCTTTCTTGAACTGTTAAGTAGAAAACATTTTCTGTATTTCTGGGTTTACTGATACATATTTTTAAAATAATTGTTTTTCCCCTTACTTTTTACTGGAAGCAGCTTGAATCCTCACACTTCTGTTTTTCTCCTACCTCATAAGCTCTCCCTTAGCTGCCAAAGGATGTCTGTGCTGCTCAGTGACCTCTACCTCTCAGACCAGAAGTTAATAAACAGCTTTCCCTAGCTGATGGGATTAGAGATGTCAGAGGAGTGGCCAAGGCTTTAAGGGACACAGTCTTTTAATCTTTTTCCCTAGTTCACTTAAGTTCAGTCAGCCGTTGAATATCTGCCTTATTAAACTGTCCAAGTAATCAATAGACACGTTCAGTTAAGCTGCTTCTTGATATTTGTGAGAGTCCAGTCACATTCAGCAGTGCACGCTGCTTCCTGAATAAAAATGTTTAATCCTAGAATATTCGTTTGCTTCTTAAGAAGCACACTTACCCGCGGGAATAGTTTGGCTTGCAGGGTCTTGAGCAGCCAAGGGTAAAGGTTTAAGTGCATCTTTGCAGACCGTGGCCAAGGACAAGCCCTTGCTCAGTTGCACATTACACGTAATTACTCATCACTCTGGAATAAGAGTTAATGCAAGGAAAAAAGCTTCACATCTGTCAGGATGTTTAATGCCAAAGTCTCTATATTTCCAGTTTTTGGTTAGACACTTTGCCCTTATTCTAGCAACTTTTCCATGTAAAGTGTGAGTTTTTTCTATAGTCTCCTGTACAACGTAGTGATATTGGGAGCAGTTCTACTATTTTGCTGGAGATTTGGAAAGGCTGTGAGGATCTTAGCACTGACTGGCAATTTAATTAATCTGGGAGCCCCAAAAAGACAGTTAATGGCTCTATTAATATTTTCACTTTCTTATATTCTCGGTTTTAAAATATTGGACCAATATTTTGTACTCTGAGGTGTGATAAAAGTGTCTTCCATTTTAGAGTCCATCTAGCAGTAATCCAGTGCAAGCTTTGTGGATGTTCTCTGAAGCAGGGCTTCATAATTTTTCTTTACACAATTACTGCATAAGGCCCTAAGCTTGGCATTGCTTAGATAAAATATTTTTTACAACAAATGCAAGAGGCTATTGTAATTTCAAGGCTTTACAGTTAAATTTTACTAATGCAAATTGTTTTTATGAGTTAAGCAAGTCTGACGATACTATTGTCAGTCTAATTTTTTTAAAGACATTTTATGAAGGCTGGCACAAAAACGCAGATAAACTGAACTATAACTTTTCTGATTTTGATGGAAAAAGTCATTTTATGCTATCCAATTTTTCTTTAATGGTTTGGAGAAGGAGAAAGTTATGATTAAAACAGAGCATTGAAAATTCTGCACACAAAATACTTTGTGAAAGGGAATTACAAATCTAGTGTCAAAAAATCTGCATAGTCAGATAAAATTGTTTAGTGCTTCCTTTTGTTTCTAATTTATATTCACAAGCAAATATTAGGATGAAATAGCAATCAGAGAGATCAATTAAAGCTATCAGTACAACTAGTTTTAAAAAAGATTAATTTACAGTTCATACTTTAAGAATGACTGCAGTGCAGGTTTTGTATTTGTACTATCTTTGCAAAGAATTCTGTCCTGTATGAAGAAGTGGTGCAAATATGAATGGATTGCTTATCGGTTGTGGATGAAGGGTAAGTCATACTTGCAGATTCGTAAATACACAGGTGATCTTTTATTATTTAACATATGTCCATTATAGATGATGCTGAACTTTTTTTTTTAAAAATAACTTTATCAGTTTACATACTTCTAATATGGTATGAAAATACTGAGCTTTCTTTGTAATGTCCCCAGTTTATTTTCAGATAGCCATGGTACTCTAAATTGAACCTGGCGTTATTATTCACCTTCTGATGTATGGCTTATCTGATTAATGTGGTTTGAGGACTACAATTACTTTGAATCATTTGTCATCTTCTGTCTGCTGTAATCTAATTTTTGTTAGAATTCTCTTGAAGAATGCAGTTTGTATTACTGAATAGAGCAGGAATGAAAGACTGGAGATCGCATGGGGTGGTTCCTGTATCTACTGAACATGACCCTTATTGTATGCCTGCCTTGTATCCCAGAAATGGTTCTTGTGGGAAAATGGTTTTTTAATTGACCTTTTAAAAAATAGTATGTATACATAAGAGTTGTATAACTTCTGCAGAGATGGGGCTTTTGATTGCAGGTGTTCGTAATTAGATTAATTTAGAAAGTAGATCAAGCCAATGAAGGAGGCATGGAAAACTGACTGAGAGGTTATCAAATTAGCTAAGTAGAGCAATTAATCAGACCTTAACTGCTTGGTTTCTTTTTTTAATATCATCTTGAGCAGTGTGCAGTATTTTTCAGCTTCCATTAAAGGCGGCCCTTGATGCAAAGCTGCCTTTGGTGAGACATTTCCCTTGTTGTCTCCTTGTGACATGCATGTCTTGGAGAGTGTCAGCAATGGTGATGAGCAGTACCGCAAGCATTGTGCCACTTTCAGAAATCCATTGATGTGCACAGAGCAGTGTCCTGTACATTAAAAAAAAAAGTGTACAGCGTTATCTGGGATCTGCCCTACATTTCTGTATCCAGATAATGCAGTCCTGCCTGATGGCGTGTTTGCTCACTTCTGTTCGCACCAGTGTAGTTACACTGGTAGTTCCAAATGACATAAATTTTCATCAGAGTCGGTTCTGTACACTCGGTACTAAGTGTAGCATTGGTATAAGCCAGGGAGAAAAAAAATGATTTTTGGTTTTCATTATTGAAAAGTTTTTTCCACACTAAACTCTGACAGTTGACTGATTTAACTCCCACATAACTTTTCCAATTGTTGGTATGGACTGAGAATAGTATCTTTTCAGTGTACTGTCCTCTCCAGTACAAACACTGTGCAGGGTGGACGTGGTATTTTATCTCAACAATAACTTGTCAGTGAAAGCGTTCGACAGGCAGGTCTTCAGAAACTTCTGGTTGCAATGAGATAACAATTAGCCATTGAGGGGTCCTTAAAATGCTGCTTTTAACAAGTTCTTTTTATTTCTAAGTAAGTTCATTCAATTTTGGGAGTGTTATACATAATGATTCAAATTTCCTTCTTTCTTAATCCATTTGCAAACAATCTTGTACTGTTTGATGGACTTTTACTGTCTTTGACTGCAGAAAAAAAGAAGGTTCCGAAAGATTGTACGCAGCATAATTTCCCTTGTGTCATTTCACACTGAACTGCACTGGTAGTTGTCAGGTTTGGCCCTGACAGATTGGACCAGGGCCTCATAACAGTGACATTGAATACAGAGAAGTGCTCTCTCTCCAGACACGACCTTCACAGTTACCTTTTCCTAAGCTAATTACAGATTTTTTTTTTTTTTTTTTAGTAGGAATACCCTGCCCTGGTGTACTCACCCAGGCCCACTTACTGAAATACTCTGGTCTGCTCCGAGTGTACCTTAGCGCAATGCCAGAGGACTGTTAGCTGCACTAGGCGAAGGATTTTCTTGGCTGCTAATACCCACAACACAGCTGACATTCAAATGCAAGGGGGAGAATTATGAACGCTTCCTTCAGCATCAACACTGACAAGATGGAGAGCTTCCTTAGGATATTTCTAATTACTGAACTGCCTCTTGTGTAGAGCTTAAGTGTAGATTTCATGTAAACCTTGAACTGATGATCATTCCTTGTGCCATCTACTCAACTATAATATTATAGTGAACTTGTATAGGCCTTCCTTTACAAAATACACCCTGACACATTAACTTCTGGCATTTATATTTGAGAATTTTATCACAACTTAAAATACTGTCCTCCTCTCCACTGTAAAACTGGTTTCTCCTCTTTATAAGTCCTCAGCCATTTTTATCTTAAATATACAGAAATGAAAATCTTAACCAAGGGTATCAGCTTGGGTCAAGCTTTTGAAATCCCTTTTTAAAATTTGGAGTGATGTTTTCACGCCATTAACATGAAATACTTAAAAAAACAAAATGTCCTGTGTTTGTGTTTGAGATTTCTTTTGAAAAGTATAGAATCTTTGAAGAGCTGAAGATAAAGAGGAGGTATTTGGGTAATTATTTCAGGATTTTTGTAGATTGATGGTTGTGTTTGCCTTCGGAAGATAAAAGAATAGCTCTAAAAGATGATGCCTGAGTTTTTCTACGCTGCGTTTTCTTTTATATCTCTGGAAGGGTAGTCTCCTTTATCTGATGAATTTCTCTCACTTGCCTTGATTTTTGAATCGCTGAAAACAAGATGCAACTTCAATTTTAACCGATATAGAAAACTGCTAAAAGAAGTCTGTAAATAGGAGTAATTAGCACACCGACCTCCCCCCC
>Ga0065711_1009286_pt1 | contig 17843 bp, 8 predicted proteins | sample Hoacrofraction12_FD_59098 | JGI IMG/M metagenome (GOLD analysis project Ga0065711, IMG submission 59098) | Hoatzin crop microbial communities from Cojedes, Venezuela - Epithelial fraction 12 v2 (version 2) | ecosystem: Host-associated > Birds > Digestive system > Esophagus > Crop | place...
AAAAAAAAAAAAAAAAAAAAAAAAAAATCAGGTACAGTTTCATAGCACTGTAAGCTGATCTAATGCCCCCATCCCTTTAGGCTTATGTTTCCTAGTTTATGGTATTGATCTGGCTGAGAACTGAAGTATCAGGAAAAAGGTAATTGTCATTTGACTCTGCTCCCTTAGCTGGCTCTCCATGCAGCTGCCTGGGTGTCAGGACCAAGGCAGGCCACCTCCGCAGCAACCGGGCTGCTGGTAAGGCCGTTGTATGGGCGGTTCACCTCACCTCGGGCTGTGCTGCTTGAGGTGACGGCCTCCGAAAAAGAGCTGTGCTCCTTTGCCCTTCTTGCTTGCACTGGTGTAGCAGCGTCTCCCGACCCTTCAGTGATGACAATTCAATTTGTGTTGCGTTATGGAATCATTATGGTTGGAAAAGACCTCTAAGATCATCAAGTCCAACTGTCAACCCAATACCACCATGCCTGCTAAACCACATCTTGAAATGTGTCTTGATAGGTGCGGTTTCTGTTGGTTTAGTGAGCAGAATCAGGTCAGTAAGGCGAGACCAGCAGCATTTGTTAGAGCTGATGCAAGGATGAGAGCAGGTCTGTGGAACTGCCTCTCTGGTCGCAGTGATCTACTCCAGTGGTGTCACTGAACTACAGCTTTACTTCACTCGAAATTTCTAAGCAGAGGAAAGGGAGACCTCATAAGGTGGATTTCTCTCCTGTCACTGTAAGCACATTTGGGTAGGGTGCTTTGTCAAGAAAAGCTTATTAATAGAAACCCACTAACCTTTAAAATAAAGGCAGTGACATGTGGTAAATATAACACCACTGTAAAGTATGAATTTTACTGTTGCATAATGCATGTATTAAGTTTTTAGTAACTGGAGAGAACATCTTGCGTATATCTGGAGAAAAGATGTGCGTTTACTGTAAATAATTGATAAAACAGTTATGCTGCGTGTCATGCTGAGTTTTATTTTTAAGACAAAATAAAGTCTGCAGACAGAAAACTGGATCTTTTCTCATAAGTTGATGATGTAAGTGGTGGCTTCTTAATTAATGTAAGTGTATGTAAGCTTGTATCAGCACAGTGTGGTCATCAGATTGGAATTGTTTTGTTTCTTAACAGGGTGTGCTAGGTCTGATGAAATTCAGATTCATTTATATGTTGTTATTGAAATATGGGTGAGCTCAAATCTGAGATTTTATTAATCTCTAGTTTGAAACTATGAAAAATAAGGGACAATGTCAAAGGGTTTTTCTGAGCAGTCATAATTCTCAAACTATTCTACAAAAATTACTAACTCTGCTTTTTAGATTATTCATCTTGCAGTAAAATAAGCAGATTTTAGCAATATTTACGACTTTGTTATGGAATGAAAGAAATTGAATCATTGAAGTTTTACTGTTTGGAACTAGTGATTCATGTAGAAGCCTGAAACAATTTTTCCATTACTGATGCTCTTCAGTGTATGATCACTGTTTGCTGTGGCTTATACGGTCTCTCCAACATGTGCAAAATCTGGCCCTGGACCAAGAGGACAGAAAAATTCAGGTGTGAATAAAACTATATTAAACAGAGATTGTATTCTGTGGTGTTTGTTGCCATCCATTTCTTACAATGTTTTGACACGTATCTGGGAAGATCCTGTCCTAGTGTGCTGTAGGCTGGCGAAAAACAGACTCTTGCGTAGCAGTTCCATGCTCACTGCAGTCCAAGGCAGATCCACATCAATTCCAAAAAAGGCCATTTTGCCCTTCCCCAGCCTCGTCCTGCTGCCTACCTAGGGCTGGGGCTCCAACGCCATGGCTGCATGTGAGTCACATTGGGTGAATGGGTCGGTGGCAGGGGATGGGATAGACAAGTTAGGTTTCACCTGGAAATGTTTCCTGGTTTGACCTGCCACATGAATGCTCATGATGATTCAGACAAGAGAGTGGAGTGTGGTGGGAAGGAGCAAGGAGGAACTCTTCCAGCAGCAGAATGGATTCGCTGGGTTAAAGTGGTCATGTAGCTCCCCATTCAGTTGTCTCAAATGTCTGGGATGTCAAATGGTCCCAGGGAAAATCTCTAGTTCAAAGAGCCTGTGCGTGACTTGATGTGCATATGTCTTCTGGGCTGAGTATGATCATCTTGAGGAAAATAAAAGGACTGAAGACAAAACTTAAGAAGGCAGTGGGTATCAACAGTTACTCAAGAGCAGATAAGATTCTTTATTGTGGAATAGGAATATTTTCTTTCCATTTTTTTAGCAAGGGTTAAAAGGAAGGAAGACACCTCCACTGAAAACCATACAAAATTCAAGTAGAAGCAAGATCTGGTATTTCAGTCTCTTCAGAAAGTGACAACTTGCAGACATTATTGTGCTTCTGCACAATGGATTAGTTGGTGAAGTCTCTAAGGCTGAAGAGGTGCATAGGCCACCAGGGAATCCATGGTTGGTGTGTACTCTGCTGAAAGAGCTGGGAACCTTGGGGAAAGGTTAGAGAGGCATGGTGTCTTTCCCTCTCCCAAACAAATGTGGCAAGTTGGAAAGAGGTATGAAAAAATGGACTACAAAATGCAGTTGGGAATACGGTTTCTCTAGGAGCTTTCATGATTCTTCCATGAGAGTTGGGTTAGAACTTAATCTCAAGCTGCTGAGTGTTTTTTGGAAATGCCCTGGTTAGTACTCATAAAAGGTGCAGGTTTTCTTGTTCAGAATGTGTCATCCTGCTTAAAAAAGCCTGTGTCCTGATAGCTGTATGATAAAATGTTACATATTGTGAAGCTGCATCAAGCTTGTGTGGATGGCAGTCACTTCTGTGTTTCCCAATCTAAATGCTATTCACAGTCACATTTTTTTTTTCAGTCTTAGTACTAATGGTTCCATCTTCCAAGGTCAACTTCAGTATTAAAAAAAAAAATCACCTACTAGAACTTCGTTGCTGTCTAGTTCTCAGAGGAGCATGGTGGCTTTGACAGGAGTTAAACTGGCAACACCTTTTGTTGCTTGGACTACTTGGAACCATCTGCATGTTCCTCAGTACTTGTCTGCACAAATGTTGAGTATTATCTTTGGTGTCCTTTCATTGTAAGCATGAAAAGCAGTGAATGGGCTAGTCAGGCAGATTGCCAGCTAATAAGTGTTTGTGGTAACATTCATCAACGAGCTGGCAAATGGTAGCATATTGATGCGGATTGTGTCCTTCTATGTGGCACTTGCTTTTGGGGCTTGCCACAAAAAAAGAGTAACAGTGAACATGGATGATGTTTCAAAGTAAATGCCTTGCTCTTCTGCTCACAAATTTAGCAACGCTAATAGGATCAGCACCAGAACTACTAGTCGATATTTTTCTTCAAAACATTTCCTGGTGCCATTACCCTTTAGCACAGTGATAAATTTTTCATGCAGTTATCACGAACTAGTATACAAATTCTAAATGCCAGGATCAGTTCTTCTGTAACTGGTAAAGCAGCTTGTGGAGCAAAATGCAGAAGCTGTGAGCACTCAGTCTTGGTTTACACCTAAAAGTAATGATGGTTTTATCCTTTAAAATCTTTGAGGATTTTGCATGTAATTATCTAATCCAAATCTTGTCCAAACTCATAGTTCTGGTAAGTGCCAGCAAGGTATCTGATTGAAAGTGGGCAGGCACTCTATTTTCCATATGTCAGAAGGCTTTCATAAAACAGAGCAAAATCCATAATCACGGCTGCAGATGGATACCTCTGTGTGCTGCTTCAGAGAAATTTGAGGTTTTTATGAATCATTTGTATACCAGATTAAATATGGCAATATTTAATTTAGTAATAGAGTTACCACTTATTCTCTTGAAAAATGCTGGCAATCAGCCTCAAGAAGATTCAGGCTTTCCTGGTGTTGTGTTAGTGTATGTGTCGGTTTCTACTATCAGTTCAGAGAAATACTGTTAGAAGAGAATGTCTTAAAATTGTGAAGTACTGACTAGCCGGGCCCGATGAAACTGGATGGCCTTGCTCGGGGGGTAAAGGGGACTGTGACAGCGTGTGGAGCAGTGTCCTCTGTCAAGAGGCTGTTCTGCAAGGGCTGTAAGCACTTTGCGAGAGGTAACCAGGTTGTGCTTCTCAGGTTTTTAACCCAGTGGAGCTTGTGTCATTGCTTTGAGAAGCAAAGTCTTGCACCACTGAATTTATTTGTCTAATGGATGTTGATGAATGATGAAGAATCAGATCATTGAGCAGGAGGCAGACAGAGTAAGTGAAGTGTGTGTGCGTGTGTTGTAAAAACAGGAGGGAGGGCATGGCAGGAGTCAAAGGCCCAGCAGAAAGCGTTCAGAGGACACAGAATGTGTCACCTCTTGGTTGTAGACAGTAGAACTCTGGTGAAGTTTGGCTGCCTGTAGAATTGGGATCTACCTCCTTTGCTAGGCTGCGTGGAATCTCCCCTGCCCTTGCTGCCAGACTACCTTCCCTTTTCTGCTGTGCCTCCTTCCCTCTCCTGTGTCAGGATTGCTCCCCTGTCCCTCGGTGACTGGGGACAGCCAGGGCTGTCTACTTTGCACCTTGGTATGTACTGCTTGCCCAGCAAAGCCGGTGATTGCTGTGTTCCTGCTGCAGCCTTTCCCTCAGTGGAGATGACACTGTGGGTGTCATTCCTATTCACTGCTGGTGTTTTTTATAGAACCTGTAGCAATTTGGTATCTTTGGACAACTTCAGTGAAATTAGATAAAGGGGAGATTAAGGGCCTTCACTGGGATGGAAAGGTACTGGATGGGAGGGATGGACTCAGACTGCCAAACAGTGTGCCACTCATACCTTGTTTCTGTGGGAAACCAGACTGAAAAAAAGCATTCACAGGGGTGGACGGTAAGAGGAAACAGGCCAGCACAGGAAAAGGGAGACAAGGATCTATAACTGTAAAAATTAAGACTGGAGTCAACAAAGGATTGAAGAATTAACAAAAATTTACATTTCTAAAATACAGGGAAAATTTCTCAGTCGGGTAGCAAGAGGATTGTACTTCTTTAAAACTCAGGTGTGGGTTGTAACAGGTATTTATCACCCTAGTAGGCAGGATGGGGCTACCTGGGTGTGGGTATCTCCCAAGCCACGTATTCAAGCAGTCACTCGTTAAACCTGTCAGCCTGCTGTTTTAGTAGCAATATCACAGGAATGCTGTTTCTTTGAAAAGGGTGCACAAAGGGCAAACAAGTTTCTAGAATGTAAGTTAAGAATGTAAGATTTCTAGAATGTAAGTTAAGAGGGATGGTTGAGGGAAATGGTAAAACTTGCTGCTTTTTCATGTTCTTCCTCCAAAGAAAACATCTTAAATAAAATATTGGATCTGCCTGGTGGGAGTATGGCTCCACAGACAATTATCTGCATCATTTTGTTGTTTCCCTGACATTAATATTTTGCAATTCGCATAGTTTCCTATCACAACGTTTTGTAAAGAGGATGAGTAGATAAAGGGAGCGTGGCAGCAGATGAATTTCTGTGTGACTGGACAGCTTGGATACCTTCTGGGCAGATCTACCTGGATCTTGTTACAGTGTTATATAATGACTTCAACCCCAAATCACTTACACGATCAGTTCTGAGCTGTGAAACCGTCTGGTGCAGGGCAGTGCAGCGTGTGAAGAGGTTATCCAGAGAGGCCATAGAGTCTCCATCCTTGGGAGTTTTTGAGACCTGACCAGGCAAAACCCTGAGTAAACCTGGTCTGCAATCAATATTGACTGGTTTGAGCAGTAGGCTGGACTGGAGACCTCCTGAGGTCCCTTTCAACCTGAATTGTTGAGAGAGACCTGTAAGTCTGTGTGTTGTTTTCTTGCAGTTGTCACGTTTATTTTAAACTTGAAGCTGCCAATGATACAAAACATCAGATGTTCTTGGACATTTGGCAGCTTTGACTCAGTGATTTTTGCGGCTGAATTTCTGGAAACTTGCATTGCCTAACCAAATAGGCAGGAGTCCTCAAATTAAAGCCATTGGGAAACCCACTGAAGCAGTGGTTATAAACGCAGTGGGTAGTCTTTAGTCCACTGTAACGTAAAGGTGCTAGCTTTTGTGATTCCAGATAGTAAATTATCAACATAAACTGAATGGTTCAGAATCTGAACAGAAAGTAAAAAGCCAAAACATACCTCAACACTTCTCACTGTTAACCGCATTCTAGCTTGGGAAATTTGGCTATTATTTGTTGAGGGTGATCTTGACAATACTACCATCCTTCCCTGACCTGTTGTCAGAAATGAGAAGAAATTTGACATACGCTTCTGACCCTGACAGAGGCTGACACGCGCCCGTTCCTGGAGTAGAAGTGCAGAATGCCCGATCTGCTGTGTCAGATCGTCTCTGCCGGCGTTTTCTTCAGCTTTTAGTCCTTCTGAAACAACCTTCAAGTATCTTTTATCAGGTGGCATAATACAAATTGGCTGCAGTGTAGATGCACCAGCTCACAAATGTAAATCACAAACCTATTTACCTATGACTGCGTTTCAAATTAGGCTTTCAAATTATTCAAATTGATATTTTCTTTTTGTACAAACAAAATATCCCAGTCCCATCTATCACGGGAAGTGGAGAATATGATCAGAATAGAATTTGTTTGTGGGTGGAGAATGATGTCTTTCATACATACTCTGGTTTTCGATGAAGAAATAAATAATGGCATTTCACTTCCCTTTATGAATATTGATCAAAACATCGGCTGTTACTGTTTTGTATTATATACTTCAGAGCATACATTTCTTGGCTCCTTAAAATTAGTTGTTTTTTTTTTTTCTTGTGTGGCATTATGAGAACACCCTTCTTCCGAACAAGTGTGAGTACAATCATGCACAATCAGCTTGAGAGAAAAGGCAATGATGCATACAAATATATTGCACGTAGAATGCCTATCCCAAATTCTGATTACAGCCTCACAGTCATGAATAAACAAACTCTTGTGATTACTCTCAGCTAATGTTACCCTGACAACAGTATATATAATAAAATGCAGTAATCACTGCCAACAAAACCCCCAGTACAGCTAGTGCTTCTGTTTGCCAGGATGAAAGACTTTCATTAAGTACTAAATCAACTCTAAATCATAAGTCCTGCTTTTAATATTGGGATTAAAACTAATCAGTAAAGTGTAATAATTATTCGTTCCAGTATATGGAGTTGCTTTGAGTTCCCTATTTGTAAAATACTGTAAAAGGAGAAGCTGGAGCTTTCTACCCGTTCTGTAGTGGTGGGTATATCCCTTGGCATTGTTCTGGCAAGCACAGTGACCACAGCTCCCTGATACTTTTTGGTGCAAGTTTCTGCTCACCCGATTTTGCCCGTTTAGAACAGTAACCTCCTAGGGGGGAGCAGGAGAGCAAATTGGAAACATTTTTTTTTTATTTAGCTTATGCAGAGGTAAAAATTATGCAATCCACTACTTAACAGCAACAGGTCACATCCTGGTGTAAACAGGGTTCTACTCTAAAATGCCAGTAAAGTAATTATCAGCTTAAATTAATTACTGGTGTGTTGCCTCCTCTCAGCTCTAACCTGCTGCGTAACCTTTGTTGTACTCTCTGTGATGATGAGATTCTGTGGATGCTAGGTTTTATTTTCAAATTTTAGCTACTGTTAAGGAATCTTAGATGCCTTGACAAAGACTTGAATTTTTCCATTTCAGGGGAAGTCCTATCCAATTTAAAATTTTTTGGTACATTCAAACATTTTTGTTTGGTGCATGGCTTTCCAAGAGAGAGACCACTGAAGCTGCAGTGTTTCTGAACACCAACACCTGCTAAATACTAAAAGCCAACATTAGTTAAGTGCACAAATAGCTTGTAAAAACAGTAACTGCCTTTTAGGAGAGAATGTAGTACTTCAGTTGACAAATTGAGATGGAAAAAGCAGGACCAACTTTGCAGTTTTTGAACTGAAGTGGTGGTAAACAGAATGAGAACTGGTAGTCCTTCCTGCTTGAAGGATAAATTCCTAGAAAGATAACATTAATGCCCTTCTCTGCAGATGTTCTTTCTTCTGTTTACTGAAGTTGAAGTACGTGCTCTGCTTGATACATAATGTTTATTACCTTTTAAAATATGAAACTAACTGAATTCACTTGCTTTCATACAACTTAATGCATTTCTAAACCACGTCCCTGTTTGATTGAGGTGAATTTTGATACGCTTCAAAACAAGGAAAACTGTAGAAGAAAGAACAAAATACTTTGTCACCTGTTGACAAAACAAGAAAAACATAAGATGTAAGGGGTGCTTTCAAGTGTGCAAGACAGCTTAAACTTGCGTGGGTTTGTGTCTTCCTGCTGGGAAGGTTGCTTGTGATCAATTTATAGCAGCAGGGTTTTTTATAAATACTTAAACCAGTTGTATTGGTATTTTATTTATTGACTACAATTATTGCTAAAATTGGTTATTTCTTTCAGAAAAAAAATTATTGACTTAGTATCCCCTAGAAGTAAAATTACTGGATTGCAGTTCACCTCCCCCTGGAGTTTTAATAACAGAAGTTGGTGTTCTGCAAGATGAGTCTAATGACCTGTGTTCTGTAGTAGCGATCCATAACTTGATAATGGAACTTTTACATTTATTTCTTAACTGTAGTTGCGTTTTCCCTATCTCTCCTGATTTGATGGGAAAGGAGGGAGGCAAGAAAACCTTGCAAATTATTTTATGTATATCACAGCCAGCGACAGTGGTATTTGCTTGTAGAGATGTCTGGCTGGACTGCTATAGGTCACTTAAATCAAGTTTGTTAGAAGCAATTTGGGGCTTGGGGATGACAGTCTCAACGGCCTTGTGGTGAGGGAGACCGTGGTAGACATTTCTGCCCAGCTGAAATGGGGCATCTAGCAGAAAATCTTAGTAGAGTCTCGTTCTTTCATTTTGGGCTTTGGACAGAGAAGAAACATCCAGTGAAAGGGGCATTACTTATGGAGGAAACCTTTTCAATAATAGCCCTCCTAGATACAAAGAAGCAGCACGGCTATTCTTCTGTACAGCTGATGTTCATTTTATTAGCTGCTATATGGATTTTTGCTGAGAGGTTTTCAGGCTTTCATTGTTAGACTTCACACTGAAGTGTGCAATCTCCAGTCCAGACTTCTGTATCTTCTGTGCATTTGTAAGGCTTGGTTTGTTTGTGTTAGCATCTGAAATACATCGTCAAGGCAGTGACCCCTCTTGTTGGATTTCTGTTTGGCTTAGAACTCATTAGCTTAATCATAATGTAAGGTGAGGTAAAACAGGAGTCTGGGCTCAATTACAAGGAGTAGTTCTGTGGTGTTTTATTCAGCTGCAAATGGGAAAAATATATGTGTTCAAAAACTTCAACCTTTTTAGTCTAATAATGTTTGATGAGGTGAAGAGCAGCAATCTTTTTTGTGCTTAGTTAGAAGTGTAAGCTGCTGCTTTGTAGACACCGAACTTGCTCTTGAGCTGTTCAGCTTGCACCACTGTTGTTCCTTATTGGTTTGGTCTTCGTAATCAAAGCAGTGAATTGTAACAAATGTTGTATCTAAACAGTAATCCTCAACTTGTGATATGCCAGAAATAAATAAAATATTCTGAGTGCAAACTGGAGAGGAGAAAATTGATGGGATCTGCAGGTACAGCGGTATTTATCAACTAGATATTTTGAGAAATGCCTTGAATCCAATGGGACCGGCAGAGCAAAGTCAGTGTAGGTTAGTTATTTGCTGGACATCTTTTAGGCAGCAACCCTTCAATACTTGGTCTAATTGAGATCTGGTGAGGAAAGATAGTTCAAATTAAAAGTCTTAAATTGGCCACAGATCTTGTAGAAAATGGTTTAATTGCTATTGAATAGAGACAGCTATCTCTTGAGAGTGGGTTGTTAAAGCTTTAGCTGGTACTAGCTGAAATAATAAAAAGTAAAGCTGAGCTCTGCTTAAGAAGAGAATTATTTTGGTGGCTGAAGGATAGGACAGATTTTCTTTTATCGTTTACCAGTAATGAATTGGCTCTCTCCCTTTCACATGGTCCTCCATTGATTCACAAAACCCTAAAGAAAGGGGGAGGGGAATCCTTCTGAAAGACTGCTTTGCTCTTTACTCACTGGCCACAAGGCAGAACTGATCATAGGATTACACTTTTTACAAAATTGTAACTGTTAATTAAATAATGTAATTAACATTTTTTCCTTCTGTAGTTCTAATAGTAGTTGAAAAGCTACTATTGCACTGAGTATGCAATGAGTACTTTTGATGTCTGGTTTATGGGTTATTTTGGCTTATAATATTTCTCTTCATAATTAAATTTTCTTTTTTTTTTAAAACAGCAAGACCATTTACAAAATTGGTAAAGGAAATGCAACTCCATCGAGATGACTTTGAAATTATAAAAGTGATTGGAAGAGGTGCATTTGGTGAGGTAAGAGATTTTTACTCTCAGATGTAGTAATGTAACTTTCACTGTTTGTGCATCTGATTTCTTGCTACAGTTTGACTTGTACTTGTGCTAGAGACAGAAGATTCACGCAAATGTGTTAAAATATTGCCAAATGTGGGGTGTAGCTAGGTACTAGTGAAGGGTCCCTTTGAAGCGGGGTATTTAGTGTCCAGTTCTGCCATTTCTGTGACTGGCTCATTTTGACTTCAGTGTAGCAAAACAAGTGTCTCTTTGATGTGTGTATGAACAGGGTGGTCCCACCTAGCAGCTGCACAGCTGAATTTGGGATCTCTTCTCCCACTTGCCATATGTACTCTGCGGTGCTGCTATAATTTAACGCAGAACTGGGCTGCTTCGCTGGTAGGAACGCGGAGGCAGCTCCACCCATCTGCCTGTCTCTGTAGCAATCTGGTAATGCAGAAAGACGCATTTGGCTGCCTCAAAGGCTGTTCCCTGTCATCTTTGAAGATCAAAGGTTGCTGGATCTGTTTTTTGGACAGCAAGTTGAATCATGCTGGGATGATAGGAACGCCTTGTGTTTTGAGGACTCGCCAGTCCCAGGACCCTGGACTGAAGCTTTACTTCATGATATGTGTGATGAAAGTCTCATCAGTCACAGAAGTCTGATAGGGCTTGCCACTGGCAAAAGCAGTCATGAGCGTATCCCTTCCGATAGGCACAGGATACCTGAGACTTCTGGAGAACCTCAGAGACAACCCTGTCAGCATTTAAGTACACATAACTAAAGACATAGCTGTCAGCAAAAGGGGTTATTAAGTAGAGAGTTTCTAGAAGTAGAAATCCTTTAGATTTCTTTCAGGAAGCTTCTTTTAAGTAGTACCACACTTAAGTAAAATGTAGTGACAGCCATTAGCGGCTCACTTCAGCCCATTAGCACTGGGTTACAACTTCTGCTGCCAGTGGCTAAGGCTGGGCTTCCTTATCTTCATCTTGTGTTGTCTCCACAGAGAGCAGGGCTGTGTGCCATGCAGGGCTTTCCTTCCAAGCGTGGTGTGCCCTGGGTGCGTCAAACTCTTTGGCATAGGGTTTGGTGGTGGGACAGAGGTATTGCAGACAGACCAGAAACTAAGCTAGAAAAATGCCAGCGCCCTACTTGACCTAGGTTCAGAAAGCAATTGGGTTTCTATGTGTGTATGCCCTTGGTAGTGGGTGAAGTAATAGCTTCATACCCAAGTAATTTTAAGCTATTTCAGAGACTGCCTTTGAGGAAAGTGGACACCTAAGATGGAAATTAGAGTTTCAAGAGCATCTCTTCATCTGTACCATCATCTAATGATGTGTTGTGTTAACATGTAGTTCATGTGTAGTCATCGTGAGCATAGCTGCTGAAGGAACTTAAGCATTTTAAGTAAGATGTCCAGATAAATATTAGCATCTTGACCTGTAAGACAAAAGTTCACTTTCTAGTGGATGTTGACCTTGATGAGTTGCAACATTTGTTATAGAAAAGGAAGTGTTACCTTAGGGTAGTGGAAATGCTACGTGGGAATCGGTTGGTTCACTTGAGTGTTTGCTTTTAGCTGGCATGTATTATTTGAAGATGGCTTTTAGAGAGCAAAGTTACTGCAAAGAGTTTGGCACGAAAAAACAGAAATGGGAAAAAATTTCATAAGTCTGAGGAAGGGCTGAAAGCTACAAATTAAGTCCAGAAAAGAGATCTGAGCAGAGAGGTTTGAGTAGTATATAATACTGCATTTGGTACAAAAGGCCTAGGGAATCAAGACAGTAGTAGGTAACTGTCTACCTCTCCATTAGGGGTTTTGGTTCAAAGCAGTATCACAGTTTTGAAGAGAGTGCTCCCACTTTACTGCAAAATGATTCTGCTGTGCGTGAGCTGGATTTCTTTTTGGAGGAAGCTAAACCAGAACCTCTGTTCCAGGTGTGCACCAAATGTGCTTCTGGCCCCAAAGAGTACATAAGAATCAGTCAGTGAGTTTGATTCTCCTAACAGCTTCAGAGTGTCTTTGATCCAGGAGACCAGACTAGATACAGTCAGAAACAGAATTCCTGAACTGCCTACGGTATAGATGGGAAGGCTCAGCACAGGCTACTTTAATCTGCTGTTCGGGTCGTGCCGTGCCAAATTGCTTGCTATAGTGGCTGTGACCACTGGTATCTAAAGAATTTTAGATTAGTGTTTTGGCAGTTTGTCTTTTGGTGGGATTAGAAGTGGTTTCTGGATCTTTTCAGAACCTAGACTTGTGAATGCTATAGCTATCAAAAATGGTTTTGGGTCAAGGGAACCATTTGTAGCAACTTGCAGATGAAGTAAGCATTGGGAATGCCTGCGCACAGTGTAACTTTAAGTAACGGCTGTTTTTCATAGGACTTGCTCTGTTCTTTTTCAAAAAGATGCTCTTCTCCACTTAAGGAATTGACCAACTGGAAATCTCAGTGTGACAGCAGATAAAGTATTTATATGAACTTCAAGAGACTTCAGTTTATATTTGCTAGGGGGTTGAGAATGTCCTTTCTTAGCTTTGGATCAAGAGTCTTAAGGTGTATGAAAGATACAGATTCTGGGTGGAAACTTGTATGAATAGTGTTTAGAGTGCCTGAACCAACAATGTCTTTCATGTTCTTTCACTTGGAAAAGCATGAAACTTAACTAAAGCAATACATACGTCCCATCCCCCTCAATGGAAGTGAAATTTCACAGAAGTGAAATGAGAAAATATCTTAATTTCATCCTTCCATTAGAGCTGTGAATGCTCACAAAGTCAGTGGTGTTAGTCATCTGTCAATATCACATTGTTTTGTTCATCTTTTACTTAGAAAAGTTTTAGTTTATAGTTGTAGTGGCTTGAAACTTTTTGATCAGTTTAAGTTATCCAGGAATCATTGATTTTAAGTTCAGAGGATATGTCATGCTTTTTGCTTATGAATGAATCCTTTGACCCTTGTGTGTCCTACAGTGCTATAACTGCCCAATATTATAGGCATTATAAAAAAGTGATTATATATAAAGGTTGAAATTCCATAATAAGAAAATAAAATCTTGTTTCTTGAGAGGGACTTCTGGCATCTGACTTGTATAATGCAGCACTTCAGAAAACTGAATGGGGAAGCTGTAATTTCTCCATAGTACATTAGTAGGTAGATGGGAACTATGTTAGAAATTAATTGATGGGATTGTAGTGGTTGTAAGATTATTCATTAGTTCTTGTTTGAAAAAAAACCCACAAATACCTGCTAGAAATAAATTTTTAAAATTCCAATAAAATATTTTTTAGAATGCATAAGTTTATCAGAATTAAACTAAACCTATTCCTATTAGAATTAAGTAGTTTAAATTAAACAGTGAACAGCTAAACAAGCCAGACTTCAAAAAGGATGAAAACTACCTTCCATTCTTCTCAGTTTAGCTACTTTGGACGTTTTGAAGAGTGCCAGGGGCTTCAGTCTTACCAAAGAACTCTTGCATAAATCAGTAGCTTTGAAGAAAGATAGCTTAAACGAAATAACGACACAATGTTAGTTACTAGTCAGAATAAGTGCTCAATTTTTGCCAGACAACATGTAAGCCAAGGAAGCATGGTCTTTGACCGGAGACAGGATTGAGGCCTCATATGAGCTTGTCCCTGTGAACACATCTGCAAAATCAGAATCTTAATTTAAGGCGGACTGATACAGTCAGCAGTATATAGGCATGTTGGTGCCTTTTTCTTTCTTTCTCCTTTTCAAGCCAGCAGAACTCAACCTGGTTCAATATAATAAGAAAACCCAAATGATAATCCAAAACCATGTGGGTGAAAGTTGTTATATAGCACAGGACATTTGAGCAAGCAAGAGAAAAAATTTTTCTTCAAGTTCTCATTATTATGCTAGGATAGAAATAGCCTAGCTCAGAACCTAGAGATTTCTTGTCTAGTCACTTGCCGAAACCTGCGGTTCTCCTTTTCTCATAAACTAAGCCAGCTTCTTTGCATGCAGGGTAAACTGAATGTCTGAATATCCTTTACAGTAACATTTAAGGCTCTGACTCCTGGAGTCACTGGCTTGAGAACATAATTTAATTTTTTCAGAAGTTTTAGAGTTATGAAGAAGAGTTTGAAATGCTCTTTGAGTGCATGACAGCCAGAATAGCATATAATTAGAAATGCTACCTGTAAGAAGGATAAACTAGTCGTTGCTCTTCCCTGTCTCCTAGGGTGTATTCACCTGCTTGTATAGCCAGCTGGGTGGAACATTTTCATGAGTGCCCCACTGTTAGTTTCAGTCTTTCTTTTTTGCAGCTTGTACAGGCACATAGCCCATGTGCAGAGGGGCAACCTCCATGAGGAATAAAAGTAGTAATAATTAAAAAGCCTCCCAAAATAAAATCAGGACAGAAGTGGTTTTCTATAATCTTTATTCTGGTTTCTATTAATAAAATTAATGTAGAAGTCTGTAGACAAGAAGAAGTATGGTGTGTAGAGTGACTTTTCTTTGTTAACTAGTGAAAATAGATATTCTTTAGAAGATATAAAGAATATAAGTACAGAATGGAAAACTCCTCCAGCTTTCAGACCTTTGACAAACCACACCAGAACAAAAAACTCAAACCCAACTGTGGCTTGAAGTTTTCATGTGCCTGACTACTCCTTCTATCTAGAAACGCTGTGGACCATTATTTGAAATGAAATAATGTCCTGAGAACCTGCGCTGGGTGGGATTATGCTTACCTGAGAAACTTACGCTGACCTAAGCTGTGCCTTCTGTGTGCTTGGCGTTTGCCTCTGCGTGCCAAGGGAACTGGGAGTACTAGTGCTACAGCATGGTGAGAGGGGTAGGAGGAGGGCCCTGTGTATGGGGACTGTCTGGCTCTAAATACTTGCACTTGCTCCTTCGCAAGCTTCATATGACCTCTTAGTAATGTACTTGTAAGTCCTTGAGATCACTTTTCCTCATTTTCTGTAAAGGACCATTTATGCGCACTGCTGTAGATTAGTGCAGTTCAATGAAGAGCAGTTGTTGAAGGAAGAACAGTATCAAGATGTACCTTGTTTGAGAACTTGGATTGTATAATATGGCTGACACCTCCTGGAAATTTGGCAGCATGGGACTGAAACAATTGTTTTCCTTCCCTTGTTTGTTAGCAAGGATTTCTTGAATGAGCAACGCTTACTGTGGTTGCAGCGGAAGGGTGGAACTGCTTGGTCTTGCTTAGCACAAAAATAACTAAAAGTCTTAATGTGCCCCACCTAAGCATTACTGCTCTGGATGGATTAGAAATATCTTTTCATATAAATGCTGTTGTGTACAGACTTGATCTGTGTAGTGTTTAGTAATAGGACATGTCACCTTGACTCAGGGTGCTTAGTCAGAGTCTTAGCTGGAATCAACAGATGTAAAAATCTGTTTCCAGAAGAAAATAAATAATGGTTGAGAGCACAAGATTGATCCCCTGCGTACCGCAAGTTTCTGATAAACTATGCAGTTCCTAATGAGAGATGTACTGGCTAAGGGTGCAGTGAAACTCAAAGGGCATATGGAAAACCCAGGCTTCCTGCGGCCAGTTGTGCTTGGCGATGTGACGGTGAGCTCTTTGTGCCTTCTCCACCTTGTCATCGCAGCTGTAGGGTACCGACTTTAACGTTTTTATGTACTTCTAGAAATTAACCTGGGGCACAGTGAGCCTAGAGACTGCAATTAAGGCTGTCTCACCGATTCAGAAGCTTTGGTGATTGGTTTCAGGTACCCAGCAGGGACTGTGCCTTCCTACACTGCAGATTAACTGAATTCCTAAGTATTGCACACAATGTATGACACTTTTCATCCAGCTGTTCAAAGAGTCAAAGCGTTCAGAGTATGATGCAGAAGAAATATTGAATTAGCTTTGCTTTTCCACAGTCTGCTCTTCACAAAAAAAGTGTCAGAGCAAGCGATTTTCTGCAGTGGAAATGGCCGGAGAAAGAAGCTGCTTCTTTTTTAGGAATGCTTTGAAAGAGCCGGTTGCTATCTCGGTCCTCCCCAGCCCCAAGTCACTATGGGGACAGGCGGGTTGCAGGGAGCTGGGGGGGCTCGGTTCATGGCAGTGCCACTGCCAGCCCACCTGGTTGGCTCTGCGATCCCCCCGCGTGCAGAGGAACAGCTTTGGTGTTACTCGGGACCTTTAGCCGTCTTTTGCAGAACCTTTCCTGCTGGCACTTGTAGGTGATTTCTTATTTGAGCAACGTGGAGATCCATACCGTGTGTTCAAAACAGTGATTTTGCATTGGAAAGTTGTGCCATGGTATATGAACCCTACCAAAAGACACTGTGGTTGTCCATTTCAAATAGACATCAAAAAAAAAGGTAGAGCAGTGCAGACCAGTTTTTCTCAAAGATGGAGTATTAAAACTGTTAACTAATGAGTTATATATCAAAGACTTTTCATACCCAAGAGTATAGGGAGAATAAAGCAGTTCCTGCAGTGTTTTTTCAGAGGCTAGTGTTCAAGATATCAATAGCATAAGACAGAAATAGTAGAGTAAAAGTGGCATATACAAGCTTTAACTGAGGGAAATGACTGTAATATTCAATTATTAATCTGGTAGTAGGACATTACGGATAAATTGTTTACAACTGAAATGACATTTTGTGTCTTCTCCTGGTTGAAAGGCTTGTCTAAAACCTCTGCTCAAATGTCTAAAGCTGTTCCAAGTTCCTGCCAGAGGTTAATTCATGGTAATTTTACACTATTTTGTCCATGTAATTTTATTGTCAATTGGTCTAAGCAGATCTTTTATCATCCTTGTTACTAATGTCCTTCCTTCCACTTTGATTTGTAGGTACCCACTCTTTTACCTTTTTACCTTTTTTTTTGTTTTTGAATAAAGCTTTTTCTGTTCCCACAGTAGTGTGAGAGGCTCTTTAGTTCCTTGATCATCTCAATAGTCCTCCTTCACACCTGCTCCAGATAAAGTTTATTTCTCTGAGGTGTGGCTGTGTGGGGAGTTTACAGTGAGTTTCTATTTCTAAAAGGCAGTAATGTTTACCCCTCCCTGGTGTTGTGTATCTGCCTGTGAATTCCAGGGTTCTGTTTGTCTTTTTCTTAACTACCTGCTGTTATGAGCTGATTGCATGAGGATTATAATCTGTATGTCCGTTCCTCTTCTTTTCAGCTAAGAACTTTTGGCATTGGAGTTTCACCTTATTCCTGAAAGTCCAGTCCTTGAGGATAAGTTTTACCTGAAAGTTTAACATGCCATGAGCATGAATAGTGTCCTGGTTAGCTTTTTTATCTTTGCTTTGAAATTAATGCCAGCGTGGTTTCCAATAAGTCTTTTCTTTTATTTAACAATTTTAATTGTTTTCTGGCAATCCAGTCTTACATTTAAATGATTTCTGCACTGTCTTATGCCATACGTATCATTTACATAAAAGAAAATTCATAACTTGATGTTGCCTAGTGGTGCTGAGCATGTCACTCAAAGGGCAGAGTGCAGTGGTGGGAGGTTCTGTCGTGTTTATAGAGGCTGATTTGGCTCAGA
>Ga0065711_1039438_pt1 | contig 17843 bp, 9 predicted proteins | sample Hoacrofraction12_FD_59098 | JGI IMG/M metagenome (GOLD analysis project Ga0065711, IMG submission 59098) | Hoatzin crop microbial communities from Cojedes, Venezuela - Epithelial fraction 12 v2 (version 2) | ecosystem: Host-associated > Birds > Digestive system > Esophagus > Crop | place...
CTGGACAAGGTCCTGTGCAGCCTGCTGTAGGTGACCCTGCTTCGGCAGGAGGGTTGGACTAGATGACCCACAGAGGTCCCCTCCAACCCCTACTATTCTGTGATTCTGTGATTCCCTGCAGCTCATGGTGAAGACTGTGGGCAGGCTGTCCTCCTGATGTCCATGGGGATTCATGGTGAAGCAGATAGCTACCTACAGCCTCCGGAGGACCCCATGCCAGAGTAGGCTGTGACCTCATGGGGAGCCTGAGCTGGAGCGGAATACCAGCAGGACCTGTGGAGAGAGAGGAGCCTACACTGGAGCTGGTTTGCTGGCAGGGCTTATGACCCCATGAAAGAGATCCATGCTGGAGCCATTCATGAAGAGCTGCAGCTTGTAGGAAGGACTCACATTGGAGAAATTTGTGGAGAACTATCTCTTGTGGGTAGTACCTCACTCTAGAGCAGGGAAAGAGAGTGAGGAGGAAGGAGCAGCAGAGAGAACTTGTGATGAACTGACTGCAACCCCTATTCCCCATTCCCCTGTACTGCCTGGGGGTAGGAGGTAGAGAATATGGGAGCAAAACTGAGCCCAGGAAGAAGGTAGGAGTGGGGGGAGGAGTTTTTAAGATTTGACCTTCTTTCTCATTATGCTACTCTGATTTGATTGGTGGCAATTTAAACTAATTTCCCCAAGCTGAGCCTGTTTTACCTGTGATGGTAATTGGTGAGTGATCTCCCTGTCCTTATCTTGACACACGAGCCTTTCGTGGTACTTTTTTCTCCCCTGTCCAGCTGAAATAGAGAGGCTTTGGTGGGCACCTGGCACCCTGCCAGGCTAAACCATGACACAGGAAAATTTTGTGTGTGTAAAGTATACAGGCACGTAGGCATCCCAGCATTCTGCCCTATACCTGGACTGCTCTTGGTGCAGGTAGAGGACTTCTGATACTTTTTCTGGAAGATGTAACTAGCTTTGTATTACAAAGAATGATGGGAAATTTGTAAATCAACAGTAAAAGTAGAGGCAACTTTCTGAACATTCAGAAATATCAGCCTCACAGAGTCATTATTTTAGCACTTTAGCACTATTTCTCAGTCTTACCTATGAATCCTATATATCACATTGTAGCATACCATATCTGGAATGCTAATAGAAATTACCTCATTTTCTTTTTACTGTTCTGCAAATGGTTCCTAAAGCTGTACTTATAGCTTGTCATTAATTACAAGGAAAATGTGAATCGGCTCACATTCCAGCAGTTGCATAGTTTTTCTGCTTTAATAACTTTAAAATCCACCTTTTTCCCAGCTCGATGTGGTCATGCTGCTTTGAAGGAAGGATCAATATATTTTCCAGATTAAAAATCAGAGAAAGGAAACAAGTCCAAAGTGCCAACGAGGCTTCTCATATGAAGGGACGTTTTCGGCACTTTATATTTATTTACTAGCAGGAAAGATAACATTAACAAAACGAAAAGCAGAATGCCTCAGAAATATTTCCTTAGGGCAGTAGACATCTATATTCCCTGTTTGAAGAGAAAATTCTTTATCTGCTATTTCGGGTTTGGACTAAACATTATGATAATAACCAAACTGGAGAGTAAAATCAGTGCTTGAGGATGCAGCAGGAAACCTCTTCTGGAGGTTTCCACACTAGCCCCACACTCACTGACCTTTCACGAGCCTAGAGCAGACTTGGAAACAAGTGCTGGGTTCCAAAGGCCTCATGTATTGATTACTCGTGAATGCTAAGGAATTTGAATATTAATGCTATCCTGAGACTATGTAATCTGCCTACAAAATTCCTCCAGTCTGTGTAGCTGTTACAGAAATTTCTGAAGGTATGTCTCTGTTGACAGGGCAGAAGTATTCAGAGGATACAAAACTCCTTCCTTTTTATGGAAATAGGGCACAGTAACTACCTGGGTCTTATCCTGACATGGAGTCACGATGTAGCAAAGCTATGCTCCCAGATCTACGAACTGAGGAAAATTTGTTGGTCACACCCCGTAACTACATGTTATCTAAAAGCAACTTCGGGTTGCAAAAAGAAGTGGTTCCCAAGCAGAAAATTATGTTAGCAAAACTTGAAATCATGCCTAAAGTATACTTTCCCCCATTTTTAGAGTTGTATCTTACTCTGTCAAGATTAATGTACACATGGCTGCAGATGGTGCCGAGGTATAAGAAAACAAGAGTAAAGGTCATAGCAGTTTGGTCAGATGAAAACCAAGAAGGATGTTTTAAGTTATTCTTGTCCAGTTTCTGAGAAATGTTTAGAAAAGAGTTTAAAAGCAGTAATTGATAAAGAATGAAACTTTATTTAATTTTAAACAGGGACTGAATCAGAATTATTTTACTATTCCTCTATTAACAGGACACTCTTTCGTCAACTTTACCAAATGGTAGTATTATGGATAGGAGTCTTCTACATTTATAAGAGGAATTAACCTCTGCATCTTTGATGCATGTTTCTACAATGTTTTCAATGTCATCTGCTGAACTTAAACCAGAACCTGGATACAGATATCTCTGCTGTGTTCTCAGCAGGTGCTGAGGTTAAATGTACCACAATCAGTTCAAAACTACAGAAGCCAGTTCCAGCTTTCGCTGTTTTTTCTTCAACAATATTTGTTTCTGATCTGGCTTAGTACCCACAACTTCCTTTAAACTTACCCCTTCATAACTGCACTGCCAGAATCAGCTGACTCTCTTTGATCTCTGTTCCTTTCAGCATGCACAGTGATGAGTCATTCCTTCAAACCAAATGGAGTTATATCCATGTGAAATTCCTGTAATTATGATTAGAATCAGCTTCTAAACTGCATACGCTTAGGGAATATTTACCCCCACATTCGCCCCCCTAAACACAGTCTGGCTTTTGAGAAAGGTGTTAGAGACCTGTCAATCACCTGACATTCCTTTGTGCTCTCAGTATGGCACAATCTGCTACATAGCTCTATTGAGGATTCCCGGATGTGTTAATGTCAAACTTGCTATGGCAAGCAACAGATGTGTGGACAGCAAAACTTGTACTGAGTGCCTTGGTGACTTACTTGGCACAGTAAGAAGCATGTAGTACAAATATTGCTGTTCAGTTAAGTCAACATGTGGCCAGTTTTTGAAGGGGTTGCAGAAGGATGAATTCAGATGTTGCATTCAGAAAAAGAAATATTTATCCAAGAGCTCCTGAATACACAAAGCCCTATCCTTACTCCTCCAAAATACACACACACACACACAGAAACAGAAACAGAAACAGGAAAAATGTATTTATTTGAAAGCACCTGTGGGTTGGGAGGCTGAGTTTGGAGACTCCTTCATTTAAATATAAGTTACTGCACCTTAGCTAATCTCATTCACATGAATCTGCAAGAAGCTTTTCCAGCTTTCAGTTTATTCATACACCTTTTTAGACAGTGGTACAAAATATTTTGGTTAAAGGTCACACATACCATACTTGCGCTTTATTCAAATAGCATTGGAAAAACTAGGAGGTAAAATTGGTCCTTTTTGCTTAACAAACAGGTGTTTCATTTATACTTTCCTTTATTTGTATTTAAATGTGCAAGTTCTCTTAAAAATATTTTTGAAACATATTTTGGAAAGTAAGCAGTGCTTTCAGCTGGCACTTATTAGTACTTTTTTCAAGATATCTCTTATTTTGCCCCAGATACAGAAGAATGTCCAAGTACAACTAATTTCCAATGTCGTATTTGAAAGAACACTGTGATTACTTTGCATTGGGTGCATACATCTTTGCAGTGCACCACCTGATACATAAAAACTGCTCCCAGAATTTTGGTTCAGAATCACAGTGTACTTTCATAAACATACTATCATGAGCAAATTGACAAACAAAGGAAGGACAACTCAGTTAGAGTCAACTGTTCATTTTGCTAAGGCACAGAAAGAACATGCGGCTGACGCAAGCTGCAGGACACGTTGGGAATGAACGTCTCTTTCGTATTAAACTTACAGAAGGATATCTCAGACTCTTATTAGCAACAACTGTTGGGTAGAGCTAAACTTAAACAAGACAGTGGCAATAAAGAAAATTAAAACTATTCATACAGCCTACTTCCTCCATATCATGATCATCAGAAGGTGGTCTTTCCTCAAGCAAATGAATCAGTACATGAACGCTTGCTGTTGGATGCTCGAAACATTAATTTTAACTCAATTGCATTTTACATAGGACAAAAATTCTTAGCTTTTACGAGCAGGCTTGTCTGGATCACAGTGATCCATAGAATCATGCCCTCTCAAAACGATCACTGCAGCAAATCTTGGCTAGCAGTATGAATTGTATCTACAAATACATTTTTACATTGACAATATAATTATGCTATTTGCTAGCTGCTTAAGCTTGACATTCAGACTGTTCCTGGATAGCAATCTGGCTGAACCTAGATTATGAATTTGCTCCCACAAGAAACAATTTAAAGATCTATAATGTAAATATTAAGGTTGGTATGAAATAAGAATGGAAATACGTATGTGTGAAAGCACCTGAGAAACAATAGGATGAAGGTTTTTAAAGAATGATTAAAATTAACTATCAAGGACAAAAATGACAGCAATAAATTTGTTAAACTTTGCAAATGTGTTGCTTATATCAAGATCAAAAAGCCTGAGCAACAACACCACGGCATAGACAACTCATCAGCAGAAAACCCAGGCTGCAGTAACTAGAGGTGACACATATTGCATGTGCTGCTTCTCTTCCTGCCATTGCAACAGGATGCTACACTGTAGTTATAAAAATACCTAGAACAAGGAAAAAAAGATAATGGGCAGTAACCTTGCCCAGTGTTTATGAAGGATGAAGTAACCAAGATTCTGAGGCAAGAGATCAAAGAAGAGTAACTGTGGACTCCTAAAGGGTAGGAAATACCTATACAAAAAATAGTTCACCACTACCAATCAGTAAGATCCCGGAGACATAGTTGTGCATAGTGAAGACACGTACCATGCTGGATCATACTCAAAGTACAGACTAAGGAGATAGTATCTATAACTGGCATCCTTTACCCTTCATGTGAGATGCAAATAATCATGGCCTGACCACTTACACATACATGTATTGGTGCTTGTGAGTATGGGAGAACAAGCAAGTGAAATCTAGAATAGAGTGCATATGAGTGACTGAAAATAGTTTTGCTTAAAATAATTATCACTTTCCCCTTATTTGGGATCTGACATGGGATTTTGTAATGTTATTTCCTGCAGTAATAGTGAACACAACTTTCACTGGTTTAGAACATAATAGTTTATCTTCTACTTTTGATTTACTTGAGTAAAGTTTTGTGAAATAGATGGCTAGAACCATTAAAGAAACAATAAAGCTATAAATAAATTAATCTCTTTCTTACAGGGAAGGAGAGAAACAAAAAAGAGACACTGCACTTATTTTCAAATATTTGAAACATATATTGGGACATTGTCTGGGGATTACCTAAACTGATGCATCGATCAGAACTTGAATCTGAAACCTATCTTGTAGCATATGCATGAAGAGCTTCACAACAGGCATTACACTAAGTTCGGCTTCAGCACAGGTTAAAAAAGATTGGCAAACTACTGCTGTTGTTGAGTTTAACCCAAATAGTGCTTTGTCTGTTTCTCCAGCTAAAGCCAGCAGAACTTTTCCTTTTCTGCCTTATAACCTGGGTCAGGTCCTGACATACTGTGAAAGAGGATGCAAGATAGCCACACAGTTACTAGCACAGAAAACAATAAATCAGGTTCACATGCACCACTGTGAGTAGTGTTAATGTACATATTATAGCTCTTGATGCCCTACCTTTGAATCTGTTGATACTTCTGAACACTGGATGGGTGTTTTATGGAGATTCCTAGCTTTTTTTCTTAATGCTTGGCTGGGCCTAGCCCTGCCTAATTACTTTGCCCTATATACCTGGGGGAGTTAATAACCTCTCTGCTGTTATTCTGATAAGGCATCTGTAGTCTCTTTTAGAACATTTAATTGTACCTTAGACATAACATTGTTTTGGCTCTGACTGTTGTATTTCCATAATGATTGTTTTACCATTCCTTTCATTAATGGAGTTTGTAAAAGGTTTTTGCCTCTTATGTGCAGGGGCTATTGCCCTCTGGGGTTGCTTGAAAAATAATATCCAAATGCTAATTGAACTCAGCAGTCCCTATTGCACCAGTGTTATGTGTCTCATCTTTAGAAGTCAGACCCTGCTGATAGTGTTGACAACATCACAATATGTTTTCCAGGAATAAAGTGAAAAATTTAATTAACTGGTCCTTTTGTTGACCTGCTTTTTAATTTGCTAGGCAGTTGATACTGTATAGAAGTCCTCCTGCCTGTCTTCAGTGATATATCATTAAGAGGATTGCAAAAAATTTACATTGTTTTTGATTCTACTCTAATTTGGAGTTCTGGTCTGAAATCACTTGTTACTTGTCAGAATGCAAACACTATTCTTAAAGATTAATTCTTGCACAGAATGCTCATCAAATCTGTTAGGAGGTTTTTCTCATTAAATTGAGGATGGGCAGAATTATGCACAATGTTGCTATCATTAATAATTTTATTTCTCATTAAATATTAAATATAATATGCCTAAATATAATATTTTACCCTCTGATTCATCAACGTAAATAATATAAACATATATGCATATATAAATGGAAGCATGCATGTCTGTGTATACGTGTACGTGTGTACATTTGTTTCTCAAATACCTGTCTCGATGAAATTTGTGTATTACATAAGATTTAGCAGAAGGATAATAATAATGAGGACAAAGCAGGAGTAGAATATAATTTGAACGATTTTTTAAACATCTTCAGTTCATGCAAAAATGCATTATAAAGACAATTGCAAAAGAAATGTAAAAATGAGGAGAGTAGATCATTCCGGTAGAATAGCAAGGTACAGAAGGGAATACCCTGAAGAGGATTAAAGTTTAATAAACTATGTCTGTACATGCAGATTAGACTGCACAGAGGCTCCCAGATCTGTTTCTATGGGAAAACTTGTAGTATGCCCCTAGCAGGAGTCCAGAGTGCCATCCAGAAGCGGTCAAGTCACAGGTCCATAACTAGAACTAATTTTCACTCAGTTTCTGCACTTCATATATGGTATCAACCCACCTTGCTTTCTTAAAGTTAGAGCTTTCAGACCCTCTTCCCAAACTCTGGTGGCAGGAACAGATAACTTTCACCAGGACGAGATACTACTTCTATGAATATCCAGGTGTCCTAGCTCCAAATGTACACAGAATTATACTGGTTTTATGACAACATCAGCCCTGGTCGCTGTGAACAATAGCATCTAACATTATGCACAGTGAGGTACAGTGCATGGGAGTCACTCTGATAAAAGCAAGATACCACTGATGATTGGAGACATAAGCAGAAGCTGGCACTCTTACAACTCGCAAAAGCAAATGTTGTCTTGGCTTTCGGAAAACAGCAGTCAGATCATTGTGATTAACCTTTGATAAGGCACATGGGCTTGCCACTTCTTCTGAAAGTTTGGTCCCAGGGCAGTCATTCAGTCACTTTACAGTTTTCCTGTGAATACATAAACTTAGTAGAAAGCAAATCAAAATTGTTGCCCATTGCAGTAAATAAAAAAAGCCTGAAGTTAAAGTTATCTCTCTATAATGTTCTATAGCATTGCTGAAAGCCACCTGGAAAACATGGATTTAGTTTTGCTGTCTCCCTTTTAAACACAAGATTGAATATTTGGAGGCACTACAGAGAAAACACACAGATGTGAACTGAAGGTTGGTCAGAATGCTTTATGAAGAAAAATGTTTAAAGCTAAAAATATTTAATCTATCCCAAATGGAGACAAAGAGATAACTTGATTATATTGTTTACAAAACATCATCAGTGGAAAATACCCTGTACTAGACTAGATGCCTTCAATCAAATAGTTTGTTTGGCTTGATGATACCAGTTATATCAGATCAGATAATCTTACAGTTTCTCCTGGAATCAATGAGTTTGTGACTATACAGTCACAGAGTCCTGCAAAACTGAAACAGAAAAATGAAATTTCTCTCAAAATGAAACTTTTGAAATTTTAAAACAATAAAATATATTAGAGCATAGGGAAAAACATTGTAATCCTTGGGATCTGAAATGGTACATAGTTAGACGAGGCAGACAAAGCTTATCTTGTATAATTAAAATAGTAAAATATGGTGAAATCAGTTTAAAGTTGAAAGATAAACATGTTATAATCATAACTGGCCCAGAACCATAACTTCATTAGAACTACTCCAATTTAGATCCTAATTTTCTTTGATCTTCATTGTACATTCATTTTAACTGTCAGCACTGCTCCAAGGATAAACAACAAATTCAATAAATAATTCAACCGTAGTGCTCCTTTTCCTCCAAATAAATACATTTTCTTTTACACTGTCACTGAGTTTAACACTTTTTTCTGTTTTCTTTTCTCCTCTTCTACCTTGTGTTAGTGAATTAGGTGAGGCAGTTGTGCATTTGAGCCTCCTCAGCACTGAATTACAAATTGTTCATGGAGAGTGCTTCCCTATAGAGAAGAAAGTTGGGCTTCAATGACTTATAACAATAGTCTAAAGAACTTTTAAACCCTGGCTTATCCACTAGTGCAGGCTTCATTTTTCAGTTAAGAAAGAACACTGACTGAGAGATGAGAGCGAGGTTTGTAGCCATCTGAAAAGATTTCTTTCCCCATTCTGTGTGTAATGTGAAACTATTCATGACCAGTTTTGCATGACCTGAGAAGGTTTCACAGTATGGAAGAAAAAACAGCCATGGAATACAGATTCACTGACCTTTCTGACTTGGAAATTTTTCTGTGGGGTGTTCCTTCATTTGATCTGAAACCTCCAAAGTTTTTGGTATCTGACAAAGAAAAATTTATTGTTGGAGGATAATCTGTCACTCTCTCTCCAAGGCAAAGATCATGTTCTGTGAAGTCAGTGGGAGTTTTGCCTTTGGCTTCAGAGGAGGAGGACTGCACTGCTTCTCTCTTGCTTACCACTCATAGGGCTGCGTCTGGAAATTCAACAAGTAGCCAAACACTCCAGTCTGGGGTCCCCACAGATCTTCAGGCATGTGAATAATGTTCGAATTTGATGTCCAGTTCTGCTAACTTCTGAACCTTGAGAAATGTGAAACAGGTTAATGAACTACTGGACCTCCATACTGAGGAAGACTGATTTCTGTGTGGGACTGCGGTACGCATCTAGTGATTAGAAATAACTAGTAATGGTCTCTTCCTGTGCTAAAATGAACACTACTGAGGAGACGGGAAGAATGTGTGCATGTCTGGAAGGAGAGAAAAGTAGTAGGTTGGAGCCAGTGGCTAAACAATAATGCTGAGCATGTCTAAACAATAGACATAGCAGTGCTTTTCATTGTTTCAAATGACACTTACTACTACGTTGATGTATAAGACTTCCTTTCTTTCTGAGACAAAATTTAAGGAAGACAAGAACAAAGCACATTCTGAGTTCCACAGTACACATTAAAGTACTCTCAGAGTTTCTCATACAACACTCTCACAATTTCCGAGATGGAAAATGAAGGCCCGACAAATTAAACTAGAAATGGGGCGCTTTTTTTCCGATAAGGACATTTATTAAACATGGAAATAAACTGAACAGTAGCTCTTTGCTTATGTCTTCAAACCTGCTGCTCAGGACTGGATACTTTCAAGAAAATTGAACCTCAAAGACTGAACTCCTTATCACATCTGAAGACCTTTTGGAAAAGATGAGGAGTAAGTTACCAGACTTATTAAAAGGTCTGGAGTAATGTAGCTATGGAAATAACTGTTGATTGCTACCAGTCAATGGCCACATTAGTGACAGTATGTCTAACAGCTCATTAAGGTTGCTTGCACCCTAATATCTTCAGTGTCAAGTGATTATTTTTAACTACAAACAGTAAGATAATATTCAGAGCTTACTACATTCATAAACTACATCTACTTCCTTGATGGGCTACCACTACAGTGGCTTCCTGATGCCACAGAACCATAAATGAGTGTCTGTCATCCTTTGTGTAGCATTCCAAACAGGCAGTCCCCTGCAGAATGCACCGAATGGTTCAGCTTGGATAGAGGAGAAAACCGATTAAGAAGACAGTCATTAGGGAAAAAATATTTGGCATGCAAGTCATCACAGGTGCTGGTGCAAAGGATGAGGTGGAGTTCATGGAAAAGCACCCTCCGAATAAGGAGACTGAAAGCATGCAGGTGGACCATCCAAAAGATGACCCAGAATCAATGGAGACTGACCTGCCTCCAGCAAAGCTGGCATCATGCCTGGGGTCTCCTCCCTGAAAAGGCAGGGACAGTGTCCCTTGAGGGTCAGGGGTCTTCAGTTACCATAAACTATGCCTGTCTCCCTGTAAGTGGCTCAGGTCCCTGCCAAAAGGAAGCTGAGAGGGGGTAAACAACACAGATACTCCTGACATCAAGGACAATTAGAACACCGTTGTTCTGCTCCCTAGTTTTAAGAAAAAACCTCACTTCTGCAAAGCCACATCAGAGTGGTTGCTCTCTGGATGTATTTGAAGAATCGCAGGCAGCTCCAAAACTGCATCCTCCAAGCAGGTTTCCAGGGAGAACCTCCTGCCCTTCCAGGACTTTGGACACACAGAGGAGAGGCAGACCCACAAGAAGTACATTGGCTCTACTCTCAGTAGTCATTCCAGGTGAAGTTTACCAATCCAGCAGTGTAATTCAGCCTTTCCAGACTTCTCTAGGGACAAAAAGGCAAAGGGGAGCAGGAGGAACCGCCTGCTGCTGGCTTAATCTTCCCCAAATTGTGGATGTAATTTTGTGTTTGTAAACTTGTGTACTAGGCGTAATTCTCAGGGTTTTGGCATCAAGGGGCTGCAGGGGTGGCCTGTGTAGGAGGAGGCCAGGGGTTGCTGGTCACAGCTGGTTCCAGACATCTCCGCAACAGACAAAACAGACCCACTGTGCCCCAAAGCTGAAGCACCCCGGGAAGCACATGGCCTCTCTGCAACAGCGTATTTAAGATAGGCAGAAATGGTTAAGCGGGGAAAGACTCTGGAGAGAAAGGCAGCACAAGAGGAGGTACCTGACCGGGGCAGAGCTAAGTCAGGGCTGGGCAGGGCTGGTGCCCAGTGTGCCGGCTGGGCAGCCCCCGGCCTCCTCCACCACCAGCACCCCCGCTGCCGGCCCTGCCCAGAGCAGCTCAACAGGATTTTCTTGCACCAGAACTCTCTTCAGTTTTCAGCCAGAGGAAGACGCATAGGAGAAAAGAAAAAGCAACATACGTGACTTTGCACAGCACTAGGCTGAATCTAGCTACAGCCCATGTATTAACCAGTGTGTGAATAAACTTTGACAATAAGCAGTAATCAAATCTTTCAAGAGCAATGAAATCAAACCATGAAGAGTTTTAAATGATATTTTTATAGGAAATCTCCCAGTCTTGAGGTGAAGCATAGGCCGTTGCTATGTATCTAAGAGGTATGGAAACCTAAATGCTAACACACAATCAAAGAGTGCATGAGATTTCAGAAATTTTGGGGGGCAGCAACATTCAAGATTTGCACAAAATTAATACAGTTGTGTCTACTGTATTGATGCTCAGATAAAACAAGTGCCTTTTTTTCTTCCAAATGAAAATGCATGTGGATAGTGGAGAATCAGCCTGGTTTGTACACAAGGATTCTCTTTTGTTACATATTGTTTTACAGTAGCTGCAGAATTAAGCAAGTAGATACCTTATGAAAATGTGTATTTTTTCTGAAAGATCTCTGCTCATGTAGTGGCTAGATGACAAGCAAAAGCCGTCTTGGAATGTCTGGATGCTATACATTTCACTTGTTTAATTATTAGGTGCTCCCCAAGGTCAGAATACTTTAGAAGAAACTCTATAGTGACAACATCAGCCTCATTTGTCAATGAATTAATCTACCCAAGACCACAGCTTGTAGTTTCACCAGTAGAAGGAACTGAAACTATAAGTAATTGCAAGAGTAAATCCTAATTTTCTGTAGCAATTTATTTTTGTAAGATCACATATGCCAAAAACAGATGAACACATTTCTTGGTCCAAAACTCTCCTTGAAAAATATCTGAAAAAGTAATATACTTCTACAAAGATGTTTCTTGAATATGATGAAGCAAATAAGTCAGCTACGCAATTGGATAAACTGAATGAAACTGCTCAGACTCCACTTCAGTCATGCCAGAGACAGCAGCAGCAGCCAACTCAGGCATGACCTGTCCAGCCATGCTAATCTCGTTCACCTATACATCTTTTACATCCATTTCAAGAAAGACTAATGTATCTTAGAAATAGCAGTTCTGTCCACAGAAAGGACTGAAATGTCATTAGTTCACAATAATTTTTTAACATGCTACCAAGTAACGTCCGACTGCTGAATTTTTTTCTCTTTCAGTTGTTAACGAATACTTGTAATTTGAGCATTACTTACTCATTTCAGATTTATGCAGTACCTTGTTAATGAACCCACTGCATATCAGGAAGGAAATACAGCCTCAGACTCTTCTCTTTGTATCTTGGTTAAATCTACCACTGAGCAGGAGATCAATTCTTATCAGTTCTTCTTGAACCTAGGTATCTTTTTTCCCATGACTGACTGACTGATTATCTAAGCTACCTGTCTCCCTGCTGTGCAGCATCATAGCATCTGTGCACATAACTGAACATAGATACTCCTGGATTAGTAAAACATTACAGAATAGATGACTTGGATAGATTACATGGATACATCAGAGACTATGAGAAACTAACAAAGGGTTATCACCACATTGTCCTACCTACGGCCACAGCCCAGGATCCCCACAATATTTAATGAGCCAGAGGAAGTATTGGCATTGTTGTGGCCAGAAATACATGCTGACATCAGTGTTGTTGGATTTAATCACGTTCAGTCCCTTATTTCCTGTTATTTTAGTCTGCAGAGTCCCACAACACCAAATTGCCCTCTCTAGCTTTCTGGAAGACATGAGGCCATTTATAGGTATAAGCAATAGCAACATGTGTGTTGGGCACTTCCATTTTTCATTGATAAGAAACACTGACTGCATCATATCCCAGCAATCGCACCAGATGAAACCACTAACACATGGATGGAAAATAATTGATGAAGTCTGAGCATTGTCAAGACATAGATTAAATGGGCATAAAGGACGAATGAAGACATTAACTTATTCTTTATATTCAAAAATTCATTGAGACAAAAGTCAATTTAAGAAAAGAAACAAAAATCATATTCACATAGATATTTATTTGCATTTGTGTGCATGTATACCTATATGTAAATATACATATATGCTTAAGTCTATATAAATATAAGTAAAGCATTATTTGATTGTCAAAACAATGATCTATTTAAATAATATTTCAAAGCCACAGTCTTATTTCTATTATCTGTTTCAGTTTTCCAGTGTTTGGAAATATTCTGTGGGAAAGTGTCTTAAAAGAACTAAATTCGTTACTTATTATGGAGATGAAGAAATAACTGTTTAGAAATACAAAGCAAACACATCTATATAAATAATTAAAATAGTGTCATTTAAAGTGTGATCAATATTTTTATCCTTAAGGTGTAAGTCAGCTACTAATCAGAAAGCCTTTTGAACCTGACTGTATAAAAACTATTTTACAGGCATATATATATACACATGCACATATATAATGACATATGTAGTGATTTTATAATCTGTCTCTGTCTCTGATCATTGAAAAAGCTAGTCTATTTAATTTCAGTGTTCCTTGGTGTGAGCTGGTGTGCATTCCCATTGCTACTAACATTTAATCAGAAAGCTTGATTTTTCGTGCAAGTCTTCAAACACTGATTTCTATCTGGAAGCACGAAAATGTTACTTTAATGGCATCAGTCTTCAGGAATTTAGTCTTCCTAAATTTTTTTATTTGTTTCATCCCCCCCTCCTCTTCCTCTTCTCATTTACTAAACTGGTGTTACTGGTATGCTTATGAAACTTATTATGATCACATAGAGATTTTAAGAAAATCAGTGATGTGCTTGACAATGTATATCACTGTTATGTTACAGTGTTAACATCTGGTTTATCACTGATAAAGTTGCTAGAGAAAGAGAAGTTCAAAAAACAAGGAACCATTAAATTATCATCTTTCATTCCTTTTTCTCCCAATTGATGTCTATCCATGATATCCAGTGATGTATTTCAACAACTACGTTAAACTAACAACAAGAAACTTACTAAATGTCCAAGCTATTTGTTTTGCAGTAATACTGGCTTTTGTTATCATCTTGCCTGGGATGTTTTATCATCCTGCCTTTATTCATGACTCAGGTTTAGTTTATCCTTTTGTGGAACGTTTGAGGTTGGATGCTGTAGCCTGAAAAATAACAAAATCAGCATTTCTCAGGACTCTTGTATCACGATTGCTGTGTGAAATGACATTATGAATGTATCTCACTTGGTAATGATTCTAATTTTCCATAGGATTTGTGCAGGCATATACTACCCTTTGCTTATTTGTGAGGAGCACATAAGACATGGCTATGCCTATCTATCAGCATACACACATAGCACTTATTACCATAAGAGCCGGTTGGAGAAGAGAGTTTTATTTTGTGACAAACCTGATGTTTAAAAATATCCTTTTCTGGTGCAGTAGAATTAAAACTCTTTTGTCTTGAAATATCTTTTTTCAATACATCAAGAAGTAACAATATTTTACTTAATTTAGGAAGGGAGAAGAGGTTACTATGAAAGCAGGTGTGACCTCAATAAGACATATATAATATACATATATATCCGAGATACATAATGTGCAGGACCAGACAGTGCTTATGGAAAGTCTGCAGAGTTGTACCTTCTGTAGGGCACCCTAGTCCTGTCTTCATCGGTGGTTTGCTGACTAGAAAGCTGGTGTTAGAGAACTAAGTCCAAATTTTCACTCTGTCTAGTTGAAAGCAGATCTTTTTTCAGCTCAGTGCCCTCTCAAGCCTCTGCAGTGACTTAGCATCTCATAGCTCCTCTGTAACGCTGGGAAATTTTCTAAAGAAACAACTGGAGAAGGGTTTCTCTAGATAACACAACAAATGATGAAGCAAGTTTCACTTCTCAGGCAAACACCTGAACCACTGGACAAGTCCTTGCACTCAGACTCCACTCTAGCACTTTTTTGTTCCAAGACCAAACACAGATCATTTTGGTAATAAGTCTTGGCTAAGATCAGTGCATAAAGTAAGTTCTGAATGTAGTGGTTAAAGGTATGGATTCTTCTCAAGCAACGGTTTTGCCTTTTAGTTACAGGATTTATTTTTCCAACTTCCAGCAACTAATTGATTTCTCATCATGGTCACTGTTCAATTAATTTGTCATACAACTTCCTTCTTTAGCCCCTGAGGCCAAAAAAACCCAAAGAAAAGAACCCAACCAACACATAACAAAGAGAGCTTTGATATCAGCAGAAGGATTTTTCTCTAGTAGATTTACTCACCCAATTATCAATAGGTTGCTATAATTTCGCAGAAAGTTAATTTTCTGCTGTGGTTATTCATGGACACATTGTCCCATCCCATGGGTTTCCTTCTATTTGCCATGTTAATCTTGCTCTCATCCTCGTACTTCTGTATAATATTACAGCACTTTGTGTTGCCTAACTACCTGTTTGCACTTCGTTGTACACCGTCATTAGATTTGGTGCTTCTTACAATCTGTCTTGCAGTGGCTGGTGTTTGCAATGTCATCTGAAGCTCTGGGCAAGGTGAAATTCCGATTGCTAGAATGGTATGTAACATTTCATCTCACTTTGGAAAGAGAAATTGTTGAAAATAAGGAGAATCTCCTAATTTACAAAGAGTCTTAACCTCTAGAAAAAGATGTATCGGAGGCTTCTTGCTCCTTGACAGATAGCAGCCTCTAACTTCCACTGAGGTCAGTAACATTACTTGAGGTAAACATGACAGACTCTGACTCCCTGCATTCTTTCTCGAGCTAGTCATCTTGTCAGTGGTGAGACTGAGAAAATATATCAGCCCCTCTCTCCTACTTTATACATGCATAAAACATTTCTAGGTGTGTAGTAGTTAGACACCTTTTTTGGATCTTGATAGAAGTGGCTAATCTGGAATATTTCATGTATCACTTTATGTAAATAAATTTTCATTTTTAAATACATCTTTACAAAGAAAGAAAGAAAATGTTTAAAATAAATTAAAAACTAATAAACCTGCAAAACTGTCAACCTGCATTATTAAATTGCATTATTGTATATAATTGTATACGCAATTATAATCACACATAATTGTGTGATTATACAGGGACTGAGTCATATGTTTAAAGATAGATGTCCAGGACATGGGGAAGCTGGGATATTCCTGCAGGGAATGGCAGACATATGTGGGAACCCTGCAGGCTTCTGGAAAGACACTTAGAAACCAGGAGCCTCAAACGACAACAGGGGTGTTTCCTATAGGCACTCAAGTTGCTCCTTCCTCCCCGTCCCAGTTAATTCAAGCGTATAGCTGGGATGGATACTTAGATTGTTATTTTCAAACCAGCTTGAGGTTGTAAAAGTTAATGGACCTTCAGTCTCACATTTCTGTGACCCAAGTCCTGGTTTAGCGTACCTAAGATGGGTAATCTTGGCAGTTTTACTTAGCAAATTTTTATTAAGGTGTGAAAAGGAGTAACACATAAGTGTAATTGTTGAGACTCTCATAGGCAGCAGCTGAAGATTCAAGAGGAAAAATATTGACATGAAAAAAAAAGAGAATCAGAAGACTGCAGCTCAGCAACGCAGAGGATTAGCCAACTCCAAGTCAAAAGAAGTCACCCTTTCTGCCCCCGTGAAGATCATGTGACCAACAAAGACTTTTTGTGTTGAGGAGGGGTGAGAATATTTATGCTTCAGCTGGTAGCTGTTCAGTCCTAGCTACCTTCCATCTGTATTAGCCAAAAACCCAATTGCTTTGCAGTGTTAAATTGTGAATCTACTGCTTGTAGAGCCTCTACCTGCACAGTAGAAGTTGCCAAGGAGGGAAGGTTGCTTTAGGATCCTAAAACTGTATTTCAGCATTTGGAAAGCACGCATTTCAGAGGAGTCAAATATTTGTTTTTCCTATTGATTTCAGTAAATGCAAAAATGCATTAGTTTTTGAGCTTTGCAACAAAGAGGGATGACAGCAAAATGTTAAGATACGCAGCTATGAAAAGATTTTTCCTGAAACCGGACTTGATAATTCAGATAAGCCACATCTTGCTGCTCTGAAAACTGAAGACTAGATTGGTAGAATGTCTACTAAAGCTTTCTCCAGTAGTCTAACTCTAGAATAAAACCACATTTAAGAAGGTGCAATTCAAAAAGTAATTTTGGCATAAAACTAGTAAGTAATCTAAAGAGTTAATAAATTGAAAATGTAATCAAAACTTCTAAGTTGTTAATACAATTGTAATTTACAAACTTCGTGTTTTTATTTGAGACACAAAAAGAAAAATGTTTATATGAAAAAGATTCACAGAGAGCATGGAGGCCATATGTGGCAAGACACTGCAGTAGGGCGATATTTCAAATGCTGAATTAGTCGTTAAATAAGGAAAGTGGCCGTAATGATCCACTGTTTCCACAAGATAATTGTTGGTCAATACAGTTATATCCCAAAATAATACACATTCACTTTAATGTCACCTATAGGAGCCTAATACAATTGGAAATATTGATTAGAGCAGAGGCCATTATGCCAAGCTATAGGCTATGAAATGTAGCAAGAATTGATTTGTATTACAGAATCACAGAATCACAGAATAGTAGGGGTTGGAAGGGACCTCTGTGGGTCATCTAGTCCAACCCTCCTGCCGAAGCAGCGTCACCTACAGCA
>Ga0065711_1039439_pt1 | contig 17843 bp, 7 predicted proteins | sample Hoacrofraction12_FD_59098 | JGI IMG/M metagenome (GOLD analysis project Ga0065711, IMG submission 59098) | Hoatzin crop microbial communities from Cojedes, Venezuela - Epithelial fraction 12 v2 (version 2) | ecosystem: Host-associated > Birds > Digestive system > Esophagus > Crop | place...
CTCCACAACATCCCTGGGCAGCCTGTTCCAGGGCTCCGTCACCCTCAGAGGGAAGAAGTTCTTTCTCATGTTCAGATGGAACTTCCTATGCTTCAGTTTGTGCCCATTGCCCCTTGTCCTGTCACTGGGCACCACTGAAAAGAGTCTGGCCCCATCCTCTTGACACCCTCCCATAAGATATTTATAGGTGGCTGTCAAGACCGTCCCTGCCTGCTAACAGCCCACAGGGCCTGAGAAACTATTCAGGCTCTGCAGACCAGGTGTTGTTCAGGTGAGCTGCGGACTGACCCACGGCATCTCCGGCGCACTGCAAGGTCTGCTCTGCACTCCTCGCCCTCCCAACCCCAGTCACCGCGGGGAAGGTCTTCACACAGTGAGAAAACGCTGGAGTGCATGTGGCCTTCCTTTCTGTTTCATTTTAAACCACACTCACAAAGAGCCGCCTTCTGCTTTTATGTCTGGGTTTTTTTTTTCATTTCTTTGCGATTTTATGTCCCAGTCAAAGTGCTTGTGAATCCCCCACTGTGCTATTGCAGCGTTTTAGGAGTTGGAAAAACAATAACAGCCTTCCCCTAGCTGACAATAATGAGGGAACATCACTGATCTTTAGTGATAAACTAAAACAAAAAAAACCCTGATGAGCATAAAATCTTCCATGTGAAACGTTTTCTTATCTTTAACGTAGGATTTGCATTTGTGTCACAACTTGGCTGCTGTTCAGTACGTGCATCTGACTTTCCTCCTTTGCAACTGGGCTGTTTGAGCAAACTCCAGGTTTCCGTTTGTTGCTTTTGTGGGTTTTTTTTTTATTCTCTCATTTAGTCTAACGCACAAAATTACAATTCTACCTATTACTGAATATCTTGCAGAACTTCTGCTCTGCTAACATCAATTCCATGTGTTTTTGGAGCACTATCACATCAAGGTTTATTATGGCTACAGCACTACTTGGTGTAGAGGTGAACACCCAAGCGGATGAGTGATTGTTGAAATACATAAAACCAAAACAGTAGTAAATTGCCACCTATAATCTGCTGGGAGTTTATATGAGAAGGGTACAACACTTTGAAAAAGCATGCATTCTGAAATGGAGCATATATCCAGTTTCACTCTTTTAAAATATTCTTAGTGAGGCAAAATCCAACTCCCTTAGAAGTCAGGAATTTTATGCTGAAGTAGCAATATTATAATTATGATGAAGGTTGTAATACTAATATAAACCGCTGCATTTAGTCCCCCTTCCTCAGGAAGTTACAAAAGATTGTTCTAAATCGTGATTTATTGATTTGGTTTCAAAGATCTTAGCCGAAAGATGAACAGCAGCGGACTACTTCAGAGCACTCCCAGCAGGATGAGCACAGCTCTTGAGAGGCGCTGTGCAGGCATCTCAAGGAAAAGTAAATGCCAGAATCTGCAGATTTCTACATCTTTGAAGGGCTGGGGCTTCAGAGCACCTAATGTTGCAGCGCAGCTGTGCCTAAAAGCCCTGCTGAGGCGAATTAAAGCTCTGTTTTATAAGTCACTGAGAACAGATGCAATAAGAAAGAGAGTTTCTGTCCCAGAGAACTTTAGGCCTCGTATGTGATGATGACAAACACACTAAATATGTAGGGAATTTGCCCAATGTAATATGATCACATTTATTATGAGCATCAGTTGAAGTTGAAAGATAGTTTAATATCTCACTTGAAAACCGAGGGGAATAGCAAAGCTGGGTGTGATTTTTCTGTGTCACTACTGGGACTTCCAAAGCATGGGCATGCTATCTGTCTTCCTTCACACGTTCCTGAACCTCCACACAAAGTCTGCACGACACCACAGAATCACAGAATCACAGAATGTTAGGGGTTGGAAGAGACCTCTGTGGGTCATCTGGTCCAAACCCCCTGCCGAAGCAAGGTCACCTACAGTAGGCTGCACAGGACCACGTCCAGGCAGGTCTTGAATATCTCCAGAGAAGGAGACTCCACAACCTCCCTGGGCAGCCTGTTCCAGGGCTCCGTCACCCTCAGAGTGAAGAAGTTCTTCCTCACGTTCAGGAGGAACTTCCTATGCTTCAGTTTGTGCCCATTGCCCCTTGTCCTGTCACTGGGCATCACTGACAAGAGTCTGGCCCCATCCTCCTGACACCAACCCTTGAGATATTTATAAGCATTTATAACATCCCCTCGTAGCCTTCTCTTCTTCAGCCTAAACAAACCCAGCTCCCTCAGCCTTTCCTCATAGGAGAGATGCTCCAGTCCCTTCACCATCCTCGTAGCCCTCCGCTGGACTCTCTCCAGTAGCTCCTCATCTTTCTTGAACTGGGGAGCCCAGAATTGGACGCAGCCCCTGAGCCCCTTTTCCCCTTCGCTGCCTGCTGGTACAAACAGCTGCGGATTTGGAAGCAGTAACTTTGGCAAGACTCCACTGTGCTCAGCAAACGGTCTCTTCCTCTGGATGTTCAGAATAATATTGGAAGTGTCTTTGTTACGAAAGGGAGAGGAGCAAAGGAGGAGGGGGAGAGCTAACACGATAGAGGAGGAAGTTTCTCTGCAGCAGAGTTTCTGACACAACAAATTCCCATCGATACCTGTTCCTGAACAACTGGTAACAGTGAGACGAGAAGGCAATTCGCAAACACTGGGGAACTCGAGTCCCACCTCTTTGGGAAATCAGAAGATTAGTTTTTCAGGTCACTGTGGTTTGCATATCTGCATGTGGGAAAACCACAAGCTCTAGCTGCCTGAAGGGTTTGAAGTTTACTGTCACTGATGTGATTGTCGCTTCTGGTTCTCGGTCATGGCTGCACAAATTCAATATATTAACCTGAAGTGCTGAAGCAAGACGATTAGCTATAGTGCATGAAGTGAGGTACACTATTGCAAGCTTAGGCTCCCTATGTATAAACCTACTGTAACTGGATTTACATACGCTTCTGAGTGAATGACCAGGTTCCCCACGTCTCAGTAGGGCACTGCTTCCAGCACTCCTGGGACCAAGCAGGGCTGGAGAAACATCTCAGCCTTCATCCTTTTCCAAAACCTCCCTGTGCCCGCAAAAGGCAGGGCTGTATTCCCGCTGTCACCTTCTGTAGGTGACTCTGCTTTGGCAGGGGGGTTGGACTAGATGACCCACAGAGGTCCCTTCCAACCCCAAACATTCTGTGATTCTGTGATTCTGTGATTGCTGTGTCATCGGAGCACCTGGCTCCTGAGAGCAGAGCTCCGGGCGCTGACACTGGGTGGCACGGGGACCCCCGCCCTGCCCTCCTCCTCGCACCCTCGCCGGCCCCGCAGAAGGCCTGGCAGGCTGGCAGGGGCCATGATGGCAGCGCAGAGGGGCCACCCAAAACCCAGAGCGTTGGACGCAAGCAGCACTGCAGCAGCCATCCGGGGACCGGGATGGAGTGGTCAGCGTCCAGCCCAGGGCCTGACGCCCTGTGTGGGGCAGCTGGGACTGGGAAGGGGACCGGAAAGGGGAAGAGTAAAGGTAAGGGGCAAGGGGAAGGGGAAGGAGAAGGGATTTGAGAAAGAGGGACAGTGCAACCTAAAGAGCAATCCCCTTAGGTTCAGTGGGAGAAACCCTTCCCTGTAATAGCTTTTTCCACATTGTGTATTTAAGATGAGAAAACAAAAAGGACTATTATTATCTGTAAAAGTGTATTTTCCTGTTGAAAGAAAGCGAGCTGTCCATGTTGTCCCAGCATGCCTGGTTGGGCGGCAGCAGGAGCCGTCGCACCGTCCCCACGCCCGGCGCCGGGCAGGGGCGACAGAGCGGTGTTCAGCCACCGCCTGCCCCTGCTCACAGTCTGTACCTGCTCCCGTGCCGGTCCGATTCACTGCAATCCCGGCAGTACCACTGGTGAGCTGTTTACAGGAAAAACATCTTGAAAGACAGCTGAGCAAGTGAGGAGAGTCCAGTTTTTCCTCCTTTACAGCTGTGAGTTGCTTCACCACCTTGTAACCAAGGAGGTGAAAGAAGCTTAAAAACGCCCTGGCACAACACGTGGAAAGACAAGCACAGAAACCTCGCGGTGAGGTGGAAGGGCTTAGTGAGGGGCACCACGCATCGGCCACTGCACGTGCGACGGAGTTGCACCACTCTAACACGCAAGCCTGACTGAACGACTCCAGCTCTGCTGTAAAACCAGCTCTTAGTTCGCTTCTGGACTAATACTTTCTGACAGTTTCAAATTGAGGGGCTTGACTAAGTTACTACAGGGATTAATTTAATGTTGGATTGTTTGGCTGTACGGGGGTTTTTAACAGTCTTCCCATGTCTTTGCTAATGCTTTTTTGCCCTTCCTCTGTCACCTGGCTGTGGGATGAAGAACACCAGAATAAAAGAGACATCATGCTGCTGTTCTTGCTGAGGGAGGCTGCTTGTCATGGCCCAGGTCCAGGGAGGGTGGCACGTGTCCTGGGGTGATACTAGCATTGTGGACAGTGATTTCAGCAGGAAACGTCACCCACTCAGATAGATGAGAGCTGTGTAGAATAGCTCGTTAAAAAAAAAAAAAATCTATAGGATAAATATGATCCTGTCCCTTGAATGCTTATGTCTCTGTCTGAGAAAAGTTCCTTTTCTACCCTCCTTTCTCTGGGGAAAACAAAATCCAGCTCCATCTTAACGATCATTCTATATTTTGACCTGGGATTCCCAAATTGTGGTAGATTTTGTATGGGGCGAATAAGCTGTTATTTCAGATCCTACAGATGCTGACCAAACAACTGAAAATTTTCTGTAACACATGGAAACCACGGCAGCAGCTGATGACAGTGACGCTGGTAATAGCACAGGAGCCCAAGTTTGGGAACCTCTGCAGAAGACAAAGCGGACAGTACCAGCCTGAAGGGAAAGGATGCTCTTAGCAATTGAGTTCATGATTTTTCCTGTTATTTCCCTATGGCCATCACATGGCCCTGACTGATTGTCGCTATGCTTATATGTGTACTTCACAGTCCTCATGGCCCGACTGGGAGGTAGGGAAGCTGTATTTGCCACATTTTACTGATGGACAATAAAGGCACAGCGAATCTCAGAGCTTTGTCTAAAGCCACTTGGGAAGACAGTGTCAGAGAAGAAGAATGAGTCTAGATTCTTGCAGTTCCTTCTTGTACTTCAGCGACCAGCCCAGCATTCCTTGGTGGTTTGTCAGCATTTTATATTTTGATTTCTCAAATACTCCCACTCTGTAATGTTTCAACCTAATGCTTTTTTAATGTTGTCCTACTTTTCTGTCTTTTAGCTTGTCTAATTTCAGGGAGAAAGACAGACAACTGATTCCAAGGAAACCTATAAATCACTTTATGTAATTCGTAACACTACTGAAAAATCTGTTTGGGATTTATGTCACTGCAAATGAAATGTGCCCTTTGCAAGCTGCCTTTTATAATTTATTAAGCAAGTTGAAAATGTTCTTTAAAACAAGCTTTGTCACCTTGTCATCTACTGGAGCAGAAAAAATAGTTTGCTGACAGATCACAGAAATTGGATTTTTATGGTATCCCATCCATTTTGAAGGGCTTTCTTTTCTCTGACAGAGTTGACACAGGATGCCACTTGAGAAGCATTGCACGTGCTCCAGAGCACCATCTCTATTTTTAATTCAGAAAACTATCCATCCTGCATTTTCCTCAAATTAGCTGGATACCATATGTTCCAACGTCTCAATCTGAAAAAAATAGGTATACACACACACACAAATTAAATGCTTAGGGCTGATGTGCTGCACATTTGAAAAGTTTTAAATGGAGCATTTGTGTCATGTAACCTGCTTTGGGCCATCACTCCCTTGCAGCTGGCTGCTGAACAACCCCACTGGGGAAATCTGGTGGTTGGGGTGCCTGCACGCCAGTCCCAGAAGGCAGCCAAAGCCCAGATCCAAACCCCAGAGAAGTGAAGACAAGGTTCCCCTGGGCTTCACCGAGGTTTGCAGAGGACCCAGAGGAACATGTCTGAGCAACCTCTCCATTTTAAAGGCTTTCGTACATGAACCAAAACTTTGGGCAGGTGCCTAGAGCAGGGACTGTCCTAAGGGCTTTACGGGTATTTTGGGATGCAACACTAGAAAAGCCTCCTCCGTGTGACAGCTTGAATACACTACATAGAGTTACATATGTCTCTAATGTAAATAAGGCCCAGACGAGGAATGTGTATGTAAAAATCTGCTTCACAGCTTGCAGTACTGCAGGTTCTGCTTGCACACTGGCTGGAAATGTTATCAAGCCAACATCTTCCTGAGTGTTGATTTCACGCACCGAGAGAAAAACAGAATATAATTATAGCACCCTGTTATTTTCGTTTTGGCTAGAACATTCATTTTTAAGACAAGAAAGTGATGGCCCAAACTGCCTCTGCGAGAGGCGAAGGCACCATCAACAAGCTCAGTAAAACTGTGCAGGCTGCGAGGCTGGACTGTTGCCACAGCTGATGCGATAGCCCATCTCTCAGAAAGGTGTGGGAAATAAAATCACATAGTGACATTTCTTTGCAGGTGGAAAATATCCTCATCACACTCACGTGTTAGGGTGACTGAGAGGAAAAAAAAAAAGCCTAAATAAATAAATTTCTATCAAAGCTGCATGGCAAATATGGTTCATTGCTTTTCCAGAATTCTCAAAGGCTTATTTAGATTTCCTCTGAAAATAATAATGAGACATTATAATGAATGTCCTTATTATTTTCTTGATTATTATAATTTCTCTTCTTCTCTTTTAAAGACAAAAGGTCCCATGTCTTCACCAAATGGTCACTTCTATTTGTGATATGCACGCTCAGCTCTTGGCTGCTTCACGTGCTCGCAGGGCTGAGAAGCTCAGAACTGGGGGAGGCTGAATCCAGTGGAAGTTGTGGTGACAGCAGTGAGAGTGGGAGCATGGAAAAGGAACAGAAATGGGATAATGCCAGCATGGAAACTGTGGAAAATCAGGAAACTGCATTGCAGTGGTTCATGATGGGGCCACCCTTCACGGGCTGGTCTGAAATCTCACTGGGTGCGAGAGGAGAAAGCTCAGGGGTGGAGGAGCTGAGCGCAACGGAGCCCATGAAGGCAGGCGTTGAAAGGTGCCTTGTGTCCCTGCTCTGCATGACTCCCCCCTACAGGTGCTTGCCCAGCTGTGCCCTGCGTCTGGGGTGGAGTTCCTCGCAAACACTGAAGCACAGGAATGTTGGATTTTTCTCTGAAATGTGGCAATGCACTGTGGGCAATCATGAAAATCCTCTGGCCTTGATTTGTCTGTCTTTTCCTTCAGAAAATGCTGAATAAAAAAAGAGATGATAGAAAAAAACCCCAATGAAATCTCAAAGGGAATTTGAAACAATTGCCAGAGTACCGAGGTGACAGAGTTATTGGTCAAGGGCTCTCCCTGCTTTTAAAGCAAATGCCGTTGTCTACAGCAAAATGAAGCTGTTGGAAAGAAAAAAAAAAAAAGAATTGACCTAAATTATAAATAGCAACATGAGACAGGATTTATTCTGTGAAAGCTTTGTCCTTCAGAGATACGCAAGAGGTGATGCCTAGCATTATACGTCATGGAAACACGTTTTTCTTAAAAACTGCTAAAGTGGCAGTTTAGTCGTGTGAGAGACTGCAGATTAACAGTCTAAGCAAACAGTGAAACAGCCTTGCAGGAGGCTCAAGGACAAGAAAGCAATAAGTGCTGCTGCTGGGTTGTGCATTTGCTGTTTCCTGTGGATGGAAAGGAAAACAAATCTCCCCCACGCAGTAACTTCGCCCCGCTGCAGGTGAGGGAAGGCTGTTCTCTGCCAGGAAGGCGAGTGAGAACCCACCGCCCGCGGCGAAGGGCCAGCCCGGTCCGGTGCACGGAAGCAGCACGACACCGTGAATGCCGGGAGCTCCTCTTTCCAAGGGACAGGTAAGCAGCCACTCTGGTTTTTGCCAGGCCAATCTGAGAACGATTCTGCTTGGGGCATGCGAGGCTGTGAATGATGGAGTTGCCACCGAGTGTGACCTTTCTTCAGGGCTGATGGTTCCTTTTGTGCGAAAAAAGGGGCACCACGGAAAACACGGAAAACAGCCACATTTTTTCTACTGAGGAGGAAAAGGAGTTTTCATAAATGCTGCTTTCACGACTGACATTTGTTGTCTTTGTTTTGAACTTGACACAGAAGTTGTTTAGGGAAAATCAGAAGTTAATTCTGTCCAGTGTTCAGAGCAATCAGGCCCCTCAAGTCATATCTCCTCTCATCCCCCTCTTCTGCCCTATTTCCCCAAACCCCGAACTTTGCAGAGCTCAAAACCAGCTATTAAAATGTGTAAAACTGAGTTCAAATATTTAAAAGTGCCCTTTTATTACAAAAAAAGGGGGGATTTAAAACAAAATTACAATTGCAGTTGTTCTCTTGCATCTGTAGCGTGAAAGCTTTACTCATCCTACTACTATCTTGGACTGGAAACTCTGGCACAGAACTGCCTTAACATAACAAAATAAACTTCTTTGAGGCTACTTCTGCAACTAGATATGGCACATACAGTGCATCAGACACGTTAAATCTGAGGCCCGCAGGACTCCAGACCATAATGCCAATGCCTGGGTGCTGCTCAGGCTTCTCTCAGTCGTCCCTTTAATGGTAGAGGTGGAAGGCTCAGCAAGCCTTAATTGGGTGTGTTGATTGGCGCACTGTCAAAACTCAGCTTGACCTGCAACCTGTGAGCCCTCAGCACCGTTCTCCCTGCACCTCCAAGGGACAAGCAGGGGCTGGGCCAGGAGCCAGGCGGGAGCGGGAGAGGTGAAATCCTCTCCATCCCATCCTCGGGAGGGCCGGGATTCTCCCAAGGCACCACGGGTCTCCATCTGCGATCACAGGTAGGAAGGAGACTGCAAGGACCCCGTTTTCAGCTGCTCTGAGCGTTTGCACTCAACATCTCCAAAAAAGGCATTTCTCTGGAAAAACCTGATTTCCCAGCCAAGCTCTCATGAGGCAAGTGGGCACAAAGCCACCAAAGAAGCAGAGGTGACACGGCTGCTTTGTGACCCGTACTTCCAAAGTGTGGGCACGTCCCGGCCTGGAGACCCATTACGGGCATGGGCTTGGTCCTTTGCAACTCAACCGGCAGCAACAGTCTGTGACGTGCCTTAGTTAGAGGAGAACTGCACCCCAAATCTTTCTGTCCAACCTCACAGAGCTTCTGCCATCACTGATCTACTTCTCAAGCCATTAAGGAGCCCAAACATTATCCGTTCAACACTTAGGACTGCTTCAGCTGGGGCTTGATAATACGAAAAAAAGCCAACAGAAAAGATACTGATGTGATAAGCTACAGCCAGGTCTCATTTCTGCTAAATTATGTCTCAGCAGAAAGAGCATCAAGGAATGAAGGAGCCTATGGGGATTTTCTTAGAGAATTCAACCTCACACCACTTCGGAGAACATCAACAGTTTCCATTCCCACCTGTTTATCTCGTCCTCACCTCTTAAGGCCCTTCTCCATTTGTCAAACACCTCCATAAAAGTCATTCAAAGCTATCACACACATCCCCTGCTTTTGCAGCCCTCACAGGAAAATTGATATGCTAATAAGAAAACCCAACAAGTTCTTACTATTTTTTTTCTCAACTATACAATTTTCCTGTTCCTGCATGCTTTCATTTATAGGTTGCAAGGTCTTCAGGGCAGGGACTGGCTCATTCAGGACCTTGTTTTGTGCTCATCACTTAGACAGTATGTAATAAATAATGGCATGCCTGAGTTACAGCTGCACTGGGAACCAGCACTGGCTTTCTCAGCTCCAGTGCAATCATACAGATAATGCTATGCTGTCATGTCACACCAAACATGTTAATTGTATATTATACAACTTTCAGTAGAACTTCACTGATTTTAAATGTACCTGCCATTGCTTTCAAGAGCAGCATTGGGAAAAATGTATTTCATCCAAAAAAAAAAAAAAAGGAAATGTCATGGCAGATACATTATTCCTATTAGCGTGGAGCAGGCCCCTGCAAGTCTTGTATCTCAGTACAAGTGTCACGCAGAAGGGCTCTAAGACTGTTCTCTGTCTGCTCATTTTCCACTGTTTGTAGCCATCAGTTATCTATTTGTAATGACATGGAACTCACCAACCCCCGTACGTCCTCTCCTTGCATGTTTTGCCGTATTTAACTTGCCCTGGGGATCACTAGGCATTGTATCCACCAGCACTAGACTGGGTGGTATTCACACGACGCAGCATCCAGCACCTCGCTCGGCCAGCCAGTCTCCCTGGACTCGATGAGCTGTCAATGGAAAGCAGCAGGCTCCTTCCCAGAGGCCAGTTCAGAGCAAGAAACGAACTGCAGAGGCTCGCAACCACCTCTCCTCTGGCTCCAGACACACCCCAACATCACCCACCTTCCTGATCGCCTCTTTAGTACAATACCAACCAATCAACCAACTCACTCCTATTCATTTGCCTGGTGCCTTATGCCCAGTACTTGAGAGAATGAATGGATGCTCTAATGGCTAACCCAAGAGTGAGGTCACCTGCAGCCTTATCACATATTTTCCAGGGAATGCAGTGCAAGCCTTAGCCTATCCCCTCCCAGCGCCACAGATAGAACAATACTCCCTGCCAGCCCCCCCACACTACGGATACATGCATTAAAGAAGTGGAGGTGTCCAAAATCCATACCCATGGGGACCATAAAAATATAAAGCATATGAATCTTGGTTCATACATGTGACAAAGAAATTGCATCCGAGAGGCAGTATCTGTGAGAATGGTTCTGGCTGACGTGCTGCCAGGTTTGACATGGCGCAGCCTGCAGTGACAGAGGGTCACTTTGCACTCCTGGGCTTGCAGCACCACAGCTGTGTTTATGTCCCCAGGTAGGGCTTACAGCTGCAACCCTAATGAAAAGCAGCAGCTTTAGTACAGTTAAATGACTTTTCTTCTCTTTTACAAAATTCTTTCTTGACTCCTAATGTCACCCGACTGCAATTTGGTGTCACATCAATATTTTCTGCTTTCACTTTCCAAACACAAATCTCCCCTCAAGTCTTCACCACAATAAATAATTTTGACCCGAAAAAAGCTTTATGTTGGCCTATGCAGCTCTTCATCTGCACAAAAATCTTTAATGAAGTCCCACCCTAAATGTGGAACATCAAACTTCCAATTTATTTATAGAACAAAGGTATAAAAGGATCAGAGCCCTGCACAATGTGGATGAAATTACATACCTAGGAACTATTTGGTGACGTCGGGTATTTTCCCTGTGCCTGTGCAGCCTCTCAGTCTCTCCTCCTTCATGCAGCTCAGCATTTTGCTTCAAAGGCGTCTGGGCTGCTTTAAAAATTTCCCATGCAGCACTGATGGGTGGGGCAATTAGGTGTGTTGGCATTTCGGCTTTTTAATTAAAAGTTATACTATAAAGCAGCCTGGGCCTGCCCAGTGCTGAACCAGGGTTAGGGCAGAACTACAGATCCTCTGCCTTTGATGGCTGACAGGAGCCTACTGCATTCCTCTCACCAGGACACACAGGATTCCCTCACATTGCAGGGGAAAAACATTAGAAGGTGCTCATTTATCTTTAAAACAACTCACTCCTATTAAATCTGACATCAAATGCACACCACCAAGTGGTCTCTGTGTGAAACACTGACAAAGTGAAGGACTAGACCTGAACAGACTACAATTCACAAGAGCTTACACAGAACATGCAAGGGAAGGAAGGAAAAAGAAAAAAACAACAACAAAAGACAAGACCTTTCTTCCAATTCAAATGATCGGACGAAAGGATGGAGAAACACAGTGGTGTCTCTCTGACCACTGCTAACAGCACATGCGTAAGAGAAGAAACAGGAGGGCTGAGGGGAACCTCTCCACGCGGGGTTTCTGGATCCTAAACCAGACAAAGAAGTTTGCGCCTGACTGCGCTTGTATTTGCCGAAGGAACAAAGCCACTGTGGAAACCAAAAACATTCTCTGCCTTCTGGTGTTGTGGAGGGTACTGCACGTTAAATACTGCGTGATCATTTTATTCAAATATTCATTCACTATTGTAATTCATTCACTGCACACTTTCAGCAGTAGGTCTGGGGGGGTAAGCCCATCCTGTGGAGAGTCACAGGAGTAAGCGAATTGAACAGTCAAAGCAGCCATTCACAATATTATTATCCTCATTTCGGGCACCTTTAGAAAAGGCTGCGTGATTTCAGGTATGCAAGCCACCTATGCCAAACCACAAGTATTCATTTATGTCCTAAAAAGCCTTAGTGCTAAAAATCAAAGTCAAATAAATACACTCTTCTTATTTATTGCTTATTTTTGAGGTGATTAAGTAAATAAATCTCTCATTAACTTTGATAACTGTTTCATGCATCAAGTGATTTTCTTTAAAAAAAAAAAAAGTAAGTCTGTGACAATTTTGAAAGATCAAAAATCTTTGTTTGGAAGATTTTGCCAATTCCATAGCTCTAGGGGGTCCACCAGCAAGCTTGTTTATGAGGAAGAGAAATTACAAAGCATATTTTAAACATCAAAGACAACAGTGTAATATGGTTTCTAAGCCGTTACATCTTCGATCAAAATGTTGGTAGATGCAAGGAAGATCTGAGCGTTCAGGATGTTGCATTATACACCCAGTCAGCTGAAGATCAGATCAAATTTTTTGCAGAAACCTCCCTCTGGTGGTAAAGAGGGAATTAAAATACTATATATTAGATTAAAATACATACATATTAGCCTACCTACAATAGACTGTTCAAGCCTTACGAAATAAATATGAACTCTACAAAAGTCAGACAAGGAGGGGGAAGCCAGGTACTATTGTGTCCATTCCATACCGGGAATACAAAAAAATCCAAAAGCAAAAAAAAAGCCTCTGAAACTTAAGTTTCCCTTCGCTACTCAAAACTGCTGTGAGTTCCAGCAGAGGTCCAAATGCAGTATTTTAAAAATCAGTCATATGACAGCCATAATCAAATACAAACATACATCTCAAATTACAGTGGAATTTTGTTTTGCTGGGCTAGTACTTCAGGAAGTGAATTTGGTTAGCTGGGTTTTAGAGGGCAAGTTATTTAACTCAAATAAAGCATTGTTAAGAATTAATTTTCAGACCAGTACTGCTGAAGATGCAAGCATAGCTTTTAGCAGAAGAGATACTTTCTTCCAACTAGTGAGGGTTTAGCGCCTTCCAGAAACCTGGTGAGTTTTGCAGCGAACGAGCGTGCACACTCAGAGAAGGAGACACTCTTCCCTTTGCATTTTTTAATACGCAAACTATGTAAATCACTAATTCTGCTAAGTAAGCAAAGGCTCAGGGTCCTGACTCGTGGCACTGTTAGTGAGATACACAGCCTTCAAGCTGTAAGTCAAAAGTTCAAATGTAGCCCAGTACTGATGAAACACAAATTTTTCAGTGATTCGCTAGTGCCAGCCCAGCTGTGGCAAATCACCTCCACACAGTGCCAGGCCAGCGCACTGCAGTCAGCTTCTGAACACAACTGCACGTGTCGTAAAGACACAAAGCTGAGTGAGGGAGCTGCTTCTGTACACTGCTGCCTGCCAGAGCACTGAAGAATTTAATTTTCCAGACCTACAAGAGAAAGGAAAAAACAAACCAAAGCTAGAAACACCCAAAGCCTTCAAGAATTCCAACAGCTCTTGTGAGGTGGAACTTCTGAAGACAATTAGCCAACTCCCTCGATACTACCTCTGAAATCCCAGTGACCAAAAACAAGTGCTAGTTTAAATATTAAAAGGGACACTCTGGGTTGCACATCAAGCCCCGAAACTATTTCAGTATGAAATAAGACAATTCAGAAAGATGCCTGTGGTGTCAGCATTAGCTCAGTTAGAACATGCATGCAGAATAGCCATGAAATATGCTGTTTCTACAGGCTTTTCTATTCATGTGCTCCAAAAACTGCTTAGGAAGAGAAGCAGTCTTAACAAAGTTTCACTGCCACCAGGAGTGTGCAACCCCATGACCAGAATTTTGCTTCTCAGGTCTGGCCCAGGAAGCCTATGGAGTGACCTGTATAGAACGGTCCACTGGATTTTTGGAGACCAACTATATTTACCTTGTTATCAAAATTGAGCCCAATGGTATTAGAATCACCTGACTCAGGAATGGAATACCAGACGTCTTAAACCATACATACAGCATATAATAGGCAAACATGTTTTTCTGTCAGACTACAAATTCATTGAAGAGCATTCATAGCTCTCTGTTACTCAGATTACACTTGGCAGAATTCAGGATCCAAGTGCAATACAAATGACAGCAGTTTCCAGCAGTCCAGGTTTTCTGGTCCTCAAAAACAGAAAGACAAAAAAACCTTCCACCCCTTGAGTCCATAACTCCTTTTCATAACTGTTAAACTTATAGAGAGATATAAATCAGACCTGACCTTACTAAGCTGGACTCTACCTGTAACAGGTTAAAACTGGCATTATTGCAAAGCTGATCGAGAACTTGGGACATTGAAGCATACTCGCTATGGTCAATCCTTACTTTTAAGGTAATAGGTATGAAAAATAAGTAAGTTTAACAACACTAATACAGTCTTTTAAAGTGTTTTTTTAATTACAAAAGTTCGTCAAATAAGATGAGTATTTACAAAACATTGAGCCTTTCAATTCTGTTATCAAAACCTGCTGAACACAGGACACATAAAACTTAAAGCAGAATATTATACAAATCTAAAATATAGTAATATGTCAGTAAAATTCATGTGATTGACTTAATAAAAACTACACCATTTCCCAAATAGGAAAGAGAAAATATGAACCAGCACAGCTTGAACTGAATATGCAGACTTCCAGTAGATTCATTAGAGACAGCCTCTGGGTAGTTCATCTAACAGCCTAGTAACTGATGATAGGTCAAACCCACGGCTCAGCCGTTCAATGTAAATTGTACATATAAAATCCACAGATATTTTCAAGGTCTCACTCTTAGCCTTTGGAAAGATGTTAGAATTAACTCAATACAATTGATGCCATCTTTGTCTCGGAGCATTTCTGTATAAGGGTTTAACTTGTCTGCCCAAAGGACAAAAAGAATTTCAATTCTGCTGTTGGACAAAAAGAACAGACACTTTTAATACGGCGGACCTCAAATTTAAAAAGAATTTTTTCTACCAGGCTACATATATTGAGTGTCCTTTGATATCACAGACAGAAAGCAAGGAAAAATCCAGATGACTCAAACCATGATAGAGAGCAGGATACTGTAAACTCTTCAGAAATCCATGTATTTGCTTGCACAGAATCTTTACTCGGTGCGTTCAGAGAAAGGCAACATGTACCTCATCCAGTGTCTGATATAAATAGGTAAGAAGACTGGTATGCATATGGTTAGCTTCATTACGCAAAAGAAAACCAAGCGGAAATCTGTACGTGGTTTTCTTTCCTTGTCTCAAGCATACCAGATTTCAGATCAGATGATGTTTCACCCTGATCAGTAACAGAAGGAAGCCTTCACATCCAGGCCAGCCGAATGCTTCATTTCACTGCGTCACTGGCAAAGCAACATTAACAGGCACCTGGCTAGGCTGTTGTGCTGGTGACCCATTACTGAGAGGTTGTTGTGGAACAGCAGCTGATTCCATTTTGCTGATGTGTGTTATGAAGCGTAACCGAAGTTTCAAAGCTGGTCTTAAATTACAAATTATTTTCTCAACCTGTTAAAACAAGATTTAAATATTTAAAAAAGATAGACAGAAATACATTTGGTAAAACAGAAGTATTTTGACATATGTCATTACACAAACATCACATTAGTACAACAAAAAAAAGAGGAAGATATAGTAAATAGTGGTATTTATGTTAGTATTTTATTTACCACATTAACTTTTGGACCTCTTTTGATAACCCACCTTAACAACCCTCTCCCTGGCGTAACAGTTCTACACGAAAACTTTGTAAAACAACTCACACAACTGACACTTTTAAAAGTGCACACTGTTATAAACTAAACTTGAACTGGGTGAATGGTTTTCCACTAAACATGGATGCCTTCCTGCTTTTGTCACATGTCAAGTTATATTAACGAGTCAGAAATCACGTAAAAACTTAAAAGATACAGATAGAAATGAGGAAAAGTTATGAAATATCCAATAGCTTTATTTCTAGTGATTGCTTTAATAATAGTACTTAAAGCATCCTCAGGCTGTACCTTAAATCTTAGACTACAGAAATTAGTCCTGAAATCTGAGATACCTAGTCTAGTGCATCTGAGGCTTGTAAATGTGCAGAAATGCACCAACTTCCTAATTTGCACATAGAGACTAGTCAACTGCTAAGCATTTTGCTGTACTGCTACCTATGAAATCAATTCATTGAAAGATTAAATAGCTATCTGGATAATTACAGTATCAATATCTACTGTTTACTTACTTGGTCTTTCACACTGTCACCTGTAAACATATACTTCATGTGATACAAGAAGTCACATATAGGATCCATATAGTTCAGATGTGAGCTGTACCGATCTGCGTTCAGGAGCATTTCATAAAACGCCACTCCAATCTGTTTCCACAGACACAAAAAGCACTCCAAATGAAAACAGGTTTTAAAATGCTTTAGAGTAGAAATACAGTTAAACAGTGTAATAAATATATGTACTGCTTTTTAAGTATCTGTGATTCCCAGCTATTCACTTTCTTACAAGGACAAATGGGCAGGTCTAACGCATCCCATTATGCTTAACCAAATGATCCCATTTTCCCAAGTTAACTTCCAGTGAGTGCAATGATGGTATTTTGGTACGTGCTACATAGTTAATGCTTAAACATCATCGACTGCAATATGGTTTGAGTAAGCGCCTACAAAATTTTCAAAAGTAGACCTTAGTAAATAACTAGGAAAAGTTTAGCACAAGATTTGAGTCTTCTAGAGAGAAGACACTACAGTTTACTGCATTCAGCTTGAATCTAGACTCCAGCAAGGTCTTCAGCAAACGCATACACTGCATTTTAATGGTTCAGACATCCTCTACAAAGAGTTTACAATTACAGTGTTTGAATATACTTATCAAGGAAGTGTTGGGTGCAAACATATGTGCACTTATGACCATTCAAGATGGCAAAGTGAAACTCGAACTTTGTGCTTGATGATTTAAGTCAGATGATAGTTGCTGCCTACTTTGAGGGTAGCAACTCCTCACAATTTCCTCACACTGAAATCAACTCCTCGCAAAGAAAAAGGGGTAGTATGGGCATGTTAAGAAGCATGAAAAGATGACAGCTTTTCAACCTTTCTTGTGTTTTGGTTCAATACCTAGAATGTAGGCACAGAAAAAATGTCCTTCCTGATGAAGGAAGAAAGAAACCAGTCAAAGCAATACCTACTAGCAATTTATAGTATAGTGTTGTACAGGAATCTATAAAATCATACTGATCCATGCCTAAACAGTACTTTCTGCTGCTCTCTTGCACTTTTACTTAAGCACTGCTTTATGAAAACACTTTTTGGAGTTACTTTTACTGTAGCTTTAAGTAAAAAAAAAGAAAAAAAAAAGAAAAAAAAGGCATTCCTAAAGAATTGTATATGTATGTTTTGCTTCATACTTCCAAAGTATACTTAAAAAGAACCAGAAAAGACCATAACTCAGGGGTAAAACTGAAGGAAATATGTAAAAGAAGTATACAAAAACATTGACATATTATTTTGCTGATGACACAAAACTGGGAAGAGCGGCTGATACACCAGAAGGCTGTGCTGCCATTCAGTGAGACCTGGATAGGCTGGAGAGTTGGGCAGAGAGGAACCTGATGAAGTTCAACGAGGGCAAGTGCAGGGTCCTGCACCTGGGGAGGAACAACCCCATGCATCAGTACAGGCTTGGGGTGGACCTGCTGGAGAGCAGCTCTGTGGAGAGGGACCTGGGAGTGCTGGTGGGCAGCAA
>Ga0065711_1006438_pt1 | contig 17841 bp, 9 predicted proteins | sample Hoacrofraction12_FD_59098 | JGI IMG/M metagenome (GOLD analysis project Ga0065711, IMG submission 59098) | Hoatzin crop microbial communities from Cojedes, Venezuela - Epithelial fraction 12 v2 (version 2) | ecosystem: Host-associated > Birds > Digestive system > Esophagus > Crop | place...
GGGAGGTTGTGGAGTCTCCTTCTCTGGAGATATTCAAGACCCGCCTGGACAAGGTCCTGTGCAGCCTGCTCTAGGTGACCCTGCTTCGGCAGGGGTGTTGGACCAGAGGACCCACAGAGGTCTCTTCCAACCCCTGCCATTCTGTGATTCTGTGACCCGAACCCCTTCCCGCCCCGCCGGTCCCGGGACTCGAACCCTGGACCCCTCCGGTCCCGCCTCGGGGTTTCCCTGCACCCTGCTGCCACCTGGCGGGCAGCGCGGAGCAGCGGGCGCTGCGGGCGCGGGGCGGAGGCGGCTCCGCGGGTCCCTCCCGCTGAGGGCCGGGGCCCTGCCCCGCCCGTTCGAGGGGGTCACCGGCAGCTCTCGGGCTCGCTGTAGCGGCCGCAGGGGTTCCTCGGACAGCCCCTCGGCGCAGGCAGCGCCCACGGGAGAGAGACCCGCAGCCCTGAGACTGGCTCCGCTCCGCTGGCAGCGAGCGGGACCCCTGCCCAGAAGAGCGGGGCCGCCCGCCCCCACCCCGGGCCGGGTGATCGCAGAGGGCACCCGGGGCTGGGTCCTCCCTCCCCGCTGCTCCGGCCCCGNCAGACCNGCAGCAACAGGGCCTGGGGGGTTGGAGCCGTGTCCCAGACCAGTCCAGACCATCAAAAATTAAGCCGTAAAAACCTCTGGGCAGCTGGCACAGATCAGTCTTGACACACACGGTCTGGATTTAAACGATAACCCAGATCTGAGCTATCCTCTCTCCCACACCACCCTTTGAAAGGGACCTCCACCCGCAGCACTACCCCAGAGCCGCTTCTTCACGGCCGGACCCATGCGCTTCTCGTGCGGGACAAACCGGGGCCAGCCCCCACATCTCCCCAGCGCAGGGCAGCCAGGCCGCGGGGCTGTGGGGCGGGGGGCTCGCCGGCAGGACCTCTGGCAGCAGCAGAGCTGGGGACCACCAAACACAAATGAAACGCAACCCCAACCTCAGACACTGCAGCTGGGCAGAGACCAGCAGAGGTGACTGGCGACCAGCAGAGATCTGGCAGTGACGCAGCTGGCTGTAATAAGAATACCTGGTTTAGAATCTGTCAAATACTGCAGAACGTGGAAGGAGAGGCGAGGAAGAGGAGAGCAGAGCCAAGACGCTGGCAGGGGCAGGTGGAGCAAGATCCTCAAAGCAGCCATCAGGATCCAAACACTCGCCTTCTCCTGTTGAAAGCTGCACCCACAGCCCAGGGTGGTGAAGGAAACAAATCTAGTGAGATGCGGTTACCTCGCCAGAGCTTCACACAGAGTACACCTCCAGGCAGCAGAACCGAGGCAGGCTGGCGTTACCAGAGTATCCAACCCGGCTGGCTGATGTTCTGTGCTCTTCGGTTTACATCCCCTTAACTCAGAAACCTAACGATACCTATTTTAAATACTCAAATACTTGTTCAGATTTCACACAGGCACCCAGACTGACCCATAATCTGAACATGTGAACCAGCAACATACTTGTCTGCATCATTAAAACCTCATTTTTGACATACCCTTCGTCACTCAGATCATTTAAGGAGTTGAGGACTGTGAGGCTGTGGAAAACAAATAATCAAACCTAAGAAATTGTCTGTGTTGTGAAAGATGACTGGACAGACTCCTAAATGCCAAGATAAGAGAGATCTCCAAGGCTTGTAAGAAACTGTGGGGAATAAGCTGGTTGTTTGGGATAATAAATCATTCACAGAAAGAAGATACAGCTTGAAGTCAAGAACTGTTCAGAGAGATCAGGCAGCATTTGATCAGGAAAAAAATATGCCTCAGTACTGCCAGAAAAGACCTAACTTCTTGTAGCTAGCAGGGATGTCTCCTTCCCTCAAGTTTTCCTTTTAAAAATTTCAAAACTCTTCTCAAAACAGGGGCAAAGCAACATCAGAAAGAGGAGGTAAATGCTTTCTAGGACTCCAGGAGAGCAGCTAAAACCAGAACTGGAATTTGTGGCTTTTCCTTACCACTCCGGCTATCATTTTTCCTTAATTTGAGCAACACGCGTTGGATCTGAGAGGAACGTCTGCTTAAGTACTCTCCGACGTGCATCACCTGCACGCAGGACAACCCCACGGCACAAACTGCGGGAAGCTAACCGACAGAGCAGCGGCGTTCGCTGTTCGAGCGGCTGGAGCCACGCAAGGCCTTACCGCCCTCCCGGTGGAGCGGGCTGCGTCACACCGGTGCCGGGAGCTAACCCGGCCGTCTGACGTCACCGGCGGCAGCACAGAAAGTGCTCAAACGCGCCCATCTGCTACGTCAGCGCAGGAGGCGGAAGCTTCTGGTTCAGGTGGCACCGCATGCTAACGGGCCTTTTCACACTGGAGAAGGTACAGAGTTTATTTTTCAGTATTTATGAGCAGTAAAACACTACGAGAAAAGCTCAGGTGAGGGTTTTTGTGGCCATAGAGAACTTGTTTCCCCAGCAGCTTGGGAATACAACTCTTGTGGTTTAATCAACAGTTTTGACTCCAGTTTAGGAAGGTATTTGAGCACAGGTTTACCCTTAGGCACCTGCATGAATATCAAGAAAAAACTCACTTCCTGTGCGCTTGCAAATTAAATGGACAGAACTGCAATCTAAAAGAGCAAGAGTCTGCTGCCACATGGACTGCGAATCGTCTTGTAAGACACCAGGGACGCGGCAGACAGGGCAGACTCCCGGCATATACCACCCCTTTAAAATGCAAATGAAGGTCAATGGGTTGCAGACCTCCTCTGTGAATTCCCTCCCCGATCCCTCTCATTACACGCATCTTCATATTGCCATTGCCGGCTTTAAACTGCAGATTTCGCTCTCTTTACACAGCTCCCAGGCTGCAATGGGAATTACTGCTTTCAGCAAACACCTCAATGCAGAGCACAGGCACGTTACCGACTCCAGCAAGCTGCACCCATACAGTCAGCATCTCCAATCCAAAGACATCAGCATCATTTACCATGGGAATAAAAAGGCTCCTGGAAGTCAGGCTCCCCGCTGGCTATGCACACGCTGGACCGGATGCTCGGATGCTGGCTTTGGACCTCCCCGATTCCTGGAAAACCATCTCCTGACGGCACGATGGCAGACCATACGCTAAGCCAAGAGACCCTTGAGTGATCAGGCCAATCTTACATTCTTCAACATGAAGTTCGCTTCCCCCCTGCACCTCTAAAAGACAGGTATATTCTTATTTTGTAGATTAATACACTTTTGAACACGCAGATGACTGGTTTGCCCCCAAACCATGTGAGCAGAGAGCAGCACCAGCATTCAAACCTGGTGGTCTCCACGTCCAGTCATCTGTCCCAACCGCTGCAGCGGCAGCTTCGTCACTGACACAAGCGTACTGACAGAGCACAAAAAACTCATGCTTTGACACAAACTGTTACATGGACATATTTATTGCATTCCAGTCTCAGCAATTTTAAATATAAACATTTCTATCTGGAAAGCAGAATATTGCAAATTCAGTATTATTCAGTATGTTCATAGCAGCATCAGCTTCCTAAGAAACAAAATATTTAGGAAGACAGAGAAGGAATTATAAACAAGTTACTCTCATTTATCACCATTTGACCAAAACAGGGTATTGCAGCTGTGAAACAGATATTGAAGTCACCAAAGCTGACCTTGAAGACATAAGTATTTCAAGACTGAAGTGCGTCATTGTACCTGATACCCTGCACATTTGTAGTGTGCCGAGACAAAAGGCTAACAGTCAAGTGCCTGAAGAGGGCAGATGATCTATGTATCTGCGCTACCTGATGTATTATAGTTTTAACAACCATACTTAGCACTTGCATAGCACTCACCCCTTCCCCAGACGCTTGCGAGACAGCCAAGGGTTGCTCGCAGATGTGTTACAGCTGTGGAGCGTCAGGGAGAGGGAGGGAAGGACTTGCCAAGGCCATTCAGCGAGCAAGCGGCAGTAGAGAGGTCAGAACTTGCCAGCACCCAACTTCCAATCCCACGTCAGCCTGGCAGGTCATGCTGCTCCTCTGTGGTTCCTTAAGGAAGTTTTATAGTGACTAATTGGTTAACGAGTCCCAGTCCATGCAACTACAGGGGATGCACGCACCATGAGAGAAGAGGTCAACACAGCTGCTCCCCTCGTCATGCCCACCCTCGTTTTAAAGAAACCCAACGCTTCTCTCACCTCCTCGTCTCAGAATGATCTGTCACGCTGGAGATACAATGACACAGCTGCACTTCGCTCTGAAGCGGCGGAAATCAGAAGCAATCGCTACAGCAGCAGGAGCAGCTTTCATTTCTTTCCTGAGGGAGAGCACTGATCTTTTGAGAGGAAAAAAGGATGGATATGTTTTTACACAAACTGATCAAACTACTTTTCATTCTAAATGGGTACAAGACTGACTGAAAGTCTCAGGTGTACTAATTTTCTTCAGCTAAGTCATCCAAGCGTACACTATGAAGCTAGCAGCTAATAAAATAGTTATCCAGGAACATCAGAAGGCATTCTCCTTCCCTGACAGGCCTTCACTTCTGCCAGCTAAGAGCGAGAGCACTTACAGTGACATCTAAAAGGACTTGTAAACATCACGAGACAAGCCATCTCCGATACTCCGCCTCTAAAGTAGTCCTTTCTCCTGCACCCCCAGGAAGCTAACAAGGATAACCAAGCCTCCTACCATTCCTGCCTCAAAAGGGGAAATTTGCTTACTTGTTTTTTTCTCCCACTGGGTTTCCTCCGTAAAATTGTAGAGGCAGGCTCAGACGTGTCAGTTCTTAGGGACAGAGTCTGGCAGAGACACAGTTCCCGCGCTGTGCAACGCTCACGCCATAATGGAGGCTGCGCTCCAGAACCGTTTCTGCACACTCCCCCTTCACCCGTGGAGCACAACTGCCCAGCGCTGGCCAAATGATGCCAAATGGTACAGGCTGGAAAGCAACCTCCCATTTCAAGGGGTTACCATAAAGTAGTTCCTCTCTCCTCCTTTTTCATTGCCTGCTTTCCCACTTTCAGAATGCCACGAAAGCCGATAGTTGGGAAAAAGTACAGAGAGGTGCCTGCTATACTTACAGTAGATTATGCACATTTTTTTCCCATCAAGAAAAGCCTTCATCAAGGGCACTGATCCTGCAGTGCCCACCTGGAGGAGGACCATCAGACTGCCCTGCCTCTTTCTTCCCAAGTGGCCTCATCTTTTTTACTGCCCAGGCTGCTAAGGGGTAAAAAAGATGGCAGCAAAGGATGCTCTTAAATAGTAAGCTTATTCTCCACAACATTTCTACCATGTAACAACTGGTGCTATTTCCTTCCGATACATTGCCAACAGCTGACAGAAAAAGCCGTGATTTTAAAAAAACTGTTTTTAATTTCCATGCAAATTTCATCTGCTTTACTTACATCCAGCTGTTGCCAATTTCATGTTAGGTTATAAGTCAGAATAGCAGAAAAGGCATATAACCTCCTAAAAATGGGAGTTTCCTTCTAATGACAGTGGCTCTTAAAAGCACCTTTTAGATATGAAATGAACACTACCAGCTACATGAACAGCACAATACTTTTTTAAAAAAAAAAAGTTGTAATAATGTTTATCTGAAGGTGAGACACAGGCACTGCTGGGAAAAAGTCTAACCAAGTTAGTTTCTAAATGAAAACTTCGGTGCATTCTCATTTTTGATCTAAGTATACCCTACCAGAGTATTACTATTTTTGGTAAATTAAAAAATTAACCTCAGGTTGGACTCTATCCTCCTCTGCTAGACTTCTAGCTCATTACCTAGCAGGACATTACTAAGATTTTAGGTCTCTCCCCTGGAGTTCCTTTTGCAGCCAGCCACCCCTGCCTTCCTCTGTCCACCTAGTCAGATCTCACCACTCTGTACACTGCAGCGTCTTGAAAAAGATAATACAGGACAGCACATCATGAACCTTTGTATTTGTCAGTTGCTTATGGGCAAGGATAATAATGCCAAGAAAACTCTGCACGGAGCTAATGCTGTAGACGTCAGGACGGTAAACTGGAGTTGCCTCTCTAGAAACTCGAACTGTAAAGCTGCACTGCTGACACTCAGTCTGCAAAGTAAGCCATGCCTCTTTCAGCTCTGTTTTTTAATGCGTGCTTAATTCACTTTGAGTTTTGGTCTGTTCAGGCCCACCTACCATCACACCTGCAAACTGGGAGAATTCGCTTTGAAAGTATTTTCTCGCTCTAGGAAGATCATCTTCCTTCACTAGAAGAAGGGAAGTGTTTATCATCTCTTCTTCCAACTGTGGCTTCACACATTGCCATTTGCACATCTTGGTAATATCCTTAGGAACAGATATTTTTGGCTTGCAATACCTTGATTACAGTAAGAATTCCACAAATTCTGTAATACCTTCAGTTTTTCAATGTCATTTCTAGTAAGCATTAGCCTTTCACGCTGTTATAGCAAAGACTGTCTTAGGACTGCTAGAGTACAAACTTCAAATTTCTAAGCCAATGTCATGAAGCGAAAGCATGAACTGGAATAGTTCTGGGCTGCTGAAGATGCATACTTCAGCATTTATGTTTTACACTTCGCGATGCAGGCAGGACATCTTCATATTAATTCGCAGGACTTTGCAGTTATGCTCTGAGGCAGACACTAACATGTAACTCCACAGCTTCTCAAGAAAGAGCTCGGCTGGCTGAAGGCATCACTGCATCACGGCTACTGCTGCTGCACTGCCTCCGAAAGGGTGCACTACTGTGCCTTCCAATTTTATCCAGTTGCAGAGCTTGCAGTTTAAGACGGTGATTATAATTCTGATCTGTTTAATAAAAGACAGGAAGTTTACCTGGAGATACACATCTTCAGAAACTCAGGAGTGTTTTCACAGTTTGCTGTCCCTGCTGCCTTTCCATTTTCTGTCAAGATTCTGGGTGAAATCATTGTTTCCACCCGTCTCATTTAGGTCAGTGCCAGTAAGCAGGAGAAGTGGTTAAGTGTGGGCAGCATGTTGGTCAGAATGTCAAATTCAACAAAAATTAGACATCTTTTTTCTCTGCTTCTTTTTTCCTGGACACTTCTTCACCCACAGTGATTCACAGGCCCAAGCAGGTGACTGCAACAGCAAACTAGGAAAACCTAGCACTGTGGGAAGGAAAATGAGTGAAAAAAAATTTTTAAAAAAATTTTTAAAATCAGTTTACTCCAACCGATCCAAGATAAATAATTCTTCTGACCAAGTAATTCCAAAAGTCTGCAAAGAATAGTGTGAAAATCAAGAATACCCAAAGGCTATCTGGATGCAGAACGAGACAGGGTAACATTCCTTAGGGAGGGGGGAAAAACCAGTGGGCAGCCAAACCTACTCCCACTGAGAGACCTTGGCCTGCTTCCACATGATACAGAAGGGAAAGCTAGGTCAGAAAGAATGGATCCAGAAACAGAAGGACAAGAAGCAGACGGAAAACAGTACTCACCAACTACTTCAGTAATCGCCTGGTGAGGACATGCTAACTACCTGTCTCTAGATCAGGAAAAAAAACTTCCAGGTGACTAACAAGCTGGACAAGCCAGTTGAGTGCAGAAACTAAACCCACTCTTTTTACAAGCTCCTTTTCTTTCCTTTGGCCTTATCTATTCTACTACCACAGCCCTGTTTAAAAAGTATTCAATAAAAATGAAGCACCTGTGAGAAAGAGTCTCCCACGAAATAATCCCAGCCATGCTACCCATAACCTGCAAGGTAACAGCAAGGTTTTATGCTGCGGTTCCATGAAAACTCCATTCAGACGATCTGCAAAAGTCCCTAGAATTCTATCACTGTACAAATAAAATCACCACTCAAAGCAACCATGAGACTTGGCTCCCTACTGAACTGTGTTGGCAATCAAAAGATACACGATGACACAGTGAGATGTATCTGTGACATCACATTCCAAGACTATTGCATTACATAGCTTCTGCAGCTGGCATCATAACATTTGCATTTCACAAGTTTCATATTTCTCTATTTTAGAAATGATTCTAAAAAATCCTCAAATTATCACAACACTTCTTCAAAGGTAGTTCAGAAAACTGCTCCCTGCAGTAACTCGGCACCTCACCATAAGCACTCTCTAGGAATCACTGCAGAGCACCAGGCTGAACGATGTCCTAGAAACACCGGACAGGTCACAACCAGGATGTGGATCCTTTCCAGAGAGCTCCTTCTATTTGGCCCAAAGCTTTTTCACTCTCACACAGCTCTCTGTTTCTTAAGACTGCCTCCTGCTCCTACTCTTTAGGCTTTAGTCTAATGACTTCAGGTATCTATGGTTACACCATCTTTGTGACACTGCGGCCATAAAGGAGCGGCTAGGAGCAGACAGCTTTTTTGAACAAAGAACCTGGCTTTTATGCTGAGTTTGGAAAAGGAAAAACATGGAAATAAATAACCAGAAACAATAAAAAAAACAAAGCTCATTTGTTTCTGAGGGTTTTCTTTTTTTAAAAAACAGATTTACATGAATACCTAAGTGAGGTAGAAGGCTTCATTTCAGAACATCACATTCAATTTTATTTAAAGAGCAACTTTAACTGAAGCATTAAACATGCAAGTGACAACATACACACCGGATCACTTGCTTAGTCACAATCATGATACTTGAAAGAGACAAAATCACAAATGCTATGCCTGAAAGAGATAAAATCCATAAAATAGCATTTTGATAATGGTCTTTAAAAAGATACGATGCCAGAAAAACTAGGGAAAAAGGAAGACACTTTGGAAGATCTGAAGTTGTAGAAGAGGTTGTATTTAGGAAGCAGCTTGGAAATAATGAGAGGTGGATAGCGTAGTAGGAAACAAAGGAAGAGCCACCAAATAAGCCATTAAACCTAAACTGGAAGAGAGAATTTTAACCGACTCCACAGATGAGACAACAATGAGAACAGAGGAGGAACAGTTTAGTAATGAGGTAGAGGTAAAAAAGCAGACAAACTGTATAGTTCTTAACCAGGTCTGTTAACTGAGGTGATGATTTCGGAAGAAGAGGTCAGTGATGATATAAAAATCAAGGCACAAACGCAAGTCTAAGCACCAGCATTTTTCATAAAACACACAAAAAAAGAAACTGGCAGGTGTGAAGCAACAAACATCTGCACAGTTTCAGTGAAAAACTTCTGATGAAAGGAAACACCAAGATTTGTAGTAGCAACTGAGAACTTGGTGAAGTGTCAGCTGATACGGAAAGAGGGCAGTACAGCCACGAGAACATCCATGGTAGTCGTATCTTGTTTAATGCACAAGGCAGTGTAAACTAGGCAGACAAAGAGAATTAAGAATACGAGGTAAAGAAAAATAAGAATTCAGTTCGATGCCATAGTACATAGGCCTGAGTGGAGGTTTCACACCCTTTGGTCAAGTACGAAGGAAAGAGGAGAGGTGTCAAAACCAGTAGCCTTTGGCATGAATGGAGGAGGCAGAGATAAATCATCCCAAGCAGCTGAAATAAAAACAAAACTGTCAGAAAGCAGAGGGGCAAAACCAACCCACAACCAAAAACATAATGAAGAAAAATATTCACTTGCAATAAAAGCTGCTGAGAAGTCAGGAGCAGAAATAAGCCCCTTATTTCTAATTTCACACATTTCTAACAGTTTGTGAGGGTTCTGGTCAGTTGGCAACCACACAGAAAGCCAACCAGGAAAGGTTCAAAAAGCCAGGACAACTAGGGGTGAATACAAGAGCACTTGCCTTAAATTAGGGTTTAGAACATCCTGAAGAGACAAAGTACTGACAGGAGCTGGGGCGGGGGAGGGCAGGGAATCAGTGAAAATGAAAAAAAAAAAAGAAAAAAGAAAAAAAAGGGAAGAACTACAGACCACATGAACACAAACCAGAACAGCACAAAAGGAGAGGAAAGAAGAATGTCCAAGAAAATAATCTTTCCAGCACCTAGTCCCAGTTCATAGTAGGAAGGGATTACAGTAATAAAGCTGCGTGTAATAAGAAATTGTAGATATTCTTTCCTTTTTTTTTTTTTTCCCCCCACTCATGATGAAACTGATTTGCATCAACAGTACTTTTTACTCTGAGGCACTTCTGTCCCAGGCTGAACTTGAATTTGCAGCTCTGTGGCTGAGCTGCTCAGCCATCCAAGCCCCATGGCATCTGAAATGTCGACATAAAAGTTTCAGGCTCCCCCAGAGGCATAATGCTGTTTTGTGTGTCCAGGAACTCCTGCTAAATGATTTCTGTAATTCACCCAAGCACCAGACATACCCCTAATGACAAGCAAGCAGTATGCCACATTTGCAGCAACAGAAACACATGTTGTTGAGAGTACAGTCACTCAGTCTGAGGACTTGTGACCTCTATATGCAACACAAACCTGCTAGAAAGCACTAAAAATTTGTTCTACCCACTGTCAGATCTAACTGGCGATTTCCCAACTTTGTCTCAAACACATGGAGCTGCTGCAAAGCATAAGGTAGTTGAGATGGATACAGGAATAGCAGTGTGAAATCTAGCATACTTTGACAACTAGGGGAACAGACTAGGTAATACAACAGCTTCATTTACCCTCAAACTTTTGCATGCAGCTCTTGGAAAGCAGTTTATACCTGCAGAAGCCTGGCCTGATCTACAGTAGCTTAAGAACCTTGCTAAAATAAAAACACTGATGAGCTTAGTTTGACTTTTATGCTTCAAAACATCCTTAGGCACACCTCCAAAGCTCAGTTCAACTGGAATCAGATGATGCATCATTCATATGGATAGGGAAGAGACCCATGCAGACTTCTGCTCCGTTGAGAACTGCTGGAGACACAGCACCTCTAGTTTCAGTAGAGGGAACCTGAAAGGCGCTTAGATACAGTACAATTGTGCTCAGCACAAACACTTAAATCTGAGAAGAAAAAGTAGATCTTTGCAGACTTCACTATTACACCAAGTAGTGAACGGGTGAAATACAAAAGTACAACTTTCCATCTGCATCCATAACACTCACAGATAAACTCCAAATATGGAGGTCCCTGGATCAGCTACATTAGCTGCTTGCTGGTGACACAGGGCTAAAGCACAGCGTTACAAATAGAACCATAAGCTTTAATACTGAAACCAAATTAAAGTCCTGCCATCATTCACAGAAAAAGAGCAGTTTTCAGTTAAGAGGTTTTCTATCACACAGGGCATTACAGAGCTAGCTATGAAGAACAGCCTAATAGCCATCAGTAGTATGTCACTCTACCTTTCTATAGACCATTTCAAAATGACTGCCAGAATTACGTCTGGAAAAGGTGACATCTGTGTAACAACACCAGGTGAACTGTTGGTTTCATTAGCAATCTTCTCTTGAGATTACTTGGAGCATGCCAAATAGCATTTGCAGTTCATTTCACGTCGAGATCTAATCTTAAGCTCCTTAAATATTTGCCACAATCAGCCCTTATAACTGAGTAGACCAAAATTCTCTTCCAACCCTCTCCATTTAGTGTCTTTTTAAGGAGCAGTGGGATCTGTGCTTACCTCCCTCATCTCACAAACAACTGCGTTGCTGACCTTGTCCTGAAACCCCCAACAGAGATCTAAGGAGGCTGCTTTGGCATCAGGCTCAGGATGCTCCAGTTAGAATTCTTTCCCCTACCTTGTTATGGCAATGGGAAACCAGTCACAGTACCATCACACTTAATGAGAACGCTAAATAGCAATGGAGCTGCAGTGGCACTTCATGCTATCAAATAAATACACCGAAGAAGGCTCAGCCAAGTCAATGTGCCAAATGGACAAGCAAGACATTCTCTCCTCGAATAAAAATCTGGTTTATGTGACGTGTGAACACCTGCTGATAATCCACTTTGGGCCGCCTTTTTCTCCGTGACTGGCTTCTTGCACGGGTACCACCAGCACTGGCACCCTCTGTGTGGGCAGTCCTGCTACCCACATCAGCTTCACCTCTGGCAGCCAGATGCAAACTGTCACCTGGCATCTTCTTTTCTCCAGCTCTGCCCAAACGTTTCTGCCTCTCGCGCTCATCTTCTGCTCTCCCTCGTCCTGATCCAGCTTTCCATCCAAGTGTCTGCGAGTCATCTGTCAGGGCTAGCTCCTCTGAGACAGTCTTTGAGTCAGCTCCCTTCTTTATTGAGGACTCCTGCAGTCTGAGCCTGTCAAACAGCTGTAAAAGAACATCTGTGTACATGACCACATTCATAAAACAAGAGAGGCCGCTTGTTCAGCATTTCTGCGTGGTATTTGTGTATACAATCCCAAATCAGAGCTCACAACACAGTTAGTGAAGAACCTTTACCAGCAATAAAGACTATGCTTTCTTGCCAAAGTCAAACAGTGACACAAGGTGAATAGACCTCTTGAACGCGCGTGAGTGTCTTTATGTGAGCACCAAGCAATTTAATTTGGGGAGCAATGCTGATGTGCGGTAGCATTTAATTTTGGTCAGGAACGACAGAAAGCTACCCAGTTGCTCCATTAACTCCCTCTCCTCAATGCTCTTGTAATGTTGTCAGATAGTATTAGAGGGATTTTCATCCCTGTGTCCTCAGGCAGGACATGAATCCCTAAGATAGGCGGCCTCAATCAGCAAAAAGTGTATACTGAAAAAATTATGGACCTTTTGTGTTCCCCAAAACAAACTAAAAGATACCATGTGGGTATTCTGGGAGGTGAGCAGACCACAAACAATAGAAAACTAATAAAAGCTAGAGCAGCAGATCCAAAGCTCTGTATGAACTCATTAATCTAAGAATACATGGTGCTGAAACTGGAAAAGAAACTGCTTTTACTCTGGCAGCAGGCAAGCTTTTATGAAATACTGACAAATGAAAAGGATTCTCAGTTAGCCTGTCTCTTTCCCAGCAACAGGATGGAAAGCCAATCCCTGTGAGAGTGGGCTAAAGGAACAAAGGCAACTTGATTATTTTTTACTAGTCTTCAAAAAAGGAAGGGTGGGATCTATCAGAAAACAGATTTAAATGGCAGGAATTTGAAAGCAAATTCCTCACAATGAAACTGTTCAAAAGTTTCTGTGATGCTTCTCTGATGTTCAAAAGGCCTAGAGCTATGCCATTAAATAGGCACAGCCCTGTCACATTTTTTCTCCTTCATTGTTCAGAAGTTCATCTATCATCTCTTCAGTTCTCAACTTCATAAACATATTATTTTGCAGCCGGATCCTAGAGTGTCTTGCTCTGGAGTAACATGTAGAGTCTTGGGCTTCACAGTACCTAGACTAGAAGTTCAAGTGACCAAACAGACATACTGTTTACTTGGCTGGAGGCAAAGACTGTCATTCCATGCACATTAATATCAGAGTTACACGCTGCCAAAACACCCGGCAGGACAGAGGTGGACCGGATCAGTCACGGGTGCAAAAAACGCACAGAACAAATAAATCAAAAACTACAGAGTGAGCTTACAGAAGGTCAGCATTTTGCACTAAGCAGTGGCAGCAACTGTGATCGGATATTATAAACTCTAAAGTGAAACTTCTGTAACACTGAACTATAGCCAAAGTACTTTCAAAAAGGTGAGAAAACTGTTCCCCTCCCCCCCCACCAGCTGAAGTCATTTTAGAGTCATCTGTAATGAAACAAGGTACAATATTTCAAATGTAAATATAGTTTTCCAATCAATGCTCCCCTTTTACTACTTTGAAAAAGGAGATACTAAGAACAAAAAAAGAAAACTGGAGATGGTTACCTACCCGGGTCAGTGTGAGCTGAGGTTCTGCGTAGAAAGCTTTGCCCATTACTGGTTTCCTGTACGTCTCATCCACATCTGTCAGGGCCTAGAAGATAAAAGAAACTGAAAGGTCGAAATTAAAGAAAACACGAAGAAGCTTTTTGTGCCACAGTATTATGAAATGATGTTCTATCCAAGAGAAAATCCATCCTAGGAACAAGCTGTGCTTTGGAGCTGGTTTCTTAATCATCTAAGTTGCACTGAGGTACAAAAGCAACAGCAAAGCCTAGCATCCCTTCTGCAGTACTTGCAAAATCTCTCTGAGTCTTGCCTGTAAAATCCTCTCCGCTCCCCCACCTATTTCCAAACTTTTCACAGCCCCAGGCACACAAATATTTAGTAGCTGCTTTTCCAGCCACTGTCTTCAAGAACTTCATGAGGCAGAACACAGGCAAAAGCTTCTGCCACTGCTATCCCAGTGATGTGTTAGTGAAAGAAAACAGAGAAGTGGTTGTCGGTACACAAAGACTGTGTTTTGCAGTGAAAGCTGTGGAAGCTTCTGGTATTCCTCATATTTCACCTTCCTGGGTTCCGATACAAAACCTTTGAGGATGTTGAGAATGCTTCAAAGTTTCTCTCTCACCTAAAACCTTCTCTAAGATGGGCAGGCACCTCTCAGATGTACCAATCCAACACTAAGCACCACTTAAGTCTGAAACCCAGCACTCAGTGCCAGAACAAATTAGCTTTATGAACCACAGTACCACATTAATCTTCTCAAAATGCAGTTTGCTTAAACCTATAGCAAATTTCAAGTTTTCAATATAGCATTTATAAATCAAGGGCTGGAAAAGTAATTACCATATTCCAGAACTTGTCAAATGCAACCAAAAACCCCGTGCAGACTCCACGAAGCCCTTTGAAAGTGCGGATATGGACATTGATTTTTACACCATCTCGGACACAGCGATGAAGCTCCCCCAGTGGGCTGCCTTCATGGACTGAAACAGAAAGAGAACATCACCGGTCGCCAACAAAATATAGAGTTATCTATATTTATCTATATATATAAAAATATGTAGAAATCTACTCTATGCAGAAATATGGCAGATCTTGATACACTTATCTTCATGGCAAAAGAAATGAGAGAACCCCAGAGCACTGTAATGCACTTACTACCTTCCAAAACCTTACTAAGTAATGCTGATCTTAAACAACAGTGGTTCAGAGGGAACAGAAAGCTCACGGAAGCAGAGAGCACTTTGCAGAAAAGACAAATGCCTAGTTAAGGCTACCTCAGATTAATTACGATCTGTTAATAAAGTACAGTATCAATCAAATGTGTCCCTTTACAAGATTTGTGATGCAACAGATGACTCAAAGTTCTTCAACTAACTAAACTGGATCAGTTTAAGTTGATGAGAATGTATTGTTTCAGTTAACGCTCTCAGCAGCCAGCTGAACATCCTTCAGTGATCTACTAGCCTTTGGCAAAGAAATAAAATTACTATAAGCTGCAGCCGCCAATGAAACCACACTAAACTGCAGAACAGCAATGCTTTTAGTCAGGGCAAAAGCAAAGGTATTCAGTACAACACAAGCCGTATCTGCACACCAGAAATCTTTGCAAGTGTAAATTATCTAGAGGGGTAGATATCCTTTATTTTACAACTTCCACCCATGCCACGGTGAAGCTATTCCAGTGATAAATTACAGCTACCTGTTTGCTTGTGCAAACACAGCCCTGGGACTGCTGTGCAATTCCTGCTGAGAGTCAGGGAAAAGAATCAGTCTAAAATCTCACACAGTTCTTCATATTAATAAAAATATCCGAGTCGGAGACGACCCCTCGCCTTGCGCTTTAGGGACTATGCATTCAAGGTTGGATTTGCACACTAGAAAATGCATCCTGTGAGTGTAAAAGGTCACAGTGTGACAGCTGACCTGCAGTATTTGGCTGCACGGTAATTCCTAGCCACAGCAGGGAAATCTAAAGCAGTTTCCCCTGAATTAACCTGATCACATTTATTTTTTGACATCGGTTGTCTTCCTTCCAGCCCTCTCCAGCTGGATAGCTGGGGAAAACTGCTTTCACACAGAGCATAAGCTGTCTCAGTACCTCCCAGCTTTGCTTACAGGGGTCATTTCATTAGCCTCTGTGCTTCCTTCAGTCAAACTGATGATGAACCTATGTTCTGAATTCACAGGTCCATCATGGAAACCACAGATGACACCACCACTATGACAGATTCATGCTTTTAATCAGATAACAGTATATTTTTCTAATCAGCCCTGAGAATTTACAGGATCATTTTTGATTTAGATTTTTTTTTTTAGATTTTAGATTTCTATGTTCCTTTTACATAGGAAATTTATCTACAACTTCCTACAAAATTCCATGTACAATCTTTATTTCCAGTTATGCCTTTGCTTGTTGGCACCCATCAGGCCTGGTGGAAAAAAGCACTTTACAGCTCTGCCAAATCTGGCGATACATGCTCTTCCCACTTCTCCTTGCTGTGTCAGGTCCCAGCTTCACCAGGGCAAACCTCCAACTCCACCTGATCAAAAGGGCAGAATACACCACCCAAAACCCTTTCAACAATATGATATCCACTTCTTGGAAAAAATAAAACCAGCAACACAAGGAATTTATTTTTGCAACATACCTCTTCTGCAAGCACTAAAGCCTGTAATGACCAGGTTCTGCATGTAGCTGTGGCTGCAAAAGCCACAAAAAAGCCTGTGGCTTTTGATGCTGTGAATATTTTTTTCAATCCATAAGGAAAAGAGCTACCTAGTTGGTTTTGTACTCAAAACCCGATCCCTATTTGTATAAAACAAGCACTTGCTCAATACCAGGATCCTGAAGAAAGACTGGAAAACTGCTGTAAGACAGGAGGCAAGTACCCCAGGAGCGAGAAAATAAAGATCCAAACTCTGGTTAAGTTCATGTCCTTGTCCTCAGGGTAGACTTTATTAAGAGGCAAGAATTAATAAAAACAAGAGCAAAGCAAGTCAGAGCAGTTGAAATAATTCAGAACACTATCAAACGCCTTTATAACCGCTCTGCAGGAACCACTTACATATGAGTTCTCTGCCCCTTGGTAAATGCAAAGTAATTTGAAATAGCTTCTCCTGAACTGATCCAAAACAGGCACTGCTAAAGCAGCGTCCCTCTTACTTTTATGGCTACATCTGAAATCATCCCTCCTGACAGGCAGAATTTTAGCTCCATTTTACATTTCTGACCCACTGAATTTAAGGGCCATGCCATACCTTGTCACAGCTACCTGGGAGCACACCGTCACAACTGGGGACGCAGTAAACCACGTATCACAGTTACCTTCAGAGGCAGCCACTGCTTTAGAATCCCATCTGCAAACACAGGCCCACCCGTGGCACAGACAGGCCCGCTGCTCACAGGGAAAGCGCACAATTTTGGCTATAAATTAGTCTTAAAACTCTCCAGAAGGCTCAACAGCGCTTTACATGTCAGTTGTGCCAGTCTTCTTCAAAGTCCACGCTGTCCAGCCTCAGACGTGTGGATATTAAATACGTGCTCTTAATGGAAGCATGTAACCAGATCACCAGTAAAATTAATTTTTACAGAGTTTTCTTTTTCAATTTCCATCGCAGCGATCCAAAATAGAGATTATTTGTATTAAGATCCTAAGTCTATATTTAAGGTCAACTCTTTTGGAAAGCCTACACCAACAGAACATCTGCATCTGCACGGATCCCTAGGCTCACCTGATATTTATGATCTTGCAGCACCTATGGCAACCAATACATCGTATTTTGGTGTCCAAGCAAGAAAAAAGTTCTGCTTTGGGCATTTGGAATTGAGTATTTTAGGCTTTGCCTTTTTATAAAAAGAACATTCAGGTGATGCTGGTGATTAGAGGAGATACTTTTATTCCAATAAACACACAGTATTTTTAATTTAGTGCACTAAAACGACATCTCGCTTGACAGCTACGCCTTTTGGTTCTTGGTGCAGGTGCACAAGCTGCACCCTTTAACGTTTCGGGGCCATTACTCTGCCCACACACATAAATTAGGGCTATGAGGATGATGAGGGGACTGAAGCATCTCTGCTATGAGGAAAGGCTGAGGGAGCTGGGCTTGTTCAGCCTGGAGAAGAGAAGGCTGCGAGGGGACCTTATAAATGCTTATAAATATCTGAAGGGTGGGTGTCAGGAGGATGGGGCCAGACTCTTTTCAG
>Ga0065711_1009794_pt1 | contig 17841 bp, 12 predicted proteins | sample Hoacrofraction12_FD_59098 | JGI IMG/M metagenome (GOLD analysis project Ga0065711, IMG submission 59098) | Hoatzin crop microbial communities from Cojedes, Venezuela - Epithelial fraction 12 v2 (version 2) | ecosystem: Host-associated > Birds > Digestive system > Esophagus > Crop | place...
CGGGCTTTTTTTTTTTCCCCCCCTTTTTTTTTTTTTTAATACATGTACTTCACTAATGTGATTTTTATTATAATTATTTATACAACAGTGACTATTTGGGAGAGTTTTTACAACAGCTTCTACAAGAAGTCTGGCCTGGATTACTGCTAATCACAATTCTTTCTTTAAGAAAAGTTGTTCACGGTATATGTATAGCAACATTATTTGCCAAAACCAGTAAGCACCGTTTCACCATCTGCACTGTGGTTCCAACAAGTTTAACAGCCCTAGTGTTACGCTCAAAATAATAACGTTTAGCAGACATAGTATCATTTACCTTATAGCCTAGGTTTAGGATATAAACCAGAAGCTGAAGATTTGGGGAGCCAAATTTATTTCAAGAGAGATATATGCTAAGCATTACCAGTTGAAGACCCAAGCTTTTTGCTCTCTAGACACAGCTGCGTTGCTGGAGCATCAGCAGGAGTCACTTCTTAGCACAGCACTTGCTTAGGAGTTTGCTGGATTAACTGCCAAGTGAAAATAGCTAATTTTCAGGTTATGAATATCGCCTTGCGCTTTAGAAAATTCCTGTTCTGCAAACTGGTGAGCTAGCATAGCCGTTACCAGAGACTTCAGACCACTGCTTTGGAACAATAAATTGCAGCTAACTAGCATGTCAAAACTTCATCTGTTAAGTGCAAAATGAAGACGATTGCTCGCGCGTTCGCAGGCTGATGACCTATACACACACTACAGGCACTTGCCTATGAGGATGTCTTGAAATTTTCCGTTATTAAAGAGTCAGCCTAAGCTCTTATTTTCACACATTGCATGTGCAAGTCATTACAGCAGACAGATTCAAAGCTCTGAATTAAGAAACGAGTTTGAATCTCCTCATTTGCTCCTTTGAGAGTGCAATGCACTCAAAAGAGCCCCCCCCATCCCGGTTACGCTGACAGCGACCGAAAGACAGCCCGGTTCTTGTTACAATCAATAGCTGCAGTCTGCAGAGTCATCTCCCAGGAATCTCTCCATGCCCTTCAGCACAGTACATGGGGATAATCCTTCCTGTATTGCAGAAACATATTAAAAAGAAAAAGGAATTCTTTACACAAGTCAGCTGGAAGTGCTGTTGACCTTAAAACCCCCTCCAGCTGATGGAACCAGAGCTTACAGAGGATTTGACAGCTTCCTGGAAGAAGAGTTGGGTACAATTACAACAAGGACTTCACCAAGGGATTTACAAGACCTATCAACTTGATGCCGTCACGTGGCCCACATGGTACCCACACGCTCTGCATAATCCACCCTTCTGTTGTTTTCAAATACTTCTAACTTTCAATATGCAAAGCAGATACAACTCTTGCCTCCCTCTGCCAGCAAACTCACTTCAGAAAAATCAGAGCTTCCACCTCACCAAACTGCATTAAGGTGTCATCTCGTATCCCCACCGACAGACTCAGCCAGGGTGTAGGACAGGGAGCCCAGAGAAACAGGACTGCGTAACTGCCGCAGAAGAAATCATGAGTCAAAAAGAGATTAAAGCCAGCGAGAGCGAGGAGGGCAAAAGAATAACGGGGGGCATAAAAATGTCAACAGTACTTCTAAGAAGATAAACTTGATCTTCCATTCAGCAAAACTGACCGAGATCACTGGAACTTAGCCAAGGCAGCGGCAGGAACTGGACACACATTCACCATACCTACGGGCCTCAGGGACACTACTAAAGCACGTTAGACGCAGGCTAAACGCTGCCCGCAGAACACGAAGAGGCTTTCGGGGAGGGGGGTGGTCGTGTCTGTGTGCATGTTTGCTTTGTTTTTCACTTTCTCATCTGCTGACTATAAATAACAGCAAACAGCAAGATTAACCCAAGCGTACATGACTCAGCAGTGGCTCGATATAGATAAAGTCGGGCAGATGAATTTATAAGAAAGTATTATTTTGAAGGTCCTTCGTTTCTTTAAATCTCGATGACTCAAGATGACACCGCACCAAAAAACCCACCCAAACGGCTCCCTCGCAGCCCTGCTGTAAAAGCAAACCTACGTATTAAGCAATTCATACTGAAATTTCAGCAGGATAAAAACAAGATTCAAAGCAAAAGAAACTTCTTTCTCAGCCCTGACTGTAGAATGCCTCTGGGCACACACGGCTGCACGGTTGAGACTCGAGGTCTTTTTCCTGCATTTTGAGTTGGGGAGTCTTTAAAGCAGGATTACCTAGAAGGTAATATCCAAAGCTCTGTATTCTCCGTTTGTTCCCCCCAGATGTTTAAGCAGGCAAGCATAACACGCATGCATTCTTCAGGTTCTTTCTGACATTTTCCTATTTTAGCACTTGGTATGAATGATGAAATATCAATTCCAATAGTTGTGGTTTGTGGGTTTTTTCTAATAAAAAAATTCAGAAGCTTGCTGTTGTGGCAGTTTCAATACAATAAACTGGTTTTGTTAGTAGGGAGGGAAGCAGCCAGGACAGAAACAGATTTCTTTCTACGTATATGTGGAGATCTACACAATGATCCTCTCCAATGGCATTTTATAACTGAAGTTAAAATCTACCTTACAAAGATTTCCGTAAATATAGTAGAAAAAGCTAATGCGAATTCAAGCTATGCTGCACACAGAAGAATAAAACTTCCAAGTATGACCCGTGGAAATTTTTGTAAGTAGTATTGTATAAAGCCAAAACACCGGCTTTAACAGAGATGGTACAATTACTTTTAAAGGCAAGGAAAACATTTTCTGCATTTAAAATAACCATTCTCTTGCAAGTTTACAAACCCAAATACTTCAATATTCATCAAATACTGAAGAAGCAGACAGTAAAATAGTCTAGATTTTTCCTGGTTTTGAGAAGTGGTACCCACTACAAAACCAAAAAAATAAAGTAAGTTAGAACAATTTATACTTTAACATTGCAATGAAGGTCTTACAGACTTCTTTGACACCACCACTTGAATATAGGACTCAAATTACTCTTCACAGACCACACCTCTCTCCTTCTAATTAAATTAAAGGGCAAGTATCTTAAAGAAGCTCTACTAGCACAGACAAAGCTATTGAAAGAAATTCCTCTCTAGCTATAAAAAAAATAAAATCTGTAGTCTGAAGTTATTGATCGAATGATACCACCGAAAAACTACAAAATAATTTAACAGAGACAGAATGACCCCGACTATGTTCCTTTTTTTGTTTACGGCATCCTTTCAAGAACCACGACCTTTTGCATTTCATGCGGCTCACATCTGTCACCAGACAGGACTTGCAGTAGGGGTGCACCCAGCTTCTGCCTCTTTGTTTAGTTACAGGGTGTGTTGGTCTCGCAGAGTTCTGCTTGAATAAACACAGAACTGTGCACAATCAAAAGCAAACCCACCCTTTCTGACGTCAAATATTTCCCAAGATAAACAGTTATGGTTTATGAACCTGGGTATTCTGGGATATTCGTGGTCAAAAGAATAAAGAAATACCAGGTTTTTACTGCATTGCAGTCTGCCTGAAAAGAAGATAAATGTAAGCGCCCGATCTTACACGGGAAGGGCAGGACTGCACGGTCTTACCTTGCAGTACTTCCATCGGAAGAACAGTCCAGGCGTTTTCCAGATACGAGATGTAAATGTATCGAGCTGTGTTACAGGCAAGACCAATATAAAGCACTCTGCAGGAAGCAAGGAAAAGAAACGTCAGGGCAGTTGGCACTTTCCTTTCTTGGTAAGTTACGCTGCACCTCACTGTACCTCACTGCTTCAGCAATCACGCGTACAAACAGCGCGCCAGCCTGAAGTAGTTCCTCAACACAAACCACACTCCAAGTCCTGCACCCAAACACCAGCTCTCCTCCTGCCCGCTCCAAACACTCACTCAAACCAAGGCTGAAGATAAGACTCTCTTCAAAATCCTAATGGGAAAAAACAAAATCCACAGGGACAGCAGATCCACTGAGCTTCTAACCAAGCTCTGTGGTTCCATGCCACACTCTACACAGGGTTGTATTTCTGAGCGACCATTTCCCAGCACGATCAAAATCCCTTCCAAACAATCTTCTTTTCTCTTCGTTCAGAGATTCATGCTTCCCTTTTAATGTAAGCCTGGTGCAGGTTTGTATTAGATGAATTAATTTTACCTCAATTAATGTAAGTTTATAGTCCCAGTATCTGCAAACTGCTCAGAACTACTCTAAAAACACATCCCACAGAAGCAATATGGTTTATAACAACATGCCTCAGGATAAAACTTAACCATCCTGCTGAAAAGCAGCAGATGCTGCATCTCAGAACGCAGCGAAAAAAGCTCTCACAACAGTTTTTAAACAACGAAGCACAAGGACTATTTGTGCAGTGCAATTCCCATCGCACATTCAACCCGATGACTTTTCCCCTCCAGTTTTCAGATTTAGTTTGTAGCTTACTTCTGGGGTGCTTACTCATCCAGCTAGCTTTCTCTTCTTTTTAGATGGCTCTTAGGAAACAAAGACTTAATTCAAAACACATTTTTAGCTTGAGAAAAGACGCTACTGCAACCTTTAGAGACTTTTTCAGGGACAAGGATAATTTATCATCCAAAGATGGCTTCTTGGTTGACCCCTGGCTTGGCACAAGTGAAATAAATGCAATTGATAATTAAGGTGCAAGCACAGGCACTGTGAAAGGGCTCGTTATTCTTTGTGCTGGTTTTTAGTTTGTTATTCTACAGAAGCAGACCAAGATTTAATTAAATGGTACATAGCCACTTAATCTAAAGTGAGAGGCAATCATAAAAATGCAGCATCTCGTTAACATCTGAGGTCTCCAAACATACATGCTGACAGCTAAAACCCCAGAACCATCGTTTCATGATGTCAGCGATATCAAAAAACATTCAAAATTATACAGACAGACCTATGCACCTCATGACAACATGGATTTACAGAAGACAATATATTTTACTTTCAACAAGCTGGGTAAGCTTGCGGGAAGTTTCCCCCCCCAGACACACATCAGACCAAGCTGTGTTGTATCTACACGTAAGGTCCATGAACAGCTGGTTTGAGCTGCCTTTGGGCAACGCAAGCCCAAGCATTCATTCAAGAAAACATGGGAAGCCATGAAAAAGTTTTGTATTATACAATCAAGAGAACAAACATGTTCTTGGCTCCACGCATCATAAATTTCATCTTCCCCTTTAATTAATGCCTTCTGTTCCAAACAAATAATTTAGTGCCTTTCATAGCCACGACTTAATGTAACTCATGTACAATCGTGTTTCTGAAGTGTATTAGGACACATCTGCCGCAAAAAGTAAGCGAATGTACAAGCTCTGCAGGCTCCCTTCTTCATTCCCCTACTAGTCAGGCCTAGGGTGATGCCCACCCTCGGGAATACAAAGCCATCACCTCACCACATTCTTGTTTTTCCTCATCAGCAGTACAAATGCACCCAGCTCTCTGTTTAGGACCAGTTCTTGCCAGCTTAGTTTCACTTTTATCTGGCAAAAACTTCACCTGTGGACCAAGAACCTTCTTCCCACAGCGGCTGTTCCCCATCACAGCCAGACCAGGGATGTGAAGAGGTCTCCTCCTGCTTCACAGTGTTTCTATCATCACTAACACACTCGGCTACCCATGCTTTTCCACCGTGTCACACTTCTGGAAAGATCTGGATTCAGAGTTTAAAAGCAGCAATTAGTCAGGTTCTGCCTTTTAGTTTGTTAGAACATATACAGAGTTTTAGGTAAACTACAGTTTATCAAGATTTCTATAATTCTGCTTCTGGAGAGGTACATCACACGAGAACGTATGTGTATTTAGAGAGTCTTTTAAAAAATATATTTATAATAATCACTTGGGCTCTTTATCAGAACTAAATGGATCATGTAAACAGACGTTCCTTATGAACCCTATATGCAGTACTCACAGAGACACCACCCTCAATTTACAGGTTAAACATTTAAAGCACTGAATCCATATTTATGTTAAGGAGACTAAGCTGTTTACAGCCGTGACTACCAGTCTCTGCTTCCTATAAAAACTCACATGCTGGAATTGTGGTCAAACACATTCAAGCTTAACACTAAGTAGGAGGTTATTTTCAGAGCTTAACATCATCCTCCTAAACCCAGTGGCAGTTACGAGTGCTTTCACACAGGATACTGTTTAACAATGCTGTCTAAATATTTGACAGCCGGTTCTGTATGCTTTTCCATCGCAATATCCTCCCAAAGAACTCATGGTCCTCACCACACTTTCTGATGACTTAATTCTTTTTAACTCTTTCAACTTTTAAATGAAAACCTACTCTGTCATTGCTCAGAAGGTGGCTGGAGGAGGCAAGGCAAAAAAACCCCTCCTCACATCTACACGACCCCAGAACGTACAATCTCAGAAACACCAGCAGCATGTACAACATAGGGTGCACCTGCAGCACGCATGTGTGTGAACAGTAAAGCTAACAAAGTCAGAAATCCGGCATTTTGATCAGCGTGTATTTAGTATGGTCATGCTTAAAACGCTGGACAATAATTCAAGCATTAGTTAAAAAAAGCCTGTGAAAACAGAATAGGCTTCAAAATGTTGTGAGACTCTCATACGCCCACACACACAACGGTAGAAAGCTTTACAAGGCTAGAAGAGGAGAACTGAGCTTCTAGCCAACCAGGGTGTAGAGCCTGTTTTCTTGTAGTTCTACAAAGGAGAGTCCATAGCATTTTCTCCTGCTACTGTGACAGCGCATGCAATTCAGGTACTCGTGCCTCTCTTCAAAGAACTCGAACAGGAAGGAAAGGTTGAATTATAACGTTCAAATAAATACTGCAGAAAGACTGTCTACATCTAGGAGTCTAACAGCCCCGCAGAAAGAGTGCAAAGACCCTTCTTAATTTAAAGAAAACCAAAAACATTAGTGACAGAAGTCAACGGAAGGTGAGCCGACCTCAGCACTGAAGTGGTCTTACCAAGAAGAGATGTCAAGTCCCCTTCCCTCTAACTGTGCAATACCCTGTGAAATACTCACAGCTAGCTGTGGATGAAGGGGTACTTCCATCTTATTTCATGCAGGACCTTACACCACAATTACCATAAACATTTAACTGCTTTTATGCCAAAATGGTAAACAAGGAAAACTGAGCTATTAAAAAAAATATATATATACACATATAAAACTTCATCCCAAATGCTTCTGGCTAAGATGGTTTCAAGAAGGGTATATTGTTGGAGGCTATTGATTCTTATTAATGGGAGAATGAATATCTGTACTATTAGACAGCAGACATACAGAGTCTGGTATGGTGGGTGGCAATTGATTCTTATTAATGGGAGAATGAATATCTGTACTATTAGACAGCAGACATACAGAGAACCACCAAAGAATAGGAGCTATGACCTCCTATACATTCCTCTCTCTCAAAAAAAAAAGTTTGCCTCCTCTTGAGCAAACCATGCATGATACAAAGTTCAAAAAGTACAACAAGAAAGACAGCCAGAAGGAGACATCTCAGACTGTGATGACTAAATGCAAGTAAGCGTTAGATAACATTAAAATATGACTAATGTGTGTTTCCCAGGTGGAGGTACAAAGAATGTTGATTCATTGCAAACAGGAGCCAGTGTTTAAACAACTTAATCTCGCTCCAATCTTGGCTTCACAGGTTTAACAGTCCAAAGAAAAAAAGAAGATGAGTTAATCCTGTACATCATCTTTCTTTTCACTGGCCAATGCTCCTATCCTCTTCTATTTCACCTTCTTCACAAGCCTACCATTCTTTTGGTTTTCAGTCTTTCTCCAGCTGAAGTCAGAGCCTGAATTCTGCCCTATAACAACGTACATTGGAAGAGCATACCCAAGCTATCTTTAGCTGTCAAGACTGCGATCTGTTCTCACCACTCCTCCATCATCATCTCCTTCCTCCAGCCTTTGCATGCAGGGTGTCAGATTTTCTCATACTAATTATTGTCAGATTCAGAGATTAAAAGACTGACTCAAAGTAAAGAGATCCTCCTCAGTTTAAAGGAAGAAAAAACCCCATCTTTTAAGTAGTCTCTCAAATTACCATGCTAAACATCTCACACATTTTTAGCAGAGGTCAAACGAATCAAAAAACTCATCCCAATAAAAGCAAGACAAAAACCCAGGAGCAAAACCACAGAACAGCATGCACAAAAAGAACAGTGCAGACAGCTTAAAACACACGTCCATCTCAATGACTGTATGATCATCAACGGGGCATGTGGAAAAGACGTGATGCTAAGAGCACACAGAGCTGTGCTCACTGGCACAGAGTACCTGAGTAAATACATATATATTAAAAAAAAAACCTTTACAATGTAATTAACCTGGATTCCCCCTTATCTTTCCACCCCTGAGCTTTTTTAAAGAAGAGGGAAGGGATAAAAAAATTGCAGAAATTAAGCCAGCTGTGAATTTAGAGGCAAACGGTGCTCACTAACGTGCTGGAAGGAATCGGTTTCGCTCGCACAAGGCCAACACAACAGAAGCCCTGCACGGCCACCTCACCTCAGCAGCAACCGAAGGAAGAGAGCACGGAACTGAACCGGTAAGCGACACCGCCGGGCTGCGACCTCATTCTGCCAACACCCAGGGTCTGGTTACGAGGGCATGTGCACAGGAGGTGCTCCCCTCGCCTCTCCACCTCATCCTCCTCCCCTCGCAGTGTGCAAGTGATGCCTTCCCAGGCTGCCGGGGGGGCAAAGCGCTGCCTCGCAAGGAGAAGCGGCCGAAAGCTGGAGGCTTCCAGAACGCTGCTACTCACGGGAAAAAAATTGTAAAATTCGTGGTATTTATATGTCAAAACAGACAATCCTTGAGTGGGTGGCAATTTGTAAAGATTTCTAACAGAGCTTTGCATCAGTGAACCAGGGTGTCTTCTGGAACCGCCTGCAAAAGGTTACGGTGCCAGGCGTAACGCACGTACTAACATGCAACTCTAATGCAAAGGAAGCATTTCAGAGCATTTTCAACTCCTAAATTAATAATAAAAATCTCCATCAGGCAAGCTACGTAACTGAGCAGGACTAGGAATTTTAAAATGAAAGGATTAGCTTGAATTTCAAATGTTTTTTAACACTAGGCTAAGCCTGAAATTCAACATTTTTGGTATAGCTCTTTAATGATTACTGACATCTCACCTGATGTGACCCACCAGTTCAATCAATTTGTGGCTGAAGAAGTAGGCAGTCAGCTCGGACACGTGACTGAGCACGGAACAAACTCCGAAGAGGGTGGTGGTGCCGTTCAGGTCTTCCAAGTGCCAGTAAAGAAAGGTGAACACAAAGCCATATCCGAACCCCATGAACCAGGCCACGAAGAGCACCGAGCCGTACTGGATACTACACAGCAGCTTGATCAGGTCCCAAAAACTGAAAGACTGCGACTGGCTCGTACTGGTGGGAGTGTTATCGGAGGATTCGTTGGAGGTACTTCTGTCCACTTGTGAGATTTCTACCTCTTTTCTCTTATTTTCGTCTTGCTTGAAGTGCGCGTAATGAAATCGGAACTGGGTGGCCACCATTAACGCCATCGTCATCAGAACACCAAAAACAATGAAGACTATCCGGTAGTTCTTGTACTCGGGAGCTTTACATCCTTGACCCTCAATGCTGACTTCTGTATGGGTGTAGTCAATGCCGATTCCCACGGAGAGCATGGCCAGCCCCCAGCCCAGAGACCCCCACATACGCTGCAGTCCGTACCGGTCCCGGTGTTTGCCGAGGTACTGCAGAGTTATGGTGTCCACAATGGTAACGGAGGAAGCGCTGAAAAATTCTCCTGTTATGACAACCAGCAGAATGAGCAGAAAGATGGCTTCCACTTCTTGTTGATCGTAAACGAGCACAGCTTGGTCCGAGGGGATCAGCTTTGTGTTGACGGCAGCTGGGGTGGGACTCAGAGTCGCGTTCCCTGGTGAGACTGGGCTGGAGGTGGTGTTTTTCAAGATCAAACGGGTACTGTTTTCCAAGAGAAACTCCACATCGCCGCTCCGCGTAGGTAACAGGAATGTCATTTCAGGATTAGCTGTCCCCGTTGCTTCCAAAGTGACCGGACTGGAAGTGAGCAGGTCTCTCTTCCCACGAACTTTCGGGGTGAGCGGAGAAGACATGGAGGTGTTTTGCAAAACTGTCGTTAAAGGGCTGCTTGCGTTGGTGGGACGTGCCGGTGGAAGGCCCTTTGGTACGCACCTTAAGGTGGCTGGTCTGACAAATCCAATCCCCAGGTTAAATAAAACCCAGCATAACAGCGAAAAGAGGAGGACGATCTTCCCTTTCTTGAAGCGATCTGCCACCACGCCCCAGAAGGGAGCACTGCAAAACTCAATGAAGTATCTGATGCCCACCAGAAGTCCACTCTGACTGGGTGACATACCCAGCTGCTTGTAATACACAGGCAGCAAGGGGTAGAGCGAGCCATATGCAGAATAGAAGAAAAAATAGAAGACCTTTGAGATCAGAAGATCGTTGTTTATTTTGATGCAGTGCTTTTCTAACCAATCCAGCTCTTCATCCGGGACAGTGGTCGTCTCTGTCGAAGGGGATTCATTATGGGGCGGCAAGTCTTGGTCCTTGGAAATGCCATTAAAAGGATCAGCGAGCACGTACTTTCTCTTCAGTTCTTCTTCATCGTCGGTTAAAATGGCAACCTTATCATCGGCTGCCATGGTTTACCACAAGCATCCAGGATCTGGTGCACTCTCAAGGAACCAGGCCTACCCTGCGAACAAATAAAACGTAACACGGTTAAGGTACCACACGGCAACAGACCTGCCATGCCAGACATCGAGGACAAAGCCAGCTGCTTCTTTAGAAGTGACATTCCTGAGCGACAGACGCAGTATCAGCGTGGGGAAGGCCACTTGTCTAGACTAGAGGTACACGGTAGCATCAATAAAAATGTGTTTTATGACCAATTCTGTGAAGTTGTCCCAACAGCAGCTTTAATGTTGTGCAGTAAAATATCTCTCATCTTTAGGGCAGAGAATAATTTATGTATTCAGAGTTACTGTGGCAATTAAGTGCTAGCGTTTGCAAGTCTCTTCTTTCAAGTTGTCTTTTCTCCCCCAAGGCTAACTGCTTTATTTCCAGTATTCCCTACTATACCGAAGGACAGCCATGATTTCATAATTAAATAACGCAGCCACATATACATCCAGGTTTTTTAATTACAAAAACAAATTGTTATCCGAAGCCTCGTGATGGCCTTCAAAAGATTCGTCAGTCTCCTCTTGAAACATGATTTTCTAAGCACTCCACAACCACAGCAGAAATTGGTGGGAGGCTTGAGCTTCTAAGCTGAACGGTAAGAGGTGGGAACTAGGATGGGGCTTTAAGCTTAAAACAGGGGACCCTCAAAATTAGGATGACAACCTCAAAGGCATTGAAGACCTGAGAGAAAAGAAACACGGGGACAGAAAGTAAGTACAGGCCTTACAATGATCTCTTCAAGTCAAATTCTGAAACTGAACAAACGTGGATTGGGAGATAACTGCACTGCAGCTGCCCACACTTAACCTCTGCAGAAGTAAAAGGCTGCAAAGCTGACAAGCGACACTTAAAACTAAATTCACCGCTACTTAAGACTGTGACTTGACCAACCAGTTTTCACAGTCAAAAACAACAAACCATTCTAATGAGCTAGGCTAGCTAACAAAAGCTTTCCTTTCAAGGAATAAAAAAATACCCCAAAACTTCTGCCAGCAGGCTACCAGCACTAAATCATTATATTAGGCAACTATATTTGCTATATTAATATCTGTAAATTTAACCTAGGAAGATAAGCTCATGTTCATTATGAGAAAGTTCAACATTTAATATATTTTGGTTTTGTCATCCTTCTGCTGGTTGGATTAGAGTTACTACCACACAGGAACCTTTTCAAGGACCAATATTTGAAAAGAGCGTTTTATTCCAGAAGAGCACTCAACTTCTGATCGGGAATATCTCCTCTAGGAATTTGAAGTATTTTTTGCAAGTCTGTGCTTTATTCCCACTAGAAGAGCTCCAGGGAAATCACCATCTTTCAAAACTCAACTGAAAGCACAGTATTGTCCCCTTAAAATTAGTCATGAATGGATATATCCAGTGCCTTCAAATTATCTGATTATCACTCAGAATTTAGATCAATACTGACAACGGATTTGCAAACTGATGCAAGGCTCTTAAACAGAAAAGAGACTCTAACATTCACAAGCAGGTTAAACTGACTGCTTCTTACTGATCCAACATATAAATACCAGGTGACAGCACAAGCCGGGGATACTTCTAAAAGCAAAAGTCCATTAAAATAATTTAAACCTTCCCCAGCTCACTGATAGAAAAGTCTAAAACTACCATCATTAAAATCCCAAACGCTCACGAGGTTTGTGTGACTTTTAAATGCCATTTCTATGGGATACTATCTACGAGAACCTCTGGTTTCCCTTGGGGAGAAAAGGTTGCATTAAAATATTTATGTATTCAAGGTCAGAAGGTGATCAAAACCATGAGAGCACATACAAACCGACTGCTTTTTTCTCTAGTTTCTGAAGAAGAGACAATCCATTTAAAAAAAAAAAGAATTTCAAGTGTCAAAAGACGAGATGAGAAAAGATGAGAAAAAATCCCAATTAAGTTGTTAGAACAGTCAAATGTGAAAACACATTTTCTTGCTCTTACCTGCTACCACCAAAAGCCACAAGAACCAAAACACAGCAGCTGTCGAGTTAGCTCCTGCAATTTTCGGTTCAGCCAGCCACTTCCACCTGACAGCTGGAAGGACTGTGGGTTATTTGCTCATATATTTGTCCATTTCTGGCTTTTATATCCATAAAATAAGTCCTTCTAATGAGTAAATCAGATCAGCCATCATCTGTGCTTTTATTTCCTTTACGCCTCGCCGTACTTTGACAACACAGACTCCAGAACCCGTGCAGGGCCTCGCTTATGTCAAGGGGACGTAACTGAGGTTTCAGTGGTGTTCATGTGCCCTACCACACCCCGTACGTGCTCATCTCTTTACAGCAACTTGCTTACTAGCTGTATCAGAGCTTTAGAGCACTAAATGCTTAAGGATAAACTCCCTCCCCTGTCCCCATTTTAACTACTCGGATATTCTTTGGAAGTATGAATTGAAATCATCTATCCTGATTTAAACAACGCAGCCATATTCCTTACCCCTATATATGAGCTCTGAACCATCTGATTTCGTACGACTTATCCTGAAGGCTTTTAGAGCAGTTAGTATTTGATCTTCATTCAGTTTCCCCTTTCTATTGGAATAGGACTTCAATTTTGTATGTTGTATGAATAGTGGGTATATTAAAAATTGTTAGACCGCTAATCTTTAAACGCTTCTGTTACTGCATCTTCTTCCCCCCTCCATAACTTTCATCTGGCCCAGAACCCATCTTCCTCTAACCCGCTGTGTGCAAGGATAAACCCAAAGGATACACTCCTGGTATTTTGGCTGGAACATCTCGGGTAAGGACACTATGAAAAGTGTATTTCATAGTAATTTCAGTAAATATTTCCCCACTCTGAGAGTATTTCATTGAATATTATTAATAACACGGAATATCCTCTTCAGAAATCTAACAGCATCGAGACTGGTAGGAGCCATATGGCATTCTTTAATGTTTTGATCACCAGTTTGTTTAGGAGTCAGGTTTTTGAAAGCGATCCTATTTAGCAATTTTTTAAATTCTAAAAATACATGACTGAAGATTCAGGAGAAAACCAGCAAAGTGGTATTGTTACTGAAAAAATCTACAAAAATCTTAATAATCTACGGGGCTTTCCTTCTACTGAGAAAAAAAACCCCCATGCCAGTCAGGGACCGAGTGTGCAGCAAATCAAACAGATGGAAAACCAACGTCCTTTTAACCGAGAAGAGGCTAGCTATCCTCTGGTGATTTTAACCATGGCCTTCAAATACTGCCTCTTCACTTTGCAAAGCCTTTTTCTGACCCACAAGACAGCAGGAGGGCAGAAGACAGCACCACCGGCAAGCTTAGAACGAACAACAGAGACCAGGAGCGAGGAAGAAAGGTTCAGAGAGCAAACAGAACGAATTTCAGCGCGAATGTAAGTTCCAGCGTGAACACAAACTTTAACTCTGCGAAGACCTTGAGCGAGCCCCGCACAGCAAGCGGATGTACATCATGAGAAAGCACCGCCGTCCTCCGCCAGACAAGCCTTCGTCCTCCCACAGGTTTATGTTCCCGAACCACCACAGACCTCGGAACAGGGAACCGTGTCATTGTTCCCTCATCATCGCATCACGCCCTGACTGGGAGGAGGCTTCGGTACCACCGGCGCTGCCCGCTTCCCCCAGCCGACGCCGCTCCCGCGCCGGCCCAGGGCCCGGCCGCCCCTCGCGCACGGCTGCACAGGAAGCTTGCGGCCGACCCGGCTTTCTCCGAGCGGGGATTCTTCTGCAAGATGCAGCCACTCGTGCTCTCAGCCTGGGTCTGCGCAAGCGCACACACTTCTTTTCCAATACAAAGGACAGACTTCTTAACCACAAGAGTACTCTTCCTTCAGGCTTTGCACAGATAGGATTTTTTTTACCTAAGTGCTAGACTCCGTTATTTTTTCTAAGTTTCCCGATACAGATTGCTGCCGCCTGGTTTGTACCTCTTCCGCCACCACGTCAAAACTCCCTTCCAAACCCGTACATCTACAGCACGTCTTTCATCCAGCCATCTTCTGCAAACAGCTGCAGCAGCTTCCCCGCGGACTTGTACCTTTGAGCAACTATCTGAGGATCAGAGGAAAAACCACTTGTCCCGAGGAATCCCGTGATGACAATGCGGCGGTCACTTTAATGGCCGTAACGAGGGTCTGTGGCAGGTAGGTGGAAAGAGGCAAATATGGGTATTCTGCATTTAGTTAAGTATCTTCTTGGCATTCTCGTCTTTTCTATTTCTCAAATCAATCCCCATTTACTCTGGCTCACCAAATAATTAAGGGGATTTCAAGATCAGAAAGGATAAAAAGCTAATCTAGTCAAGACAACCTGACATTACAAGAAGTTCCCTATTACACAAAGGAAAATGATAATAAGGAAAATAATAATATACTAAAAACTCAGCTCTCCCCTTGGAGTCACGCCCAAAACCTCAAGGAAAACAAAACAAAAAAAACACCCCAAAACACCTGCATTGCACTGTATCTCAGGAAAAAAAAGAAAGCCAATCAACAGATCAGACCGGGGTAGCAAATCCCTAAACCTCTCAGGGAAAATATCACGGCACAAGGCATTAAAACTCCACTTGCAGACCAGCAGAAATTTAGACTTGGTGTGAAGAAGTACTGCTGTTTTTAAATAAAGTTTAATTCAATATAAATATTCCATGCACTAGGCTTTGAGAATTAAAGTGTAATTAAGACTCCGAAAGCAGAGCCTCAAAATCCAGGTTTGGATGTATACTGAATGTAAAAAAAAACCCCAAAAAACCCAAACAAAAAAACCCCACAGGACAGTTCATCAGCAGACAGTGCAAATGATCAGCTGTAGCTGAACCCGTTCAACGCCGAGCAAAATCACTGTAGAAGATTTATATTCACAATGCCTGAGAAAACATACTCTAGGAGTAGAGCCTCCAAACAGGAATCGTTAATTACGCTCTCCAGCAACACGCAGCTGTAAGAACGGAGCAGACTGGTTTGCTGTTTGCATCGTGTGGATAAACCAAAGCCAGCCAAGATGGCATCACATCTTACTCCACCCCCTTCAGACTTTCACGGACTAGCAAACTCACTTCGTAGCAAACCCGTCAAATTCCACATGAAGTTTACATACGACTATTTTTAAATCAGCTAATAGAAAACACATTTCTGGAATAAACTTTTTTTAAGTCACTAATTGTTGTTTGATTGAGAAGAGGTCTGTGCTAGAGAAGCAGGCTGCCAAACTACCCGCCTCCCCGAGAAAGCTCGCCTCGCCCATGGCCCGGCTGGCGGAACTGCCGCGAGGAGCGCGCCCATCACCACCACCTCCTCGGCTCCCCTCGCCCCGCCGATCTAAACCACAAAACCTTCGGATCGAAGGCTTTCCGCTGCGGGATCTGCGCAGAACCGAGCCCCGCATCCAGCAGGCCTACAAGGCATCGCTGTAACAAACGTGAAAAACAGACCATGTTTTCCATTTCCAAGGAAGTTTCAGCCCCAAGGAACGGCCTGGTGCCATCGCCTGCGTCCGTGCCAAGGAGGAGGAGGAGAACGTTACGCAAACAACCGACAGGATGACAGAGGAACGCACAGACTTCCTCATCTCTCGCGTTCCCAAGCCTCTCCCGGGCAGGCCAACCTCCGGGCTGTCCCCTGCCACGCCGTGCAGAGCAACTCGGGGCAGGCTGACCCACCGGCCCCACATCGCCATCCCCTGCTCTCCCGAGGTAAGCAGGCGTCCCAAGAGGCCCCAGCAGGATTTATAAAATCAGGAATAAGTCACATTTAGTGAACTAACTCGGTGCTGGGAAACATACTTGTTTCAAGTCCAAAGAGAGATGTTAACATTTCAGCGTTAACCGCAATAATTAGGGTGTCCATGAAGCAAAAGCACCTTGTTCTAAAACACTTCACTCTCCAAATGGGTTTATTTTGTGTTGCTTGGTGTGCACTTACTTCATGTCTTGGTCTAGGTTTTCCTACTTCATTCAACACGCATATAAAACCCCACGTACTTCGACACTTGCAGTCAATTACATCGCGAGACTACGGTACGTCTGAAACACGTCAAGATCAGGTTTATAACAGGTTTAATGCACTTTGTAATAGGTCTGAGGTTGCTAAGTTGATACAACAGTGCTAGTATTAATATTAAAGGCGACATGAACGCTATCAGATCCTCATCTATCACAGAAAAACCACAAAACTCGCATCTTAGGACTTCTGCGCTCCAATCCTGTTTTCCCTTTACTATGTGCAAAGTAAGATGTTCTAGCAGACTCTGGGGTTTTATTTTTAGTCAGTATTAGACTCCAATTTTTTAACCACTTTTTAATTTACCAATGACACCTCTGCGCCGCCAAGGTTTACACTTCATTAACGACGGTAAATAACCGGCGTGCCTTCAACTGCGGCCCCGGCCGGCAGCCCTGCCACCGGCCCAGGCTCTCCCGCGCCGCGCTGTGAACTCCGGCCCACCGCGCTGCAGCCGAAGATGGATTTTAGGGCACGTTTAGGTCGTGCCCTGGCACTAGTTACATCCGCGGCCGCCCGCAGCTTCCTCACATCACCAGCTTTTGCTCTCGTGCTCTCGCTCCACCTGCTTGGATATATATTTTTTTTAAAAACCCGCTTTGGATTTTTGCTGGGTTTATGGCTGCGATCACAAACACCATCCTTCAAAAGAGGACTGGTTTGTTTTCCCCTGTTCCCCAGCGGGTCTTCAGAGAACACAAGCAATAAAATAAATGTTGCTATTATATCCAGGGAAACAAATAAAAAAAACCCACGCTGGAAAACCAGCATTTTACAACCTTTTTCCTTTATCAAATACAGAAGAGAAGACCCCAAATATCTCAGCAACGTAACACCGTCTCGGGGAGTTTCGGCTGTAACAGCTCGGTGTCGCATCCAGCCAGCCACTCGCTCCCCCCCAGCCTCCAGGCTTACCTCTCCCCAGCACCGCGTTCTCCATCAGCACAGCGCCCAAAGGAGCCGAGCCGCTGCCAGACGCGGGCCTCCCGCTCCGGCTAACCGCACACCCCCCGCACCCCTCCCTCCGCCCGCCTCCGAGCCCCGCTCGCCCGAAGCAAGGCCACGTTCAGGGTCCGGGGGCTCGGCAACCGGCCGGCAGCAGGGGGGAGCGGGGCCCGGCGGCGCGGCCCAGGCAGCGGGAACACCTCCGAGCGGGGAGCGGCCGCGGGGACCGGGCCCGGAGCGGCC
>Ga0065711_1039440_pt1 | contig 17841 bp, 8 predicted proteins | sample Hoacrofraction12_FD_59098 | JGI IMG/M metagenome (GOLD analysis project Ga0065711, IMG submission 59098) | Hoatzin crop microbial communities from Cojedes, Venezuela - Epithelial fraction 12 v2 (version 2) | ecosystem: Host-associated > Birds > Digestive system > Esophagus > Crop | place...
TTTTTTTTTTTTTTTTTAAAGAAAAGGGAAAGAAAAAAGAAAACTACCCTTTAAAAATTGTTCAGAAACAGATTCTCAGATGGCCCATATGGGAAGGGAAAGGCTTCCTGTTTTTCTTCCTGAAAAGTCGGAAGTAAATAGCTCTGTTCTGTCTAGAGAAAATCTCTTGATGTATGTCATGCAAAAGAACTGTTAAAATTCCTGTAGTGTCATTGGTATGACTTCATTAAAATTGATGTTTTCTTATGACAGATAATGTGTCATTTTATAGTACTTACAAGGAGACTGCAGTTCTCCTGATGCGTAATCTGTTTCTGTACAGTGGAGGAGAGGAGGGAAGTTGTTTTTAGACTAACAACAGAGAAGTTTTAAACTCAGAGCATTCAAAACCTAAATACAGTTTGAACCACGGAGTTAGGACTGGCTATGGAACTTTAAATGAAGACGAGTCATTAGTAAAGAGCAAACACAGCCGTTTGGTCAGAGCTAACCCACAGCCCTCCCGCCTTGCTCGGTGCAGGCAGCGTTTCGGGATGTGCCTGTTGCAGCCCGTGAGGCTGGTTTTAGAAGGAACAAGTTTTCTTCAATGTAATTGTCTTTTGAGCAAGATGTATAATAAGTAAATGTTGTAATTTGCCTTTCTAGGTCTACTTTGCCCTATCCAGGGACACAAGAACAATATGAGGTAATGAAATTACTTCTACATTTCCAGAAGGATTTTTAACGGGGGCCTATCTTATTATATTTATTCTTGTTTTTAATCATCATTGAAGTAGTGGTGTCGTATGAATGATAATTTACAGTATCTCGACATTGGAACGGGAGGATTACTTCCATTGTGATACAGGTATTCAGATACTTGGATGCCCGGAATTCAGTCGTATAGCAGTTCAGATGAACTCTCGCTCTCCTGGTGTTAGGGATGGATTTGGGGCATTCATTGGATAAAACAATGTGCTATTCGGAGTGAAGTTTAGAGCAGCACAGCAAAAGTGCAGTCAAAGGACATCAGTCACATACGTCTTCGTAACATATTTTGCGTCTATACGCTGTTACTATTTTGCATAATTTCTGACTTATATTTTCAGAGTCATCTTTTCAGCATTTTTATCCAATGGTAGGTGGTTTCATTGGATTTGAGAAGATATCTGAACAATTGCATTTTTATCTAATTTTAGATTAAAAGAAATCTTTGGCTCTGCAAGCAGCCTTTGTGTACTACTGCTGTGCCAGTTGCTGTGGCTGCTGCTTGCTAAAAGAATGTAGGGAACATACGTAGATGTGCATGTCTTTTTTAACTTATGCAAACTAATTCTTTTATTAGTAGTTCAGCCTCTCTTTTATTTACATGTATTGTGGTGAATATTAGAGATTGTCGTGGAGAAATGTTGGAATAAAGCTACTAGTATGGACAGAAGTTTTGCATTTCATTTTGATTCTGTGGAGTTACAAGTATAAATTTTCTGTTTAAAAATGTATTTGGGAATATGGAAGATACGCAGCAAAAGTGCTGTTCATGAGTGTGTCTTTTCTCTGTTCCAGTTATTTATACGAGAGCTCGTTAGAAATCTTTTTAATGAAGGGAATGATGTATATCGCGAAGGTGATTGGAGAGGATCATTGAGTCACTATACAGAAGCTATAAATATAGCTGATTATGCAAATTCTGAAGAAATCCATGTTTCTGATGATATTTTAGAGAAGCTGCACGTGAACAGGATAGCATGTTTTTCAAAGATGGTAAGCTTCTCTCTGAACGGTATGATTGCACAAGAGCAGTGTGCTAACAGAGCATGAAGCCAGGGAAGGTTTCCTGCTGTGCGGAAAGCTCTCGGTTTGAGAATTGGCGTGTTTCCAGTCATCATTTTGGCATATTATTTAATATCTTCTTTTTACAAGTATAATCATCAAGATATTTTTAGTTACTAATACTGGAATATTAACATAAGAGTCATACTAGGCTTGGAAGCTGATGGAACAGTAGCTTTATCTGTTTATACTGCTGGTTGCACCTGAGTGTGCCGCTCTCTCTGTGGCATATGGTGCCTCTTGTGAAAGAGCTAAATCATCTTCATAACTGATACTGGATTTTACATAAATAATGGCCCTGCTTCTGTCCAGTCGCGTGAGTTGGTGACCTGGAAAAACTCCCACATGCGTGTGCAGTCGCCTTGCTGTGGTGTTTCAGGACCTTCATCTAACATGGTTTAAAGGCGGTAACTTGATGATAATAGTTCTGATTAGTGTGTCTCTTTTCTTTCTTTTTTCTCCTCGTAGGGGTTGCATGAAAAAGTTCTAGATGACTGTGAGATAGCATTAAGATTGAATGAAAACAATTTCAGAGCTCTCTATCGGAAAGCAAAAGCTTTGAATGAATTGGGAAAGTATCAGAAGGCTTATGATGCTGTAGCAAAATGTTCTCTCGCTGTCCCACAGGTAGGTAAATTATATACTGATGATTATTTTTAAAGATTTAATACAGGAAATGTATATTAACACCAAGATCATTAAAGGTTTTTTGGTTGGTTTGGTTTTTTTTAATGCAGTAAAATATTTTTTTATTCCTCTAAGGATAATTTTTTTGTTGTGGCAGTGAAGACTGATAGCAGAGATTACAGTCCTCGGCTCAGTTTGTTGTGTTAACTTTCAGCAAGAGAAAGTCAATTTGCAGTGGGGTCAAGTGCCGTAGAAGTTTGCAATAAACACTAGAACCACTGAGTCAATTGTTTAAAATTCTCTGCAGTCAGAAGTATACTCACGACGTGAAGAGGAAAACCATGCTTAATTAGAACGTACAATATTGATTCTTTTGATGACTGTATTTTACCTTTCCAAGCATTCAGTAACATTCTTATCTGTGCATTGTCCTCCGTCTGAATCACTTGCTCTGCACCTCTAATCTCCGGCTGTATGTGTGTTAGCAAGCGGTGTGTGGAGCAGCAGGAGAGGATCTGCAGGCTGAAACGCTGGTCCCGAGGATGTGGTTTCCGTCGTTGTTTGTGGGATTTTGATTTGGTTTGTTTTTAAAAGAGTTGGAGTGCATCAAGTGCACTCCTGCAGCACTTTAAATTTAGTTTCATCCAGAATTAATCTAATTTGGCTCTCTGAGACACTTCTAATGCAGACTAAAATGCAGTGTGAGGATGATTTAAGAGATTCACTTCAGAAATCCATCCCTGGTTTGAACTAAAATGCTGATGGAAACTTCACGTGCTTTGTTCAAAGTAGAGTGGTCACAGGACAGAATACTGAGTTGCATTTTTTCCTGCCTTTCTGCATCGAAATCACAGGGAAATGGCTGGAAAATCTGTTGAGCATAGGTTTACCTCTTGATATAGAGCAGGTTTCAGCTGTGTTTCCAAAGACCCAGCAGTTTATCTGGATGTGTAATTTTGGGCTTTGGATCCTCACTTTGCACCTCTAGATCCGAATGTTTTCACTTAAGGTTTGTGTGCCTGTATATAAATTTTTATAAATACCTTTTCATAGCTGTAGGACACGTTCTGAAAACTAAATCTTGAAATAATTTAAATGGACTGTTGTTAAAAGTACAGGACAGAGTGAAATATGACCAAGTTTTTAAGTCAGCTTTGATAGTTGTGTGATGCAATTCCTGCCGATATATGGAATTCTCATTAAATACTCAGCAGTGTTATGTAGCAGCTGACATGATAATCAGAAATGTGGCCCTCAATTTGTGAAAACAAAACAATGAAAAACCCCCATTCCCTCAAAAACCAAACACCCTCCCCCAAATAAAACCAAAAAATACCCACCCACAAAAAACCCCACTTCTCTGAACTTCTCTGGTTTTGGAAAACTCTTACATTATTTGGAATTGAAATAAATGGAAGAGAAGGATACTGTCTGTTTTCTGGCTTTTTTCAAAAAGGGTGGCTGTATTTTTTCAGCGTTGGCTTGCAGTTCCGTATGTCTGTGAAAGAATAAAGATGCATTATGAGACCTTCTGCATATAGAGATCTTGCAGAATATAGACTGAGATGTAAATGGATGTCTTGACTAGACAGCAATAAATGTAAATTGTAAAATTTTATTTATGTCTTTTAGGATGAAAGTGTGATTAAGCTTACCCAAGAACTAGCTCAAAAACTAGGGTTGAAAATACGGAAAGCATATGTAAGAGCAAAGGTAAGGTTTTATTTTAACCTTTTACTTGAGGTTTCCCTCTCTTGATATTAGTTTTGTACTTAATGAAGGTATCTTTTTGTTGCAGCCACCCTCCTCAAATTCAGATTCTAGTGATGTGTCAACTCAGGTAAGATTTTACCTGTTCTAAGTGCAAGCTGACTTTAAACTACAGGGAAAGATTGTTTCCTAATTTCATGGTGGTGAAGTGAAAGTTGTGCAATTGACATTTTATGTAAGATGCTGTTATTTTCCATTTCAGGGTTCTGTTGATCTTTGTGTTCAGCTGTGCTATATATTTATGGCAGACTAGGACGTAAGATTATCATTCAATTTATCTTTGTAGAATAAATGTTAGCTGAAAAATTAAATCCAGTGCAATGAATATGTTTACTTTTCATGTCTTGAGGCAAAGGCAGAGTTAATGTGCTGATTTTTTATTTTATTTTATTGACAGTTATCCAAGTAAAGGGTGCTGGGAGGAAATCCCTTTTAATTTATGCATTTGTCCAAATTTGACCTTCACTAGCAGCTGAACTTGCATTTATCTTGCCATTTGTAATGAGTCTGAGTAGCAGTAATGGAGTTTATCTTACTGGCTTTTTTTCACAGGGATATAGACAATTTAGCTGTAAATGAATGAGAAGACACGGGAACAGCTCATTTAAGATACTGTTTAGACTCCCTCATTCCTTGAAGTATCACTCGCACTTTTTTGTTGGTTGCTATTTTTTAGTGATACAATGAGTGGACTTCAGAATGCAAATGGATGCTTTATCGAAGAAGTTATTTGGCCTTTAAATTCCATTAGACTTCATAAATCTCAAATTTTATAACGCCTACATTTGACGACTTACATTCTTAGTTTGTAAATATGTATTTGAAAATTTTTAATGGCTGTTGTGCAAAGTGCTGAGAGGTATTTTTTTCTCACTTCCAGAATTCTTCTTCTGTAGAAGATATTGAGTTAGGTGAGTCTTGTTGTGTTACAATATTAATGCTAGGAAGCTAGATCTGCCATGCATATTGAGTTGTATTTGTATTTCTTAAGAAAATTCATCTTGTCATTTGAGAGATCTATGGTAAAATGTCTGATCTGTTTATCTCTGAAACTACATGTTTACGTGGCTGAGCAAACTTCTGTTCAGCCTCTTCAGTTTGATGTGATTGTAACTGCTCCTGTAGTGATTGTCTCATACTGTTGTCTTCAGTTTGGAAAACCAGGGAGAGGAGAGTATGCCAGGGATCTAGTGAAGTATCAGGTCCGTAGCTTCTGCTGTCTTCTGTAGTTTGAGTAATGTGTGAACACTGAGATACAAGTACATGTGAATTGGAAGTTAGTGGAAGCTGACAACATTTAATGTGGTTTTGCTTAAACATTCTTCGTGCTTCTCCACTCCCTCACTGCCCGCATTGTCAGGGTAGAGGTTAGGCGAGATAGCTTTACATCTTTGAACAAAAGTTCCAGTCATTGCCATCTTACCTGTTTCAGATTTATCTGACCAGAAGCAAGAGGTCGTTTCTGCCACTGCTTCATCAAGCTTTGTTTCCGAAGTGTCGACAGTGTCGTCAGTATCAGTACCACCTCTATCGGCTGCTATGCCTCTTCAAGTGGAAAAGGTTTCTTTGCCTTCTGCAGTGTTGGCAAATGGAGGGAATGTTTCTTTCTCTATGCCAGAAGCATGTTTAGATTGTGGAGATGGAGATATAATTATTGGGGAAGAACTCGATGAATTACTTGATTCTGTGCCTGATCCAGATGAAAGTGTAATGGTAAGACTTGTTTGTTTTCTTTCGCAAATGACTATCCTTATGAGTGGGGATCTTTACTTGTATCAGCGGGCTAGTAGTGAAGTGCCAGTTAACTTTCCTAGTTACGTTGAGCTGGATTTGTGCGTGATTGGGTTGATTTTCTCGCATGCGGATTCTTGTAAATGTGGCTGTAAAGATACCAGGACCCAGCAGAGTTCCAAGGGCAATTATGTGAGGTTTGTGTGTTGGAAAACCTGAGCGAGGTTGCCAGGGGAGAGATGCTACTTCAGAAATACTGCTATGCTACTACCGATAGTACCACAGTGGGGGAGGGTTCCTGCTTCCAGGAAGTGCTATAAATAGTGAAGTAGGCATTTGTAAGTCGGGGCTGGTGTGTGTGTGTTTTGGAGCTTTTTTTTTGGTGCAGATAAACCCTCTCAGAACCTGGGACTGCATTGGAGTGCCCACCCTGTAGCTGTGGAAACTGTAGTTAAACTTGTGCTCATGGCTTTGCAGGACAGTGGTACTTGTGCTGTGCTTTTCCCATGCGTTCACCAGTATCTCTGCCATCAGCACTTTATCCGGATCCACCTCCTGGATAACCAGAAATAGTTAGACAATCACGAGTCTAACTTTTTGTATTGTTTAGAAGAGATTATTAGAGAAATTTGGGCACATGAAGAGTTGTTGTTATGCCATTGTTCCAGAGCTAGACCAGACTGCGAAGCGCATGGAGTTTCTCAGCTGTTAGAGTGTGAGCTGTGGTTGATGAGCAGAGACGTCTGAACTTCGTAGCGAGGTTGCTGACTCTTGGCTGTGGCCCTGCCAGTGATGTGGAGCCCTTAGGATTGCAGTGTTAAATGAGGCTCTGGCATATTTAATTCTTATTAATTAGATGTGGGTTTAATTCCTCATTCAGCTGTGGATGCAACTGTAAATCTTTAAATCAAAAAAATGTGTGGCCTTCTAATTTTCTGGTTTATGTGCATTGTCTGGTAGAATGTATCTCGGAAATGCAGAAAGTAATTATTTTTAAAAGATCCTAGGAAGTTCCCTGGATTGGGCAAACAGCTGGACTACATGGTCATTGTAGGTCCCTTCTGTCAGAAATAGTCTGTTCTGTTTTGTTCTAAGTTTGACATAACGAAAGCCAGGAGGAAATACGATCTTCTGAAGCAGACTGCAGTCTCATGTAGCGCAGAATCCCGAGCGAGCTGGGGAGCAGAGGGGGTTCAGGCTGGCCAGGCTCGGGGCTGACAGTTTGGTCACCCTCCGGGCAAGGGGGGCTTCTTGGGGGAGAGCCCGTTGTGTTCTTGAGCACATCGCACATTGTGTTCTTGAGAGGTTTTTTCTGTGTGTGAGCAGTCTTTTTACATTTCTTTTCTTCCAGCAATCTGCAGGAGCCAGAGGACCTATTGCTGCAGGAAGCGTCTCTCCCAGCGTGCCCTTCTCTACCTCCTTGCTGGGGACGCTCCCAGTTAGTGCAGGATTTGTTCCCTCGCCTTCTCTTTCAGAAATATTTTCACAGCCTTTAGCGGCTTCTCTGGAAAATTTTTGTTCGCCATTAAGCACATTTTCAATCAGTGACCCAAAAAGAGGTAAGAAGGGAGTCTTAATATTTCACTTTTTCTGATGAGAGTGAGTTGTGCGTGAGCCGACTGGCTTCTCTTTGCTAACAGATGAGTTTTCACAGCTATTCGGTAGTATTTAACACGTACATAACATTTGATCTGTGCTCACAATTTTTGAAAGTATTGATAATCAGTGTTGGTTGTACAAACAAAACTTGGTAATGAAGTTTCTTTTTACTTGGGGCCTGCATAAGCGTGCTCCTAGCTCAGTTCAGGTTTTCTGCGTTTGTTTATTGTGTGAGTTATTTGTCCCAAGTATAAAGAAGGAATCGTGTTCTTTCAATTTTTTTTTTTTTTCTAAAAACAAAGGTTTTCTTACAGCTTAAACCATTTCTGATGATTTGGCAATAAGAATTCTAAAAGGCTAATGTAACTGTGTACTCTGAAAAGATACCATTATTACGTGTTTGGATTCAAACTCCAGGGACTATAGTTACGTAGTGAAATCAGGTATGTGAAATAACAAGATACAAATAGCCAGTGAACTAGAAAAGATAAACCCAAGTTTTGTCTCTACCAGTGTTACAGGAGCATGCCGTCTTTAGAACAAAGCCAGATTTACACAATAAAATTAAAATTAAAAGAATCCTCTTAACCCTCTTTCATCTCATTTTTCATAAATCGCTGTTGTGATAAATTGCTTATCTAGTGACCCTCTTGGTACTGCTGAAGTATCTCTGTGTTGCCCCAGCACACGCCTGTGAAGCTACTGCTGATGTTAATCAGATGGTTACACCAAAGATGGTCACCTAGTAATTTTTCATCCCAGATGTTTACAAGGGCCTCTTACATAATTGAAAAAATAATGATAGCAAACAAAAATCCTTTGATATCTGTCAAAAAAACAAACCTTTGATACTTCTGCTTCTCAGGAATGATAAATGATTTGTTGCATAGGGTGTTTTGGAGAATTGAAATAATTAAAACTTCTTTTTATTCCTTCAGACCTCTCTAGTTCATCTTCTAAGGATGGAACACCAACCCTTAGCAGCAATAATTCCCCATTGTTTGTAAGTATTTTTCATGTTTTCTTTCACATCAGTTCAAATGTTAATGCCTTGAAGGCTTAACATAGACCTTAATTTTTGTAGTAGAAGTTTCTATTTTTTAAAAATGGCCCTTTTACTATTAAAATATGATTCTGGTCTGGAAAACAGTGGTGCGGTAGCTCACAGCGAGGGTAACTGAGCACAAGAAAAAATTTACAAATGTTGTTTTACATATGCAAACTTTGACTGCTGCCATAGCCACTTTTCCATTCTGAGGAACTTGCTGTAAAATACTGTGGAAGTGCGAAATAGCCAACCTAAGAGAGAGAAAATCTCTCCTGATCTGAGTGCCAAATGTGAGGAACCCCAGAGAGCTGTCCTAGTAGAGGAGCAGAGCAGAGAGAGAACTCTCGCCTTGTGTCTGAGAGTCCGTCTGCTCTCCGTCGTCTGGCCGTGCGGCATGGTTTCAGTCGTGCTGCTGGCCGTTGCTTGGTGGTGTGGGGAGGGGTGGCGCGGAGGGTTGCCTGCTCGTGAGCCGGGGTGGGGGAAGCAGTGCTGAGCCTGGCGAGTGCTGCTCTGCTCCCTGTACCTGGCCGGGTCTTGCTGCGTGCTTAGTCTGTGCCAGCTACAAGGCTTTTGTAGTCTCTGTGTCCCCTGCTTAGGCACGCGGTTAAGTTTTTATGATGAATTTTTGGTGTGTACTCTATCTTATACTTTGAAGAATAAACTCAGTAGGTTAAATTTTAATTGTAGATGATTTAAATTATATGGATCAAGTACAGTGTGCTTTCTTCCAACAGATAAATGGCCCTAGTAGTTTGTTTGGGTCCGAAAATTACATGGGAGTTGCAGGCCAAACTAGAAATGACTTTTCAAATGTTTTTAGCAGTGCAACTGCTAATATACCTGTATCTTCAGCACTTGTGGGAAGAAACCCATTAGAAGGCACACATGAGCTAAGACAGGCCTGCCAGTTATGTTTTGTCAAAAAAGGTAAGGGGCTTTTGGACTCAACTGGGTTATTTTTAAAAAATTTAAAAGCATACATTTAAAATTCTAGTGTTCGTAAGTTTAAAATACTGCTGGCTTCCCAAGAATGTTAATCGTGACTTGTTCTTTGCAGATGTAGTGTGACCTTATGATTAAGGAACTGGTAAAAGTTTCAACAACTATTTTATCTTCTTTCTTCTTGTCTTTATTTCTTGTCCTAATAGATTCTTGATTCCTAAACCCACGGCAAATCACCGCACGCTTTCCCCACCCTCTAGGTTTGCTCCGTAAGGTGGTTCACATTCTGTATTCGCTTTCCTCCCAACCCCCAGGGTACTGTGAAGAATGACACCTTTGCTCAAGACTAAAAAAAACTCGCAGTACTCTCTGATTGGCCATGGGGAATTGAACCGCAGTTCAGAGTACCTGGTAACCTTCACATCCCATCTGTTTTTTTGTTCTTTCCAACTAATTCTAAATCATAATCCTGAGGCTTCCCAACCTGAGTAATAATTAACTCCACTGTATTGACTCAAAGGATCTTAACTGGCATTGGGCTGTAATATAACTAATCTTTTAGGCCTGAGCTGTTGCTGTTACGAAGAGCTGTATTCTAGAGGCAATAGCTTTTATTAAGACTAATCTTAAAAATAAGCGTTATGTTTCAAGTTACAGGTGTAATTGATATACTAATAAAGAATTGTATTGAGACATTTAGGGGATGACTGTTGTAGTTTTAAGAACTTTTATAGTAGTTAAAAATCATTTTTACACAAAAAGCATCTCTATCAAAGCCTCTCAGTGTCTCCTGCTTTTACTACCTGCCTTTGAAATGGTACTGTTCCGCCAGCTGCTTGTCCAGGGAAACTGGGTCACACTCTTGTCTTTGTAGTCCCTTAAACAGCAAAATTCACCGAGTGTGGCTTGTCTTCAGACTCTCTCTCAGAGTTCTTCATTTTGTTGGGAATGTAATACTTTAGGGTGAGACTAAAGATGGAGTTTAAAGCTAGGCGTATTTTTGTTTCCAAAATGACAAAGCTCTGGGATTGGCGTTTATATTTTTGGCATGTGTGTACTTCTTAGCTGGCATGTTTTGTCTCTGAACGTAGTAACTGCTCAAGAGAATAAAAGTTTAAGAGAGCCATTTACTGATCTTGGATTTCATCTGCATGGATTTACTATAAATTAGCAATTTAAGTTTCACATTAGTGTTATGGAAACATATACTTTGGAATTTCAAAAAATACACCAATTTGTTGCTGTCCCAAAGTAATCTTAAGCTTGTAACGCAGCATCCCTCCCAAATAACTTCTGGGTTTTTTCTTGCCGAAAATTGGTCCTTTTGTAAGTATTCGGGGTTTTTCTGTTCTGCTCAACATGGCTGTTAATGACTTCTGGTTCTTCAGTTGCTGGTGCAAGTAGGAACCCTATACAGTGTGTTCGTGTACTTTGCTTTTGGGCGTACGTGCCAGTCTGTGTGTGGAAATGTTAAAAGTATGCTGCAATTTATGCAAATATTTTCGGTGATTGTTTCAGGTCCTAAATTATTGGATTACGCTTACCATCCCAGTTTAGAACATAAATGTAAGAAGGATATTCTAATTGGCAGAATAAAAAACTCTGAAGATAAATCATGGAAAAAAATACGTCCCAGACCAACAAAGACACAGTATGTGGGACCATATTATATATGTAAAGGTACGTGTTATAGATTGTAAAATGTTAATGCCTACACTCAAAGCAATAGAGTTTAGCTTTTCCACAGTGAATTATAGAACAAGTTTTTATTCTTGCTCGTGGGAGGTGGAGAAGGAAGTTCACTGGGTTGTTTGGATTTTCAAAGGCTGTAAGGAGAGCCATATTTTGACCATTAATGTGATTATTTGGAGAACATGCACTGTGCTTCTGTACTGCTCTTCATCGTGAATAACTTTGTTTCTGAGTGCTGGGCTATTACTGTTCGAAACAACAACAAAAAAGCACTCTTGTTAGACTTGTGCAGTATGAACCTTTACTTACGTTGTAAGCAAGATGACTCGTGGACTAATTACCAGCTAGATTTAACAAAGGGTATTCTGGGTTCTCAGCGTTGTTGCCTAAGACTAGAAGAGGGTAGTTGATGGAGGTGTGCATCAGCCCTTCTGAGGTGTTTTACATCCTCAGCAAGTCATTCAGCACGAGGTTTTGCTTCTGTCTGCTGGACTTCAGTGCCCTGTTTACTACAGATGTAGCTTCTTTATTAAAAAGATTTGAAATGGAAATGGTGGAAGTTTCGTGGTGAGTTTCCAATAAAAGCTGTGTAAAAGCAATGTCGTATTCCATGACATCATTTTAGATGTTGCTGCTGAAGAGGAATGCCGATATCCAGGCCATTGCACGTTTGCGTATTGCCAAGAGGAGATCGATGTGTGGACGTTGGAGCGCAAAGGAGCCTTTAGTCGAGAAGCTCTTTTTGGAGGAAATGGAAAGATCAACTTGACTGTGTCCCGACTTCTTCAAGAACATCATGGATTATTTATGTTTCTTTGTGAGGTGCTGCTTAATTTCTAATGACACAACAAAAGCAAGAATAGATAATAAAATTACCTGGAAAGAAATGCTTTGGTTCATGCATGGCTATTTTGTAAACTTTGAAGTGTGTGTTCAGTAATAATCTGGCTAGCTTTAGATTGGAGGCTAGTTGAAGTCTCTGTTAAAATCTTTAAGGTAGGGTATATTTTTAGATGTATAAAATACATACTCTGTAATTACCTGTTTTTGTATTCCAGAAATGTTTTGATCACAAACCCAGAATAATAAGCAAAAGGAACAAGGATAACTCATCTTCTTGTTCTCACCCTGCTATGCATGACTTTGAAGATAGCAAGTATGTCTGAAATACTGTCTCTCTAAGTTTCAAATTAAAAGCAAAAGTTTCAGGGCATTTTTTAATACCGACTTTCGTTTCTTACTTGTTGATTAACTCCTCTTCCTTGCTTTTATGCTTTGGCAGTATTGATAAGACAAACTTACTGAACAAGGATTGTCTCCTGTAACTGAATTGAAAGTGAACGATTTCTTTATCAATGCATTCAAAATTAGTCATGTCCACCCTCATGTTTGAATCCTCCTGGTTTTGGTGTCAGTCTGTTAATAGCTTATCTATCTGGTGAGCTGCATTGGTGTAAATAGGTGTGTGATGTTAAATTAATAAAGGAATTCCTAAGTTTGCTCTTTCTTCAGTCTGTTTTACTTACTATGCTGTAGTTTTAACTCAGTCAGTTAAGAACAGATTTACCTTAATTACAGCGTCTGAACTAGACCTAGTTCAGCTGATAAAAACAGTGTGAGGAAAGTGTCTTTAATTTTTCTTTGGAAGTTGACAAAGACTTCATAGTGGTAATAGCATTAAATAAGTCTTGGAGAGTTAATTGACATACATTTTTATATGATGGAAACGTAAGTGGGAGCATTTTAATTGCTGTGTTTTGTACTCCGCTTCTGCATGTTGAGGAAGCACTGCAGCTGTAAGAGCTAGGCTGTTAGTGTTGATGCATCAACTCTTTCTTTAATGGTGCACTACAGAAGGAGTAAGTACTTCTGCATGTAATTAGATCAGGATATATACTTGAAAGCGGACATCATCTGCTTTCCCTCTTGGAAACCAGTGATCCAGCTGGACTGAATTCAGTAATGGTTTGCAGAACAGGGACCTCTGCATTTCACAAGAGTACTGTGTTGTGATGTTGGTTTGCTTGGCCTAGAAATGATAATTAGATGCTATGGAAACTTTTTTGGCTCTGATTTCATGTAAAAAGTGTTAAAAAGACATTTGAATGAACTTTGATGAGGGATGGTTTTTTTTACATGTTTTTCCACACATGAACAAAGTAATTTTAAGGAATATCTAAAATTGACTGTTTTCAAAACAGGTGCCTTGTCCACATTTTGCGGGAAACTATGGTGAAATATTCCAAAATCCGCCCTTTTCAAGTTCGATGTCAGCTTGACCTGTGCAGACATGAGGTGCATTATGGCTGCTTGCGAGAGGATAAATGCTTTTACGCTCACAGTCTGGTAGAGCTTAAAGTCTGGATAATGCAAAAGGAAACAGGTATGTCTGGTAAAATGCTCGCTTTACTCTTCATTGTAATGCCACTTCTTCCTTGTCTTAACTCCCTGCTGAAATTAGCAGCGTGGGATCAGTGCGTTCACTTATAATTGGCTGGGATCTTTCATACAGCATAATCAATAAACAGTAATGTAAATATGATCAAAAGTGCTGAGCAGCCTACTAGCTAGTCAAAGTTAGGAAGTTTTTGACAATAAAAACTGTCAAAACTACTCATTATGGTCAGATTTTTTTTCTAGAATTCTTGAGCAGATACTAAATCCAAGTCAGACTAAATCTGTTTTTATTTCTAAACCTTCAAAATTTGGAAGATCTTGATCAAATTTACTTCTCACAGAGCACTGAAAGAAAAGCTTGAAATAGTGTATTTATGCCATTGTTTCCCTCCATCCACCAGTGCAAGAATCAAGTTTTTTCACAGTTAAACCTTCCTTTTAGCTTAGTGCCATTCTGATATTCTGACGTAGTGAGCGAGAAAATAAATCTTTCCAGTTTGCTACTCTGTCTCTTATTAGTGTATGTGTTCATAAAACTGAACTATTGTTCTGTTCTTGCTTACATAGGGATGTTTAGGCTGGTTTTTGTTGATCTTGCTTGTTCTTGTTGGCTTCTTTGAGAGTAACAAATCTTACTACTTCCTTTCTAGCTGATGGCTTTTGAGCGGCATGTCTCTGCACTTACAGCCCATGGCTTGGTCAGGAGTTCCAAACTCTACGTGTTGGGGTTTTTAAATTTTTTTTTTTTTTTTTTTAAAGGCAATCAAACTGTTAGCAGTAAATAATTTCTACCATGTAACAGTTGCTCATTCTTCCTACCTTGCTCTGTCTGACAGCAGTACTTTCCATATTGAGTAATCATGCTGGATTGCTGGGATGCATGGAGGAAACAGGGAAATGTGGCAGTCCCAGGGCGTCACTAGCTTTCTGGCCTTTTTGCCCCTTCATGCCTGTGATCTATCCTCACCCATCCCTTCTTTGAAGAGGCTCCTTGTTGCTTCAGTTTTCTATCTAGGTCCTTGTACAGGCGTACTGACAGGAGATGTCACACTCACCTGAACGTTTTGGAGGGAGGAAGGCAAACCGAGACAAGAGATGACTGTTTCTGTCCTGATTTCCTGTTCTGTTGCTCCTGGGATGAGCCTTTAGCAGTTCCTGTGTGAAAGTAAAGCAGTTATTTTCTTACCAGCTGCCCCAACGAAGTCAAGGATAGCACATACTTACACGATAACTTCTTGTTTGAAGTAAGGGTTGGGTTCTCCAAGAAGCTTGATTTGCCACAGATGGCATATTTTTAATCTTACGATGTGTTCATGCTTTGCCCGAGTCAGTTGGAGCTCAGTCTCTGCCCCGTGAATGGGGTTCCCCTTCTGAATGCGAGATGTGGGAAGGGAAGGAACGCTGCCGCAGGAGAGAGATGTCTTACTGACACTTAGATCCAAACACAGCTGACAGTCTGTCTTTGTGTGGAACTAGAGCAGTAAATGTTACGCTGTGTGTGAACACTCTAGCTCTGATAGGAACCTTAGCCAAAGTGTTTGTAAGAATGGGTTTTTTTCTGAAACAATACCTAATTAACAGGCCTTGTTTGAAATCTGTGTAAAAAAAAAAAGGCAGGGGCAGCCTAGTGTCTGTCAGCTTGCATTTTGGATAGTTTACTGTGGTCCATAGAACAATGCAGCTTTTCTAATTAGATTGTCATTAGAGGTTTAGTATATTATGTTTAAATAAATACTCACAGATGTACCTTAACTTGTATGAGCAATCTGTACTTTTAAAAACTTCTATGTTTGCTTTTCAGTGTGATGATACATACAATATTTCTGTTTCAGAGGCCCTCATGAAATTCTTAAGCATGTATATGTGTGTATGGTTGTAAATGTATATCCCCACCCACACATGAGTGTGTGTATATGTATACAATATGTAAAAAGAGAAACAGATAAAAGCCTTGGGGCTTCAGTAGCGTTCCAGTTTGGGCCTGTCTGTAATTCTACAACAGTCGTAAGTGCTCAAGAACTAGTTCCCTTCCTTTACAGGTATTTCACATGATACTATTGTTCAAGAATCAAAGAAATACTGGCAGAACATGGAAGCTAGTGCACATGGATCACAGGTATTTCCGTTTTTCCATTAAACTAATTCTACAGGGACTTTGGTGATACTTCTTTTTCTATGTCTGTGTATAATGTAGGTAATTTTAGAAATTACTTTTTTAATGTCTCTTCAAATAATCTCTTTCACTGTAGGCTTTCTTTGGCTTGTTCCACTTACACTAAAATGCCTGCTTTGCCTCTAAGCAATTTCTCTTTTGCTTTGCTTGTTCTGTCATAGGTGGAACATAAAACCTAAATACAATTTCAAAGTCAGCTGCCATAGGGCAATTAATTATCTTCTCAATATGTAGGACTTTTATGTGTTTAGTTTGTATGTATTATCACAAATTCTGGGTACGTATACTGAAGTCAGAAATAAGTGAAGTAAAAATGTGTTTGTTTGGAAATGCCTAGTTTGCAATTACAAGCTAAACTGCTACAAGACATGCAGTGTAACATCTGCTTCCGGACGTGTGTTGTGAACTTCTGTCATAGGGGTAATTCATAATTACGTATGGATTTCTTTGCAGATACTAAATACCTTTTGTTGTTGTTGTTGTTGTTTTTTTTGGCTTAAGATCCTTGGGAACCAAATGAAATATGGATCACTTAATTTGAAGATGAAGTTTGTTTGTGGTCAGTGCTGGAGAAATGGTCAAGTTAATGAGCCAGACAGAAACAAGAAATACTGTAGTGCAAAGGCAAGACACCCGTAAGTACGACCCAACAGTGAAAACTTAACCCTTTTGTCAGCCATTTAAAACCTCTCTTGGGAAACTGTTGCTGCTTAGGAAAGAGTCATAGGAGGAATTAAAAAAAACGTACTGAAGCAGGACAGAGTCGTCTCTGTAGTATATTAATAGCTGGTATTGAGAAACACTTTGGTGGCTGTTTGTTCTGTTTTTAATTATCAGTTATGGTAAAGTTTCAGTAGAATTTAGTTAAATCTGAAGTATATGGTGGAAGCTTCATAAAGAACCTTCTGGGCTTTCCTGATTCTGCTTCTGTGTCCCCAGGGCGTCTCTTCTTTAATCCTGTTTTCTTTCACTGAATGCATCTGCTTTTCAGATGGACCAAAGATCGCCGTGTGGTGCTGGTAATGTCTAATGAACGTAAGAAGTGGATGACCATTCGTCCTCTTCCCGCAAAGAAACAAGTGCCTCTGCAATTTGATGTATGTTAACCTAAAGCTAATGTCTTCCTTAAGAAAACAGGGTAACTGGAAAATACTAGAAATTCCCATGGGTGTTGGTGGGAGTATGTTTACGGTGTTCCTGCAGAGTTCAGGCTTAGAAAAGCACTGATCTCATGTGTTGTTACTGAAGCCCTTTCTCATCAGTGCAAGTTAATAACTTTTCAAGTGATTTAACTAAGTTCTTACTGTTTCCCATAAATATTTCAGAAACAGCTTAAACATATCTGTCATCTGGTAATCTGGTAGGAGGTAAAAAGCACTCATAGTACTTGCTTCCAGCAGTTTGCTTTTTCTAACTACAATATATGAGTTTTTTAGAAAATAAACATGATTTTATTTTTCATGTGATACAAATGTCGATTGGGAGGGGAAACACTAGCCAAGACTGGAAAGAAAACCCTATTTTCTACTATAATCCATTTTACTTTATATTCATAAGGATTTTTTTTTTCATTCACATTCCAGCTGTGCAATCATATTGCTTCAGGCAAGAAGTGTCAGTATGATGGAAACTGCTCATTTGCTCACAGTCCTGAGGAAAGAGAGATGTGGACCTATATGAAGGAGAACAGCAGTAAGTAGAAGAGCGTAAATCTCACTGTTCTGCTTTTTGTTCTTGTTCCTCAATTACTTTTCAATCCACTTGCCTTCGCTGTCTTTTGTAGTAAACCTTGCAGGTGCCTTTTTTTTTTTTTCAGTTTGAACAAGCCCAGACTGGATATTGAAAAACATTAAATAATAATAGCTATGTGAGATATTTGTTGCTTGATGTGCTTTTTAACAATAGTTTGTATCAATTTTTTTAGATGGCTTAGGAATTGTATATTGATCCATGCAGCAGTGTTGTTTGGTGTTTATACTCTGTCTCGCCGCGTGCACATGTGAGGATTCTGGTGATAACATACAGGGGCAAGCTATTTGTGGAAGAATTACTC
>Ga0065711_1039441_pt1 | contig 17841 bp, 8 predicted proteins | sample Hoacrofraction12_FD_59098 | JGI IMG/M metagenome (GOLD analysis project Ga0065711, IMG submission 59098) | Hoatzin crop microbial communities from Cojedes, Venezuela - Epithelial fraction 12 v2 (version 2) | ecosystem: Host-associated > Birds > Digestive system > Esophagus > Crop | place...
CCAACCTTCCTGCCGAAGCAGGGTCACCTACAGCAGGCTGCACAGGACCTTGTCCAGGCAGGTCTTGAATATCTCCAGAGAAGGAGACTCCACAACCTCCCTGGGCAGCCTGTTCCAGTGCTCCGTCACCATCAGAGGGAAGAAGTTCTTCCTCATGTTCAGACGGAACTTCCTATGCTTCAGTTTGTGTCCTTTGTCCCTTGTCCTGTTGCTGGGCACCACTGAAAAGAGCTTGGCCCCATCCTCCTGACACCCACCCTTCAGATATTTATAAGCATTTATAAGGTCCTCTCTCAGCCTTCTCTTCTTCAGGCTGAACAAGCCCAGCTCCCTCAGCCTCTTCTCATAGGAGACATGCTCCATTCCCCTCATCATCCTTGTAGCCCTCCACTGGACTCTCTCCAGTAGCTCCTCGTGTTTCTTGAAGTGGGTGCCCAGAACTGGACACAGTACTCCAGATGGGGCCTCACTAGGGCAGTGTAGAGGAGAACCTCCCTCGACCTGCTGGCCACAGTCCTCCTAATGCATCCCAGGACCCCATCAGCTTTCTTGGCAGCCAGGGAACACTGCTGGCTCATGATCAACTTGTCGTACACCAGGACACCCAGGTCCCTCTCTGCAGAGCTGCTCTCCAGCAAGTCCGTCCCAAGCCTGTACTGATGCATGAGGTTGTTCCTCCCCAGGTGCAGGACCCTGCATTTGCCTTTGTTGAACTGCATCAGGTTCCTCTCTGCCCAGCTCTCCAGCCTGTCCAGGTCTTGCTGAATGGCAGCACAGCCTTCCAGTGTGTCTACCACACCTCCCAGTTTTGTGTCATCAGCAAACTTGCTGAGGGTACTTTCTAACTCTTCATCCAGGTCATTAATGAAGAAGTTAAACAAGACTGGTTGCCAGGACAGCTAGTTGGGAATTTTTAAAGAAAAAATAAGCCGCTTTAGGTATTCTCAGATTGAAATGTTTGATTTTAGAACTCTGTAGATCCAGGATGAAACATTTCCATTGTAAGTGGAAATGAAACTCAGTGTCAGCCTGAGTTATCTCAGAGGAATTTTATTTTCAGGTCCCATTGTCTCTGATTTATCTTGTAATCTACTCAGTGAATACTATCCTTGATCATCTCTCCTTGGGTCACTGCAGCCTCCTATGAGACCTCTGGATCCACCTGTGAGCTTTAATAAGTCAAGTAGAGCAGAGGTGAGCACAGATGGGGCTTATTACAGATGGCGCTTATTACAGATGGCGCTTATTACAGAGATATTCGCTTTCCTGGTGCTTCTGGTCAGTCCATGTCTCCAACACTTGGGCTGAAGATGGGATTCAGTTCATTGTGAGTTTTCTGCCTTTTGTGTTCATACTTGTTGACCAAAATCTTTGCTAATAAGAGGCTTCATTTTGCAAAACCTGCTTAGTTGTGTATTCAAGACATCTGACAGTGTGCAGGGCCCATTCCAGGTCCCATTGCTGGCAAATTTTGTAAACCAGCTGTGAGAACTACTTTCACCTTCCACTACCTCCCCCTCATTTTAGGCTTTATGTATCCACCCCATGGGGATCCCTCTTAACAGACCTAAAGGTTGGGGCAAGACCAAAAGCAAGAGGATTTGTTTAATTCTCTGAGATCAAAGCACTGAGATATCAAAGGGAAGAAAGTACCTACAGACATAAAGACAGCTTAAGAAGAGGCCTTCGGGGGGGCTACATATTTATCTTTGTTTCTTTGTTTCACTTGCTAACAAAGAAAATCTACATGTGTTGTGAACCTATTAACCCAGAGCTGTTCTCCAGAATGTTAATACAAGAGATTACCAGGCTCTTCGAAGAGCTGATGACAGTTAATGTCTGGACAGTGAGACAAGTTTTAAAACACTTAAAGTGTATGCAATATCCTGTGGAAAGAACTTCGCAGTTTCACTGTGAACTGTGTGAAGAAATGGACATTTTGTGCCAGAGGCTATGTCTTTGTGTAATAACTCTGGATGGAATTTCTGGGTCACAGGAGTCACCTATGCTTTCTGATAGAAAGGAAGTCCGAGCAGTTACTGGATATTCCTCTCTATCTATTTCTACTTTTATGCCAGAGCCTGGATGCTTAAACATGGGTCAAACCCCTGTTGTGTTATGCACTGTGCAAACACAAAAGGCATCTCCTGTAGCAGAACAACACACCAGCATATCTACAGGGCTTCTCATTGACACTGCTCCGAAGGTTGTACGAAAGAGCTCGGCAGCAAAGGAGGCTTTGCAGAAAATGGGGGAAGCATCTACTCAAGGTCACCCAGTAGACTCAGGAGTAAACCTGGGGACCTTCCTCTCCACTACCCTTTCCTGTCCCCACAAAGAGCCCACAGCTATTCTGAATAACTCTTATAAAGAAGGAAGCATCAAGGCTGGAAGCCTGCCAGTCTCACCTTGTCCCAGCAGTTCTTGAACTCTCAGACACTTTAGCATTTCCCAGATCATGCAATTCCTCAGTCTACAGTGGGTTATTAATATTGACATCCCAATTAATAAATAACACCCAGCAATCAATAAGAAAAAAAAATCAAGAAGTAATTATTATTTGTTTATCTGTATTAAATCAGATATTTGGAACTGAAGAAGAACACTTGCACATATATTATGAGTGTATGTTAAGATCAACCAGCAGTGGAAGAGGTCTACAAGGGAATAAAAGAAAAATGCTGTTTAATGTGAAAGTGGCCAGTTTGTGCAGATAAGCCTCAGGGACAGATAACAGTCCCTGCAATGATTTATTTAATATCACAGACATAGACTAGTTGAAGAAATAGGTGATGGCAAATTGTTGTATTTAACAGGAAAACATTATTACCAGTTATTTACTTCTAATTGTGTGAGTCCTTGCTTCCCTGAAATATCTTTATATCTTGCTCAAAATCACACAAATATTGAATAACAGAAGTGACCGGCTGATGCTTCACTCAGGAACTATCCTTCCTGCTGATATTGACCTGTCTAAGGGCCAGTCTTCCTGGAATGTTTTTGAGATCAACAGCTATCTCCTGCATTCACTCTGTATGTCGGTAGGCAGGGAAATGCATCACGCCACTAAGAGGCTTTGTTCCTGAATTTTTCCTCCCTGTCCTTTAGGGCCTCATAAAGCATAATCTCGGTATGAGGGCTGCATTTAAGTTAATGCACCTAGCAAATCAAAGACCACTCCCATCAGGCAGTCCGGAGGGTGACATCGCTTTGGAGGCAAAAAGAGTTAAGTAATAGAGAGACCACCATTGCCACTTGGACTTGGGGACAGAGAAGAACTGCTGGTATATTTTGCTCATTTTATTTGTGGAAGTGTCCCCACACGTCTTTTGCTTGATGTAGTATTGTCCTACCCAGTGTAACATCTCATGGTGAGTCCCTGCAAAACTCGCGAGATACCAGAGTTCTTCAGCAATGAGTGGAATTCACAGAGGGAACAGCTTGGGGAGACTGAGAGAGTCTATGGCTGGAGATCGTCACATTCAAGAGAGCTGAAGTCCTTCTGACTTTGAAAGCAGACCTGTGAGAGCTGTTTGAGTATCCAATTGCCAACAAATCTGAGGGGTGCTCATCAGAGGGAGGACCAGGTTGGAACTTCAGGTCCCAAGCCCAAGGAGAGGAGTGCATTAGCTAAGTTGACTAGAAAAAGGGAGAGACTTGCGGTTTTTCCTTAGCATTTTTGAAGTTTCTTTCCATCTATTGCTAGTTACGAGATTAAATAAATGATCCTTCCTAGCATCAAAGTCTTTGAAACCATAAATCACTCTCCACATGTTATAGTTTCTCTTGGACAAGTGACTCAGTCCTACTCTTGAGAATACTCCAGATGGTTCATTCCTTTTTTTTGGTGTGTCTTCAGATAGATGGCAAAGTATTTTGGGGAGCAGGAATTTTCTTTGCATCTATACTTTCCATAGCCAAGGTGAAGACAATGTTCCTGTTGGGCAGATAATATTTGTCAGGCCCTTTTATTCTGCAGGGCAGAAGCCCAAAGACGTGTGAAACTGGACCTTTCTTCTTGTTTTAAAAAAAAAATGTTATCGTGTATCATTGCAACCATAGGGGGTGTAAAGCCATACATGCACACCTTGGTTTCTCCTGTGGAGATATGGCAGTATTTCAGACTGAAGCTGACTCACATCTGTCTGTATCTGAGGACTGGTGGCAGATTACTCATTTGACTACAGCTGTTCTCGACCACTGCAAGACACCTTTCTGAGTTACTCAGGCAGAAAAACTTTCAAACAACATATGCCAAACTGGAGCAGGGAAACTCTCCATTTGTTTGTGGATAATTTGCCAAAGAAATTATATGCATTGATGACTTGCTTGACTACAGAGCAGAGTTCGTGAGAAATAAATGTAAAATGGGACTGAATTGTGTGCTATAAAACTCTACACTGTAGGTTCAGCTTAGTTTTTCTGCAGAGTTTATTCGAAAAGCTAAAGTGCAGAGCAGATGATTTCAGGTACTCTTAATAGGGAATGGTCATTAGAGCCTTTCTCCTTTGGTGGACAATTAATCTCTCTCTTTATGGCAGGTGAAAATGGTCATTCTCAATCTGAACCAGAAAGCTTGCCTTGTATTAAAAGGGGAAAATAAGTCCTACAGAGTGTAAAACAAAATAATCAGGATGAATGAAGATCTGACAGAAATTGCTCTGCTAAACAATGATGGGCCACAACCAGTGAAGACTTCTGAATTTTTTAAAAAGAAAATTTGAGTTTCTTCTTTTCCTCACTCTCAGCATTGTCTGATGTATATTTGAGTCCTGAACACTCATGAGCAAAGCTCCTAGTCTTTGCAGCCTGACTGAAAGCAGAGACCATAGGATCTTGCTTTAAAAGCTGTACCTACTTTAAAGCCAGAGGGACCAGAGTGATCATCTTGTGTCAGGGACATGAACAGGGTTAGCCAAGATTAGTCTGGAGTTGAGAAAGATGGCTACAGCATGCTAGACAGTAGCACAAATACATCTCTTTCGCATACAGTATTTATCAGAGAGTTAAGAGCAACTCCAAGCTCACCCTCTTCACCATAACTTTACGCTCATTTTCAACTGGAAGAATCCACCCTCTCAATTTTATGGTCCTCCATTGATCATTAGATGATGCTAACAAATATTGCCCTCTGCAACTAAATTCAGCAATACCACCTGCATTCAGTGTCTGGCTGATAACTTTCAGGATCCTTGCTGCCAGCCTGAAAGTGTAAGAGCACTGCAGCTGTGGTAGATGTCAATGTAGTTCTGGCCCATGCTCTGCCCTTAGTGACCTAACCTTGCCGACGCTTAACTGTTACCTAATTTTTGGTAGATATCAGTTGGCAAATTGCAGAGACAGGTTAAGTTTCTTTGAATCTGCGACCTGAAAGCAGCAGTGGATAAAGAGTGTCACTGCGGACAGAGCTGGTCATGGGAACCTAAAATCTCTTGCAACCCTCTCCTGAATACTTATCTCAAATTCATGTGGCTCTCTCAATACCAAGATTTTGGGCTTTCATGCAGAGACAGGCAGGCACATTTGCTGGGGACGAAGGCTTTGAAATCACTCTGAGGTCCATGTCTGTGGAAGGCTAAAACTGATCTGATGGCTGATCTCTTCCACAGACTCCCTTCTTAATCCCTTCCCTTATCAGGAGCAGGTTTCTTATCAGTTCTCTACAGGGACAGCAGTAAAGAGGGAAGAGAGAGCTCAGAGCTCCAGACAATCCAGGCTTGAAAAGCATCCAGTCCACAACAGCTCTGCAGTCTATTGTGTCATTTAGAGGCCAACCTGCACCTGCCTCCAAGATCTCCTTAAGCTTGCTTTACCCCTTTCTTTCCTTCTCCTCCAGCTAGAACAGGACCAGGGACATGATAAAAATTCAGTATTTCTATGGCAACTTCCTCCATAGAGGGACTGTCTAGTCTCCCTACTATAAATTTAGACCATCTGAAGAAATTCCTTGGCACTGCTAATTGTCCGCCTTTGGGCTGTAGGACACCTCAAATCCTTGACTGCAACAAAAGCATTGAAGAGAGGGACTTCAGCCTAGAGCTGAGCTGAAACAACAGGGGAACATTTCACCTGCTGCAACTGCCAAGGTCAGTATTTGGCCAGAAAACCAGCTCTGTGATTGCCGTGGCATTTTACTGGCCTTACGTGGTTGTCTTCTGAGCTTGACCCTCCTGTCCTTGACATGATTGACGTATCTGTTTTTGATACTTAAATCTGAGCCACATCAGAAAAATGTGTTTTTTTCTAAAATATCTTCTCAGCTTTCAGCATCCTGCCTGCCTACCCCAAGGGACATAGCCATGCATGATATCCTGAGACAGTCTTGGCTGAACTTGAGCTAGAAGGTGGAAAGCCCAGAAGTGCTTTGAGGAGTCTGTGATGTGATAGCAGGCTGGACCACTCCCTGTGGGCCAACATCACCTTTCATGCACGAAAGAAAGCATCAGTCATACCACTTTCTGATCTGAATAGCTCTGCGCCAGGATGGTATGACTAAGAACCATCCTCTCCCTGTCGCAAACACTGTATGCAATATGTATATTTAGACCAGTGTGTGCATATATCTATATCTGTATCTATATCTGTATCTGTATCTGTATCTGTATCTGTATGTATCTATATCTATATCATCTATATCTATATCATCTATATCTATATCTATATGTATCTATATCTGTGGGTGTGTGTGTATATACGCTGTAACTAAGTTTTTTCATCTGAATGAATTGTTGACTCTGTTCTTTCTTTAAACAGTCTTGCGGATGGTCATTAATTTGACACTGAGCTTACATCCCACATTTTGTGGAAGATCAGAACTTACTCCTCTTCAGGTAAAGTAGATTATTGCGAAAATATCAGGACTGACCTTTTTTTTTTTCAGCATCACCCAAATACAATATTTTACTTATAATGAAAGTCTCTTTTTTTCACCTCTTTCTTTTCTTTGTGCAAGGAATGGAGTCACAGTTCTCTTCAATCCTTCAGTGTTTCATGATCCTCTTTTTGCAGCAGCTCAAGAACAGGGTATTTCAAAGAAACTCAGCTCCACAAACCTGTCTCTCTTGTAAACCATGACCTGGAAGGTGACCTCTGACACAGCAAATGCACAACAGCATTTATCTCTGTCCAAATGCTCTCAAGTCTGGGAGGACGAAACTCTTACCCACAGCCAACCTCAGAAAAGGTTTCTTAGCGGGGAGTGTGGATTTCATTCGGGAGCTCCACCCCATGAATCCTCTTTTGACAGAAATAATTTAGAGAAAACAACCAACAAGGCACCAGATTGACTTTCAAGACAATGAATTGTGTAAATAGTGAGACAAGCAGATGCCCTTGAAGAGGCTTTTATCTGCTTATACCTTACTGTGGCTTTAGCAGGAGTCATCGTGGGTTTAATTAACACCTTTCTCATTGCAAAATTACCACATTGTTCTTAGAAACTGACTGACACCCAGATGAGAATTTCCAGATTTTGTCGTGTCTTCAGAGCCTTGGTCAATCCAGGATTTCTTCCATTTACTGGGACAGCAGGCTGTTAATATTGCACCGCTTGGAGCAGAGTGCCTGGTGGCAGCTCTTATTACAACAGTGCTTCCGAGATGTGCTTGGAGTATCGAGCACCCCAGGAGATGACCATACTTGCAAACAGTGTCCAGTTGGTTTGTTGGATCTGCGCCTCTTCTCCTCTTAAAGTGTAAGCAACACAGGAAGAACTTTCTCCTCTCTATGCCCTAGCAAAATTTTAATGGCAGAAAAGAGAGTAAAGTTTGCAACGTGTAGGAGGAATTTGAGCCTTTTTGGAAATCAAGGGTGAACATTAAGATACAGATACAGAGGGCATCGTCAGATGAACTGTGAGGGCTTTTCCTTTCAACAAATCCTCTTCTTATCTGCCATTTTCTTGCTAGGCCTGTAAAGAGATTAGACTCTTTGATGTTGGCCCTGCTGTCACCTGGGAGCTGGCTTAGCCCTTATTCATTTTGGTCCATCCTGTGGCTTTGCTGAAAAATTCATCTCCTAACTAGCTGCCCTGCTTTGTGGTGTGGTGGGAAGGGCACTAGCCACAGGATGGTCCTTTCTGCCCGTGCACAAGGTTTTAAACATAATTAACACCGGCAGTCCATCAAATCCAGGCTGGATCTTTTATCTCTGGACAGGAACGAGGCAAATAGTTTTCAGGAATCACCCCTGCCCAAAGGAAACAAGTTCAGACTATGGTTTCCTATCCTGCTAGCAAGTCTAAATTGTTTTAAGGTGAAAGCTCTGCTTTTTTTAAGGGCAATGTGTGTTTTGTCACTCATTTGCAGTAGATGTGGGATTTCATCAGCTAATTTGAGCTTATGGTAAACTGAGGCATCTTTCCAAGATGTTTATAGAGAAAGTAATTGCTGAAGGGTGAAAAACTGATATAAACAGGGTCTCTTGGAAGCCAGATGTCTCATTACAACTGTGGAATTAACCCAGATGCAATAACCTTAACTCTGACCTCTTTCCATTTACCACAGCACTCTAGATTTTTTGTTTAAGAACCGTGGTATAGGATGTGATTTTTGGTATGGATGATTGGCAGTCCAAGTGTGTTGTGTTGTTTTTATTGCATTCTTAGCATAATAATATATTCTGTTTAAAAGTAGTGATGTATGAACATAAATATATCTTGTTTGCCTCTTAACGTGAGACAGGAAAAGTCATTCTTTGTGTGACATCCGTAATATGATCATTTAAATTTTATTTTCTCCTCTTAGATGCATGGGCAATAAACCTTGAAAGGCATTATTTATGGAATTTGGTTCAATACTATCACCATTATTGTAGAATCACATTTCTTCTATGCATTCCAAGAAGTTCTAAGTTTTTTTTCTTTTTTATTGTCCCTCTAGGATTTTGAAATGGAAATGCTGTGGTGTGTTTCAAGGGTCACAGATAAGGCTTGCTTCAAGGTCATTTCCATGCTTGTGGGTTGCGTTTTCAGATGAATTGGAGCCATGAGCACAACCTTCATCAACAGAAACTAACACTGTTCTACCAGACAATGGGCTTGTCATGATTTGTGACAATAAAAAAATCCAGCCCTCGCAATACACGCACTATATTTGTATGAGTAAGTAAAACAGGCTGGGGAGGATTTTCTGGCTTCACAACCATGGCTCACCCATGGAAGCGACCTCTCTTCTCCATCTTTGTAGAAGGAACACCGGTCATTGTACCTCTTGAGAAGAGTCCCTGGCTTGTGCTGTCCTCAGATCATAAGAAAGAACACATGGACCAGTAAACAGTGTGAATGATCACCACATAGGTTTTTGACACCAGTTTGTGCTCGGGCTTTTTTTCTTTGCTAGCAGAGACTGAATTGATAGTACAGAAGACTTCTTCATGACCTGTGTTCCATTGTTGGAGATCTGGCATAGTTTACCCCCAGTAGGTTTGACCTTTTAATTGTCAACACACAGGCCAGCTACAAAGGCGCTACCCACCACAGATGAAGGTACCTACCTGTTATTCACTCTCCTGTGCAAGACACATGCTGCACAGCCCAGTCACTAGAAAATCAATGTTTAAGTGGAAGCAAATATGAAAATGATTGTTACTATAAGGCAGGGAATAAAAGACAGAGGAGGAATGTCTTTTTTAGTGATGACATGTGAGTAAATCACTGTGGCTTATTTTGATATCACTGACATTTTTCATAAAGACTTTCTCCTAGAAGCCAAAGAGATCTGTCAGCACAGAGTGAAGTGTGTACAAATGAAGCATACATCTACACTCCTGAGGAATGACAGAGGTGTTGATAATTTCAGTGCCTGAGGGGGGCCAATTCTGATGCAAAACCTGGAGGAGTGAATCCCGAGCTGACACGGTCTTTTAGCTCAAAATATGACCGCAGTGATGCAATCAAGGAATAGCATCAGCGTTCACAAGCCAATCTGCAGCCCTTGAAAAAGCATGAGGTGTGTGGAAAAGAGAGGAGAATATTCTGATATGGCAGTATGCCTAGCTTCAGCTGTGTTTCTAAAAATATGGCTTACAGGTCTGTTTTAGGAGAATAATAACAGCTAAAAAAGGCTTGTGTTTTAAAGATGCCAGTATTCAGTGAAGCTGCAAATAGTACCATGGTACTGGTGTAGTGAAAGGTAATGGAGTCAGAAGGTAGCAAGTCAAAGGGGTTCAAGTCCCTGGATTTAATCATATGAAGCTCCACAATTTGAGTTAAAAGATGGTTGTCCAGTTTCTCTGAGATGTTTTTTTTCTCAAATTTCTATTTAGACACCTTAATGGCTTTTAAAATTACTCAAACATCTGTATGAACCTGTCTCTTCCGTTGGTATCTTAAAGCAGTGATTTTGAGCCTGTTTGTCCATATATATTTCTGAAGCAGATATTTGAAGATAATCCAGAAAATGAAGCTCCAGGAGGCCAAACTTTACTGCAAATATCAGCAGCTTTCTATTGCAAAATATCTAGGGGCTTGTTAAGTGGAAAATATTAAACTGCCCTGAGGCAGTGTTAAAGGTGAACACTGCTCTCCGTACCATTGCATTAATCCTAAGAGCCGTGGTGAATCAAAGGAGGACTTGAGGACTGCAAAACCCAAATTATCTTTTGTTCCTTCTCTGGAAGACACTTTGGAGTTGTGTTTCCATTGGTGCAAATCCTGGCACAAATGTCCCAGGCAATGAGGCTGCCATTACAACCTTTGGGAGACTTTCCTGTGGTCTAGAAGATCCGTAGTCCTTCTGATATGTCAGAGCTTCCTTGATCAAGCGTGGCTGGGGGCAGTTAGTCACCTGCCTTTGCAGTTCTCCTACAGGGAAGAGTGTCTTCCAGGGTAGAGCATCCATTTTGGGCTTATAACTCAGAGAAGTGAGCAGTGGTGGTGTTAAGCCATCAAAAATGGCCCTGTTCTTCCCAGCGTTGCAAGAGAGTCTGATTGACTATGGTTAGCAGGGTAAGGTCTCCATGCTAGTGTTGGTCTCCCAACTCATCTCACTTGGACGTCGTTCATTTTAAGGGATTAACCGCTGTGCTGAGATCACAGTGTGAATACTGGCAGATTGCTGGCTTGTTTTAGAGAGAGGAAAGGAAGTTCTTTTCTTGGCATCACCTTCCGTAGCCAGTGAATGGAAGCTACTGGGGCAACTGGGAGCAGTTACCTACTTCCCAGCATGTCCCAACGGGCACCAGGTCTCAGAAAAAGAAGCACAAGAGTGACCTCAGGGCTAGAACTATGCTTTTCTCTGACTCACTTTGTTCCTTTTCATATTCTTATCCTCTCATTGTCTTTAAAATGAACCCTATCCTGGCACACAATGGGTAATTTCCTGTTGATTCACCTTTTTATAGGGAATCTACTGCAAAGAGTGGCATAGGAGGGCTTAAAAAGATCCTTTAACCCCTATTCCACGTAAGTGTCTAGTATTATGCTGCAAAAGGAGCCCCTGTGGACATAAAGCTATATGATATGCCCTTCAAAAAGCCTGGAATTATGCAAATAGCAGGTGAAGAATCATTCACATGGGAGGCCACAAGGATTCAGAAATATTTTGCATTTCTAATGTCAACCTTCTTAAAGCCCTCTCAAAGGTAATTAAACCCGGAAAAAAAGAAAAGCCAAATGATTTTCAGTTTGGCTGTTGAGGCTTCATTTTTTTCTTTTATTCTTTTTGAAATGAAAACAATTTCTGCTAAGGTATGCAAGGACGTGACACAGATGTTTAAGGAAGAGTTAGGTGAGAAATGGCCAAACTTCACAGTTAATAAAAGAGAGTATTTGGGACCTTTTGGGAAGTGGAATTTTGCAAGGCAAACAGTGCCGTAATAGCTGCTTCAGAAACATCAAATTCAGGTATAGATGTAAAAGAACTGTGACTGACACGGTAAGAAAGTAGTTGGGGCATTTCTTTATATTGGAGGAAATAAGGGCAGAGAAAGGAGGGGATCATAGGAACTGGCAGAAGAAGAAGCAGCACAGGAAAATGGACAGAAAGATGGATAGCAAGAACAGATTGAGTGCAAACAAACTACTGGTCTGTGAGATTGTCCAATAGCCTTGCAACTGACCACCACAGTCTGATCTTCTTATTAAATTCCTTTCCTAATTATTTTCTGGCTGAACACGCAATCTGTGGTGTGTGAAGGGATGTGATTCACTAGGAAAACTCAAACTGGGCTTGCAGGTGAGTTGGAGGAGACATTAGACCCATATCCTCTGAGTAGACCACAGAGACAGTGGAGGGTGGGTGTCTTTGCCTGAACTGGGTGCCTTAGGTCCATGCATAGTCCATGGATAGTCAATGCGAGGAGTCAGTGGAGCACAAAGATTATTCTGTTAAAAGTTATTCTGGCTAAATTTCAGATTCTATAGGACATGATGACTTGATTGTATGATTGTACCATCGGATGTAATGGTACTGTTGTACCTTAAGTTCTGCTTTGACTCCACTGAATTGCTCTCCAAGACCAACAAAGAAGACTGGAGTGACTGAATGAGCATGCCTTCATCACCCAAAGCGAAATCCAGGGGTTAACTGAAGCTCATAGCCCTGTCTGGGACAGGGAAGGAAGTTTTGTTTTCCTCCTTACCATTGCATACTGGTCCTTCAGAGAGAATCAATATTTTGCCACCTTCTTTCCCATTCTGCATCGAGCATGTGGTGCAGTGGAGATACCTATTCTTGTAGCAGATCTCAGGCAGTCCACCTAGTGAAAAGTAATGTCACCTGGACTTACCAGCTCTATTTAGTAGCCATACTGTGCACAGAAGCTAGACTCCTGCCAGACCTGAGCTGGTCAGCCACGTTCTGTTGTAGACCTGGTGTCCATCTAGGCATGGCCAGAAATATGGTTTTTGGAAAATCTCCCACCAGACTCAGATTTCCTCACTAACTACAGGCTGATGCAAGTTCTGAGCATGTTGGTATGTATCCTTTTGAAAATCTCCAGTTTTAAGAAATGGAGAGGGATCACTTGTGCAATTCTTGAATCACTGTGGAATGCAGTACTGCCTACACAGTTAAAAGGTTCTCCTATTTTTAAGCAGGAACTTGGCTCACTTCTACCTATGAATTTGCATGATAATGCAATTGTTAGTTATTTTCTCAAGGTTTCCTGTACTTAGATGAATCTCAGATGACAGTTAGAAGAGAATGGTTAATTAGCCAAACTAATGAGACTAGAGATCTCCAGTTTCAGTGCAGAGCTAAAGAGGCCTCATTAAAGCAAAAAGCTCATGGAGTGAGCCAACACCAGCAAAAAGAAACAACAAGGAAGAGTGTTAACCCTAAAAGAACCTTTGCTTTTCCATCCAAAAATGGTAACAGACCGACTTTTTGAAGGGGAGCATTAACACAGGAGATTTCTAAATCCATGCTGGAATATTTTTGACAAGGGCTGCTGAGTAGTCAGCTTTCCCACGGAAAATAAAACAGCACTGTTTCAATAGTTTGAATTTTCCCATGGGAAAGGAGGGAGAGGAATAGGCTGCAGGATGCTGGGTGAGAATGCATCGGTGTCTTGTAGAGGTACTGAGAGAACCACACATATCATATCAAATGCCAACAGAAAGAAGAAAAAATGTTTTCCTTTCTTTGTGAAATTCAGGGAGGCAAGTAGGTCATTTGATCAAATACATGATGATAAGGCATAATTCAGTCGTGCCACGTTGCTCCTGGCCCTTCCCTTTGCTGCTTCGGTCATTGCACCTTTTGTCACACAGAAGGATCACCACTATTTGTTGTCTGCATTTCTGTTGGTATCAAGCACTTTTGATGACACACAACTCCAGCTCTAGGTCAACAGTTTTGTAAGGCATTGTGCAGAGGCATAAAGGTATATACTTTTTAAAAAACTCTGTTCTGCTATGTACCGAAGTGCCAAGGGGAACAGCATACTGAGTTATGGGCTTTGTGAAGCCCAGCAATTCACAGAGAAAAATAAACAGATTGAACCATTGCCTTGCACTTATGACTGTTACACTAGTATTTTCTTTTCTCTTTTATGTATTAAGCCCTCTTTTGAAAAACAGAAGACTTAGGATGGCGGGAAAAGTGGTCCAGAGATGAATGATGTGCTTTGTTGTGCTGCTATCACATCCTTCTTTCACATCTGCTTACAAAAAAAGGTGAAATTCAATGAAAATGCTGGTCTTTAAATAAACATTACACATTGGAAAATACTCCATCAGCTATGTGCAAAGCCAAACTAAGCCTAATTGTTAATTCTGCCCTTACTTACAGGGGCACAAGTCACATTGACGTAAGTACCAGCTACACATATTTTTTTTCTTTTCTCTGGGGGCCCTGTAAGATTGATTCCAGCTCTGATGAGGTAGGTGGGAGCTTCTTGGATGAGTGCAGCAACAAAGCTGGCGTGCTAAAAAGGATGTGAAAATGTTCAAAGGAGGCAAAACCATAGGAGGGAAATTGGGGCTTTGTGGAATTACTGGAACTACAGCAACCAGGGCTGGACATGGTGGTAAATTGCTCTGTTTGTGTTAAACGTGTTCATAATGGCCAGAAATTATGAGGCGTTTTCTACTTTGTATCACTGGGGGAGAAGTAGTAATGGTCATCTCAGTTGTGTTAATTGCAGTGCAAGGTAATAACACTCTACCTGTGTAGATCACCTCATGGTGCCTTCTGGTAGAAAAGGTCTTGGTCATTTCTTCTCCTTAATAGATGTAAAATATTGATCTGTGAGTTAAAACAACCAGCACCTGGGCACTGCTCCACTGAGCTGACTGCGTTTTCATGATGGATGGGACAACAATACCATTGATAAGGCTATTTTAAAGGACAACACATATCTACAGAGCGCAAACACAGTTTGTGAAACAACAGTGATGAACCAGAAAGCAATCACAGTGCAAGATGATTGAAACTGCCAGGTGTTTTACACTGAGGGGCTCTCATGTGCTTTTCAAATGTTAATGAATCAAACCTCAAAATGAAATGTATAAATAAAGTTATATTAGCAGTAGGGAAACTAAGGCAAGGAGCCAAACGGCTTATTTGGCACTTGAATCCTCCATTTGGAAAGGAAAAAAATCGATAGATATTACTATGAGTAAAATGCATCTTAATGTACGTGAACAATGGAGTGTGTTTCGAAATTTTGCAAATTAGGAAAACTCAAAAATTAATGAAGAATTAGGGAGATCTTATGATGTTGGCACCTTTTTAGATCTGCGCTGTCTGACTGCTTTATGCATGGTCAGCTCCTATTAGCTAACGCTTTTCTTTAGAACAAACCATGACTTCTGAACTACATTTTAACTCTTAGAAAAATATTCAGACTTCAGTAAATTCCTTCCAAGGATGGAGAATCAATGGGCACAAGAAGCAAACTCTTCAAATTTTTTATTCTTTGATATTTTGCTTAGATTTCTAGAGTGGATCTCTCTTGATTCAACTTTCAAACAACTGGTGTTTGTTATATCTTTCTTTGCAAAACTGAGGAGCCCATTACGATCCCATCACCTCTCGCCCTCCCTGTGGAATAAGTATTGGAGAAGGCGAGTGTTTAGTCTCATCGGGAACAGACTGGGAAGGGAGACAGCAGTTGACTGTAAAGAAGTACAAGTGTACATGTGTGGGGCAAATACTCACCATACCTTCCCTGACCCCTTCCAACAAATACTGCTAATTCAGTGCTAATAGGATGATTCATTTCTCCTCTTAAGGTTTTATGGAAAATGAACCATAAACCAATATTGAGCAAATATAAGCCCATTTCAGCCTAGTTTGAAGTGGTGCTGAGCTAGCATATAAATGAGTCACTAAAAATCAACAAGAAATTACAGCCTGGAATGTGAATCATTCGTTGATTCCAGAAACATATGCCAGGGACGAGAAGTTTTAGAGAACAGCATGGATCCAATTGAATGATGTCAGAGAAAAATGAAGATGCTGGAAATAGATAGTTAGGGGAGTTAAGGCGATCATTTTCTTCTGGATGCACACAGCCTAGGTACAAAATGTACAACAACATACATAAATGGTATTTTGCATGCTTTGCCCAAGAAACATGGAGAAAGCAGTGAAGATGGGTTAAACGACAATGGTTCTGTCTCCCAACCAGGCAAAAATCCATCTAGCTTAATGTTGCTTCTTTCCCTTGACTGAGGAAGTGTCCACCTATATGCAGTTAAGTCTTTCACTCAGAATTCAGGATTATCAATGTCTCATGTCAAGACTGCTGCAACACACTTTAAAATACCGACTTGCAGATGAGACAGTAAATGAGCTAGTACATTAGAAAATGTGCTGTATTTTCAGGGACTGGAATAAAACAAGATGAAAAATAGTCCTGTTTTCCAAACCTTGATAGATCTCCAGGAGTAATATGAAATTAAACCAAAAAATAATTAGCAGGCAATTTGGGGAAAAAATACTCATTTTGCTTCCTAGTTCTTTTCAAGGGAAAAACAGAAGTAATTTTTTTGCTGTCTAAATAAACTGTCATTTTGATGGGAAAAATCTTAAAAGAAATTAAAAAGATTACCTCTAATATTAAACACAGGCTTAATCTACCTATCTCCAATGGTGATAATAGTTATTTTTCATTCTGGCAGAAGAGTCAAGATGGTGTCAGTCCATTGTGAGACTTAGCCACAATTTATTGTGCGATTTGTATTTGTTTGCTTTTTCTGCTGGGCCTCAGATTTTCTCGCAGCTGGATATAGCACCTACTGTTGTTATTTGGCTGGAGACAGAAAGGACAACAAAGTCCTGTTCCCTAAAGCTCAGAGAGATGAAATGGAGTATTGGAAGGCACGTATAAAGCACAAGTTTGCTAACTTATATTACCTTTTCCACCAGAAATGTGCTCATGAAAAGTGTTCCAAAAGTGTGTTTAGGGAAATGTGACTTTTTTCTTATTGGATTTCCTTTCTTTAGACAAAATTAACAAGACTGACTCCAAAGGCAAATGAGGAAAGGATAGGACAGAATGTTATGTGCGGTTTAAGTGTCCATTGATCTGACACCAAGGAGCATCATTTAGTACTTTGACTAGCCAAAGTTTTCTGATCTGATAGATTTGGGCTCCTTATTCACAGCACATTGTTTCTTCTTCTAGAACGGGTGACAAATGCACAAGTACTCAATAGCAAGGAAGCTGGATGCAGAGTATTGTGTCCAAGCTAATGAAGCCAGATCCAAGCAAATTAATTTGGCCATATTGAGAAGGGAATTTCTTTAGCATGGGATGGCTGGTTTGTGGAACTTTGCAGTAAGTTGTACTCACTAACTCTTTCAATGCTGCTTAAAGTATTTTTAAAGAATCACAGAATCACAGAAAGTTAGGGCTTGGAAGAGACCTCTGCGGATCATCCAGTCCAACCCCCCTGCCAAAGCAGGGTCACCTACAGCAGGCTGCCCAGGACCTCCTCCAGGCGGGTTTTGAATATCTCCAGAGAAGGAGAATCCATAATCCCTCTGGGCAGCCTTTTCCAGGGTTCCATCACTCTCAGAGTGAAGAAATTCTTCCGCATGTTCAGATGGAATTTCCTCTGCTCCAGTTTGTGCCCGTAGCCCCTTGTCCTGTCGCTGGGCACCACTGAAAAGAGACTGGCCCCATCCTCTTGACATCCAACCTTAAGATATTCATAGGCATTTCTAAGGTCCCCTCTCAGCCTTCTCTTCTCCAGGCTAAACAAGCCCAGCTCCCTTAGCCTTTGCTCATAGGAGAGATGCTCCAGTCCCTTAATCATCTTCGTCACCCTCCACTGGACTCTCTCCAGTAGCTCCTCATCTTTCTTGAACTGGGGAGCCCAGAACTGGACAGAGTACTCCAGATGGGGCCTCACTAGGGCAGAGTAGAGGGGAAGGAGAACGTCACTTGACC
>Ga0065711_1039443_pt1 | contig 17838 bp, 11 predicted proteins | sample Hoacrofraction12_FD_59098 | JGI IMG/M metagenome (GOLD analysis project Ga0065711, IMG submission 59098) | Hoatzin crop microbial communities from Cojedes, Venezuela - Epithelial fraction 12 v2 (version 2) | ecosystem: Host-associated > Birds > Digestive system > Esophagus > Crop | place...
CCCTGCTGAAATTAAAAAAAAAAAAAAAAAAAAAGACAGCTCCAGAGGTGTTAGTTTTACAGGAAATCCTGTCTCACTTGGATGGATATAGAGAGCCTGAAAAACAGCAGAACTGTAGGTAGCAGAGGTGAGAGAAACAGAGTAACAGAAATACTTTACAAAGAGGCACTATTCACACTCTGTATATACGGACTGCATGTATAGAAGGTTACACTCTTTAACAGAGATGTATAAAATCTCTGTACAAAGTACTCTTTCTACAGCTGTCCTTGAGACATGACACAGTGCATCGCTGTTGCTAGACAGATGCTAATCCTGTCTTAGCCAGTGTAGCCAAACCTGCTTCATCAACGCAAGAAAGCCGCTGTCCGTCACAAGAACCTCCACTGAAAAAAAGAAAAATAACACCCTAGGGAAAGAAAATTAGTCTTAAGATTGGTCTTGAGAAACAGCAGACCTGGGCTCTGTTAAGCAAGAGTGGGAAACCAGTTCTAGATAATGAAACTATTTTTCTTGAAGTTGTCCCATACTGAGACGCAGGTGCGAATTTCCAGAGGACCCGCCAAGGAGGGTGCACTTTGACATCACCCTCACTTACAGATCATACCAGATGGTTAGCTGGCAGTTGCACAGTTGCAAGCCCATCCCGTGTGCATTCACCCCCAGCCAGATGTACACATCAAGTCTTGTCTCTTTAGATTCTGTATCTGCCAAGTTGAAATGCAATGAGCTTATTAATACATACAGGATTCAAAGTAGGGTGGGGCTTATAGGTCAAAATTAACCCGGAATGAATTATGTACCAAAGAGCAAAACTTTGCAGAAGTACGCCTTATGCCCTGTGCTAGAAGCTCTGTAGACAGTGGTTCATACCTAGCGAGTGCTGGGGTTAAGGACAAAGAACTTCACCTGTTTAACTTCACCTCAACAAGTCCTGGGCTTGAACAGAGCTGGCTCAAGGTCAGACAGAAAATCCGACCCTGGGTTTTGCTCTGTGTGGGACACCTGTGGTTTAAAATACCGAAAGATGAAGACACAGTAGCGGTGACCCAGTGCAATTCTTCTTTGCTTGCTATTTAGGATTAAAACCTGTGTGATGCAAGGCAGCACTTTATTACAAAATGTTTGCTGCCTTTTTTGCGGGCAGCCAGATGAGTTTTTGGGGCCAGCTTTTGTCTGTCATCAATTTGTATGCAACGCTTAGTGGTGGAGTGTAATAAAGCAGTTCATCAGAGTGTGATTCACAATAAAGTGAAAGTATTTGGGTTCAGATTTCTCTGTTTGAGTCTGTGTGATATTTCTGCCTACTGTCCATAATGAAACCCAAGTATGACAGTGAAGCATTCATTTCATAGATCATAGAATCATAGAATCATAGATGTTAAACAAGACTGGACCCAAAACTGAGCCCTGGGGAACACCACTTGTGACTGGCCGCCAGCTGGATTTCACTCCATTCACTACCACTCTCTGCACTCGGCCATTCAGCCAGTTCATATTTCTGCCCTAAATATTAAAGACACTAGAGTTATGTCCTCTTTTATCCTCAACAGTTACTGCATGTATCCTTCTAATAACTACTTTGTACTTTTTTGTTTTTTGTTTTTTGTTTCATAACCAGAATCCTAAAAGAATTTTCCACAGCTGAAAGACTGTTCACGCCTGGCTTTCTGCTGCATGGATGAACTTTGTCTCCTGCGTGGCAATAAGTTATTCTTACTGCAGAGATTGTCATTATTCTAGGAAAGCAAGGCACTGGACCATATCCAAGCACTCAGAAACCTCAGTGATAACAAAGAATTTGTATGTAGGGAAGTACAGTTCTGTGCCATCTGTAAATCACTGTCTTTTATATCCAGTTCACTTAGTAGCTGGATGCATGTAGACGTTGAAAGGGACTAAAGAATGGGTCTTTGTCTAGTTGAAGACTTACTTTGGATTCATGCCACCTGTCAGGCTTGACATAAGGTCAACAGTGCCAAATACTGCAAAGATATTAAGGAGAACAAGAATGGATTTCTCCCTTGTATCCATTGACAGCAACAGACCTTCTGTGCCAGTCATCCATCAGTGCCAGTGAGACAGATTCAGCTCCCTGCCCTGGCCTGTGTCTGTACCGCCTGTGACCCTAGATTAACATGAATAAACTTGTAAGTGAGTTCTCTATGAGTTTGCTTTAGAATGCCAGGTTTGATGTAGGTGGCAGATGAACTGAAATGATGTATTCAGGACAGATTATTGAGGAGAAAAAACTGAGATTGGGTTCTGCTAGAAATACTGAGATTCCCTCCCTGAATTAAGCATTAAATATTTCTGCCTAGATTATAAAGCAGAGATATAAGGATAACACAAGTCCCCAGGCCTTTGACTCCTTGTCTTGTGTGTGCAATGTTAGCATAAATTAGCAAAGCTGCCTAATTTGCAAGAGCCTGGGAATCCCCACAGTTGTGCTGGGACCACCAAACTTGGGGATAGCCAGGTAAATCTCTGTAAAGGGCTACGGCAGAGGCACATGAGCCCAGGAGACCTCTGTAACATGTGTCAGGAAGATTTTAAAAATTGATGGAAACTAATTATGTGTGGTAATTTGGACTGAGCCCCAAAAGAGGCGTACAGGAGAGGGTTACAAGGTTGCTCGCAGGTCAGCCCTTGTAATGGTTGTCACTGTTCTTTTTCACCATAGTGTTCTCTCAAACCTCAGTTATGTTTTGTCACATCTAACACAGAATAATAAAGAAATATTTTATCAAAGACTATAAAGCTCTAGTGGGCATGGAGCCCACTATTCCCAACATAAGAGCTTTCCCTGAACAAAGATGCCTCACCTTTATGTTAAGAGGTTGGATAGCATATGTAGAAGGAACAGACAGATAAGACCACCTTGTCCTTCTGATGAACAATATGGATAAGTCAGCCTGATCTGTGTTTTAATGTAAGGCTATTATAGATGGCCCATTGTTCAGGCAAACTGTTAAAAATTGGCTAACAAAACTGTCTTATCATCCATGATTCAAGGAGTGGACAACAAAACTAAACCAGAGGAGCGTCAGTGGAACTGTGGAGAGGCGCAAGGTGTTAAACCTTTCCTTTTTCCCTTGTTTAGGCCTTTAGTTATGAATGATAAGAGAACCTTAAATTCAATGTAGGGAACCTTATGAAGAATAGAAGGTTCCCCATAATTTCAAGTGCAATTTTTCTTGTGTTCCTTTTAACATGTCACAGGATAAAACAATATTAATTTGGAGTCATCTAGTGAAGTGTCTACATCTCTTGTGATTACAGTGAGAGCTATGGAAATAGGAATACATTAAAATGACCAGATTTCAATATATTGTTTGGGAGACCAAGTAGACTTACAACAAACATACCAGCTTTTTCTCTGAATTTGACTTAACTGAAGGAATCATCCCTATCCTAAAATTAAATATTCACATCCATTATTATTCTCGGACTAGGGACAATAATTTAAATTAATATCAAGTTGCATTTTTAAAAATCATCAATCTGCCATTTTAACTACATTATTTTCTACCTTCAGGCACTTGTTGTAGTTTTTATGAACATGATTCAAATAAATTGGCTCTTTTTCCTCAGTGGCTTCTTTAATTACTTTGTTATTATCCAAGGAACTGGTTTAATTTAAATGAACACAGTGTTCCTGCTACTACTACCCAGAGAAAACACAGACTCAGAACATGCTGTTTTGTAGTTACAGTGTATGCCTCTGCATGTGGATGCCAAAACTGATCTGGTCTTACCCATTTACCTACCTTTGTGTGATCCAAAAGAGTCCTACCAGCCCAGCGTAATCACTTGTCCTGAAGACCTTCTTGTGAGTCTTTCCAGATAAAAAGAAAAGCTGATTAGGCAATTACATTAACAGACACCTTTACAGAAAATTTATTTCATACCTAGACTACACAGTTACTTCATCTTGCCCAAGGCAATGTTCCTGTACCAAATATTTGTGTATTTTTAATCAAAGAAATGTGTGTAACAAATAAACAGAAGAAACAGTATTTGCCCTGTTGTGTTCTTATATTCCCATTATAGGAACACAGGCTGGTAACCCAGTTCTGTACATAGGTGTAAGATTCTTCCTCCCCCTCCTTTTGGTGTCTCTCCAACTAAAGTACATAATAAAATACATAAGAGGGTGGGTTTTTTCTTTTAAATACAAGCAAACATTGGTACTTCATAAAATATTTAAAGACCTTACAAAAACGCAAAACTGTATTTCATTTCCTGAAATAGTTACAGTTTTAAACTCCATCTATTTCTTTTAAACCAAACCCATATGTGTTCGAGGCAGTTTTAATCTGTGGAAATACTTTACTTTTGGCTGGCCTGCATGAGTGAACATTAAGTATGAAGCAAAAAGAATGGCAAGATTTTGTGAAGAAACTGTTGTATCTCAAAGAGCAAATTGTTAAAATCTGAGCACTTTCAGTTTGTCTTTTTCTGTGATTAAATATGAGTTACACAATCATATCTTACAGCAATGGACTAGGTAACTAGCGTATTTTGATTTTTCTGTGTGTTTTAATGGTAAGAAGTCTTCCCTTTGCTGCAAAGCTGCCATTTTCTGTCCCTTCCCTGTACAGAAGACACGTGCACTGTCATTTTTTATAGCAGCATTCACATGTACAGCCAAATGGGGGCCAAATCATCACACAGATTACTTGTGTTTGTTCTTCCTTGATCACTTTTTTAACACCAAAAGGAGCTCTCATCAGCAAACTGCTGGATTCCTCAGGAAGGAGCACGGCAGAAGTGCAGAAGCAGCTCCCGGCCGCTGGTCTCACAGCATGGACACCTTGGGAAGTCATTTGCAGAACACATGAAATATAGCCTCCTGATTTAATGGCATTTCACACTATTCTTGCACAGACAGGAACGACTGCTCAAAATACAATTCAGAGGAGAGCCGGGCCCAGCGGCTTGCTGTACTTGATCTGTGGTTGCTGTAGATGATGACCCTAGTTGGCCCTGATGTATCTCCAACATTTGATCTAATTTCTGTTGCCATTAGTCGATTAATGTTGTCATCACGAAATCAGAGGGAGAGGCAAGTACAAGAAAGAGTCTGTGATTATGTTCTTTTTTAATGTGATGTCTGCTGAGCATAAGGTTTGTATTTGCTTAATTAGGACTTCACTATAAACATTAATGACCCTAAGGCCAACCTGATTTGTTTGAGAAAGGTAATAAATTATCTGCCAGAGCAGTTTGATCTCTGTATAGAAGTCTTACTCCAGCTGGAGCCTGACTGCATCCCCAAGCTTCCTATCAGTTCATCTCACACATCTTTTACTGCACCACAATTCCTCTTGCAGCAGCCTCAGACATGTCAAGAAGAAAAAAAACATAAAAAGCCTGGTCTTTCCCTTTCAGATGCTGCCCACCGCAGCACCACATCCTGAACAATCATTGCTTCTTGCGACTACCAGGAACGTGTCAGGATCTTGAAAGAAATAATTAGATGCCAACTTTGGATAATAGAGTATTTAAAAATCAATTAGCCTTAATGGGAATACTTCGCAAGTTTTCTCATGATTCTGCCGTTTGACACGAAGTGTTGAAGTGTGTCTCACAGACAAGTAATAGCCCAGTATCTCACGGGAAAGTGAAGCCTCCACTGTGATGTACTAAGAGTGCATTTTACTGCTTCTGGAGTCCATTCATTTCTTCCTATACCAGCATCAATGAACTTCCTCGCTGCTGTCAGTGTGTTTAGTGCACATGTCAAGCCAGTGCTGTGCTGGCCCTGACATCAAACAAATTGATGGCAATCAAGATATTACCTCGAGCTGGCAAGAAAGAAAAATAACAGGAGCCTGTAAGGAGCAATAACTGAAACACTTTCTTTATCGACCACCCCAAGTTTCCTGTAATCTTGTGGCCATAGAATAATTAATCTGCTACAGACGATGGCATGAAGAGTGTTGAGAAGGAACAAATTGTATCTTTTTCTTCACACTCCATGGAAATGTCATTTTAAAGCTGAGGTTTTTGTGGGCACGCTCTGCTTTCTCATTTCCTGGGGTCTGCCTGGGAGACCATCTGGTCCAACTTTGCCCCGTTGCTGTAAGTGCATCCTTGAATACTGCTTACCCCTAGAAGGCAGATTACAGACACAGCACTGCTGATCTGCCTGCAATATGAACACCTTTTGGATTTGTTTTTTTCCTCACTGTTTTCTCTCTGGTACCCTTATATTAAATGATGGGGCGGGTAACTGACTGATCAATTGGTTTGTGTGTCCTTCTGAATACACTATCACCGAATCACTTCACACTGACTTGAGTGTAAGATTTGCTTCTTTTCTAGTCTTCCCTAACTCCATAAACACTGCTTATTTTATTTTGCCAGCTATAAGGAAAGGAAAGGAAAGAAACCAGGTCACCTCTCTTCCCCTGTTCTCCCTTTTGCCTGTTCCTGAGATCTGAGTATGTGAGAGTTGGCAGACTCAGGATCAGTCCCCTCATTTCCTGGGAGTTATCTAAGCCCATTTTTCCAGGGAACCACCAGAATCAACAGGCTACTGAATCCTCCTAGGCAGAATTTTGCTTAGCCCTTCCTGTTGATGCTGTTCCAGCTGCTATAGATACCAAATCGTCGCAACCCTGCCCCACAAAAAAGAAGGATGTTCAAGCCTGGCATTTGAGAAACAACAGGGAGATGAGATACCTGGCTTTCAGAGCCCAGTCTAGTGAATATTTTGTCCCTTATCCCCCGTAGCACAGTGTCACCAGGGCAGATCAAGCAGTCACCACACCTGGCAGCAGCACTTCACCTGATCGTTCTGGGAGAGGGGAAATCCAGAGTCCAGTGCTTCATGCAGCGGTTGCTCTAATGTCTCAGGTAGGTGCTGTAAATGTTGGGGATAGAAGGGGATAAAGAAGAGCCCCAGCCCTGCCTTCTCCCCGCTATTTTGTGAGTGAAATACCTCTCTACTTAGACACACACACAAAAGCAAATCCAAAGTAAACAAACAGCTATTATTGTATTCCTGACCAAACCAAATTGATGTTTTGTTGATGTTGTTTTTTAAAATGTTTTTTCTGTTGAACCACTTTGGTATATTTTAAACATTTCAGAAATCAAACAGAAAGACTGTTCATACAGAAGACAAATATTTGTCCGTTATACATACTAATAGCACAAAGATACTGCATGGATAAGAGAATCGTAAAGATTTTTTAAAAAATGCTTCATAAGCTAAGTAAACAAAAACACATATATAAATCAAAAATAGCATAAATCAAATTTTGTCTGTGGGGTGCCCTTTCAAGCATCAGAGCGTGGGAAGAGACTGCTGTGAAACATTAAAAAAATAGCTCTATTTGCATCATTTCAGTGGCTCCAAACAAAACAGCCATCATTGCATGAGATGAATAAGGGATGCACTTTCCCCTGTCGTTCTGCCTGGCACTTTCTGACATCAGCTCAAACTTTCAGCAGCACTCAGCCAATACTGCAGCATTATTATATCACTTTGACCATAAAATAAATAAATAAGCAAACCCACCCAGATGCAGCAGCATATCTGATTAAATGGATTGTTCAGAGATCTCTCCTTGAAGTTAGTTTCTCAGGCTTTTTAAATTGGTAGCCTTGAGATCATATATCTCTTTAAGTACCAACACTATGAATCACCTTGAAGAACTTTAAGAAAAAAAAAAAGAAAAAAAGAAAAAAAAAACCCTTTACGGTTGTACTAAAAATGAAAAATGGAGTTCCTTCTGGCTTCCACTGCCTAAGAACTGTGTCATCGTTTCCTTTTTCTTCTTCTTCTAGTTTATAGACTTAAGGAACAAGCATTTCCAAGGGTTTCGCTGACAAATATTTGTATACAAAAGCACCTGCATGATTAAACAGAACAACATGCTTATAACTTGTCCTTTACTCCACTTAGCAATCAATTCTTTTGCCGATTTGCATAGTTATGATGACACAGTAGCAAGCAGCTCTAAGCACTTGTTTCATCTGCCACCGTTTTCAAGTGCTTATCATTCGAGTATATTAAAAAGTATTGCTTTGAGCTGTGCAAGCTGCTAGCTAGGACCCTGAGAAAATGTACAGGGACCATTGCTTCACAATCCTCCTGGAACTGGATGGGAATGTGGGTTACGGCAGTACCGTGTCCTCTTTTCCCAAAACAACAGGTAGAAGCAGGTAATTCAGGGCAGATGGATGAGGTTCCTTCCTAGATGCCCCCATCATGTTGTGGGCTGTTTGGAGGGTTTATATAGTGCTCTTGTTGCCAACAAAGGCAGCCTGCAGCAGAAAAGGGCTCCTGTGTCCAAGTCCCACACCCTTGAAAGTGGAGCCAACACTTGTACTCTTGCCTTTCCATCTCTCTTTCACTACAGATATAGTAATGGTGAAGGTTTACTTTGAGTCATTACTATCCATTATATTAAAAAAGCAATGTCTGGAATTAGAGGTTGTTTATTTTTCTGAAGTGACTATCTTTAAACAAGGATTTACACAAACCAACCAGCCTGACTTTTATAATTACTTGCAATAATTCATTGCAAGAAAAAAAAAAAAAAAAGAGGAAAAGGGGAAAGAATAAAAAAAACCACCAGGGTGGTATTTAGCATCAGGGCATGCTCAAGTATGGAGGTATTTTCTGTTCTTTAGTTAACAAGGAGTTAATGTTCAGATTTTATTTCCTCCTTTCCTTCGCAAGCACAGTAAGACTATAGGAACTGCTGAGGAGACAAAGGATGGGAATACAGGGAGGGAAAGCATCCCACTGATGGTTTTGTTTGTTACTGTCTGGCTTCCTGTTCTAATTTATTTTCATAGAGGTTTTCCCTTCAACTGCCCATTGCCTGCTTTGCTTCTGCTTTTGAGCCCTTCCAGGTCTGAAAGCAGCTGTGTTAACCTTGAACATCGCTGTGTCACCGGGCAGAGCCAGCGATGACCCTGTGGGATGCTGAGAAACTGCAATATCCCCCGGGGTGCTTTGATCCAGATCAGGCTCTGGAGGTACTGAAGGAGTCTGCTTTTTCCCCTCTGATCTTGCCATGCAGAAGCTCAGAGGAGGAGGGAGGCCATTTCACCTTCAGTGTGGGATCTGGCATCGAAACAGCTCATGGGGATGGGATGCAGAATGGCAACAGAATAAATTCATCTGAAAGGAGCTCTTGTGCCCAGACAACAGTCCTATAGGCAGGCGAGTGAAGCTATGCATTTATATGCAGTGTGGAGGGTTGGCGAGGCTGCTCTCTGGGCTCTGAGTACTCTCTTGGTTAGACTTCAACATGACAGACAGCCATCAGGTGCAGACACAGATGGGAGATGTAGGGATTCTTCCTAGAGAGGACCGAAATAGCTCCTGACATTCAGAGAGCTGCACTGGAGATGGACATTTCACAGAGGCAGGGGTAAAACCCACAGTGGCTCAATGTGAGGGGGTGCAGAGTGTGGAAGAAACTCTGTTTCCTTGAGAAAACATCATAGCATCTCCTGAAAGGAGGTGTCTTCTCCAGGCTGGGAGCCCTCGAAGCTGCTTAGCCAAACTCCTTCACTGCCATGGAGCAGCTGAGGCAGCTGGAAATTTGGTACCCTTTTTCCACACTCAGATTCGGGTGGTCCTCTGCTGCTGTCAGGGCACCCCAGGTTCTTCTGCCGACCAGCCCTGGAGGAGCCACTTCACTGCTCCTTGGAATGCAGGAGCACATCACATGTCTTCCCCTAAATTATGCCCAAATCCGTTGTCAAAGTGGATGTTCAGGGTTGACTTTATTACAGCATTGCAGGTTTGAGTATCAGCACAGTACTCTCTACAAGTGGATTAGGAATCCTCTTCCCGTTAGATCATCCCAATCTATTTGCAGTGTGGGTTTTTCTTTTCCTGCATACAAAGCTTTGCAGCTCCAGGTATTGGGCTGCCACTGCTTTTGTGCTCCTGGTTTGTTTTGTGTGCCCATGGTAGCAAAGAGGAAGCAATCTGACATGGAGTAGAGATGCCTGAGACAGGGGCCTGTTAAAAATAATCGCTGCTGCATGCAGGCTGGTGAGAAAAATGGCACCCAGTAGTGTACTTCTCAAAAAAAAGGAAGAACATGGAAAATTAGCAGCCAGGAATGAAAGACAGGTAAAATCCCCCATTGTCTTACTTGGACAAGTTTGGTATTGCTTAATCAGTGCTTTGGCAGCTACGCTGTGAAGGAGCAACACACACTTCAAACCTGTGGTGACTCAAGCAGCTCAGCACACACCAGCAGGAACAGCCATGGGGTCTCACCGGCACAATGCTCTTTCATTCAGACAGGTTTCAGCAAACCCTAACTCAGAGTTTCTCACAAACTCCCTGTCAGAGAAATTCTTTGTCCAGCTTCAAATATTTCCAGTCCTCAGCTGGAAAGAAGAAAATTTTTAACAGTGTTCATTCAGAAGCACTACAACTAAAGAGCTGAATGAAATTACAGTGGGATTTTCACATACATAGAGTGAAAACACTTAGAATCAACAACAAGAGGCCAAGGTGCAAACCAGTAGCACCTGCTTTTTTATTATGCCCCTCCCAAATTGCCAATTTTGCATATATCCTTGCTTGGACTTCTGAGGAAGATTAATGAAATGAATCTTGGATGTTATATTCTGAAATGACTATAACACAATGCCTCAACCTGCCCATAGACTGCAAGATTTTTTTCCACCCTCAGCCCCAACCCCAATGGACTTGTCAGCAGTTTCTATCATTAGCAACATAATCCCTCCTCTCTCCTGCTCTCTCTTTTTATGTTTTCCCAGGGCTGCACCAATAATGAATAATTTACTAGTGTGGAGAAAGAAAAGTGTCACTACTGGAGTCTCAAGGCTCATCACTCACAAACCTGTCACATGGTCAAGAGTCATCAGTGCCATTATTTGTGTGAAGAGAAATTAGCACTAATCTACTGCCGAGTCTCTTGCTCCAGCCACTGTAAATGGTGCCAGACTCTTAACAGAGTAGATTGCCTGTGCCACTGTAAATTGTGTATCTCAGTAAAGTTAATTAAAAAAAAAAAGTTGTCTTCTCCCTCCTTTGCAGAGGACATCCCACATATGTTAAGAATTAGAAGAGAGGCAATGCAATGGAAAGGGCTGTTACCTTCCCCACACAGGAGAAGAGCTAAAGATTTGCCTCTCTGCTATTAATAAAGAGCCATTGAATCCACAGAGGGGATTTCAGGCAGGACTTTCAAAGGCATACATTTTTTTGCAAAAAGGAAATGTGGATTTCCATGTCACAGAATAAGCAAGTGAATGCTAAGGTTTGAATTTTAGGAAGGAAAGGAAGCCAAACTATGAAACATAAACAAGGCACAAAATAGAACAAAATGGTGTCTTGAGTAAATAATCAGGGCAACAATGAGAACTATTGTACTGTGAGGGGCTTCCTCCTATGAAAGAAAGGAAGAGATGGGCAATGCGCTTGGTTTGTTCCAGCAGTCATTTCCATCCATCGGTCCGTGATTTTAAAACTGCTAGCACCAGCAGGTTTTTGGAAAACTCCCTACGTGAAATCCACAGCAAAAGCAAAGCTGCCATCGGCCCAGCTCATCCTTGCAGCAGCAAAAGTGACAGCTGGGGCTCAGAGGCAGAAAATCCCACAGTCCCTGCTCGAGGCCTCCATGGATCCCATCAAAGGGCAAGGTTTGCTCTCCACCGGGGACCAGCCTCCACATCTGGTGGAGTTCAAGCAGAGCTCGTGGCTGGAAAAAAACAATGGTTTCCATCTCTAAAGGTTTGAAATGGATTCATTTTCTCTCTCTCCTTCCCTTTGTTCAAAATAATTTTCCAATTTTAATTGCTAGCCAAATAAGCCTGTCTCAATGGAGGAGTCATGAGTGAAAAAAGTACTCCTTTGGATCACGAGAGATGTTAGCCTAAAATCAGAAACATGCCATTATAAAACAAAATTTGGAAGAAGGAACTTTTTTATTTTGATCAGAAAGGCACTTAATTTGTTAAAAAGTCTTGCCTTTTCTCACTCTAAGAGGATCTACAGGGAGCCGGGTCTCCAGCCTGGCTCCATGCCCAGCAGCCAGCCTTTAGGATTGCCCTCACACTTCTCCTTGGCAGCGCTGCTCTGCCAAAACACACTCTGGGGGCACCCCCCAGCTACAGCAGCCAGCATAATCCCCAAAGTGGGAGGCTACATGAGAAACACACACAGCCTTGGGCTGTATCATGGTTTGCACCTAAGATCTTCCAAGGACACTATGCATCCTTCCCACCACAGATTCACCTCCTCTCAGCCCTTGAAGGCCACTCTGTCTCCGCTTAAACCTTCAAGGAGACTGTATTTAGTTTTTAGGAAAACAAGGATAGATGGTGTGGCTTGGAGAAGATCCCCCTGTCACAGAGAGAGGAAGACCGACATGTGGAAGGGCTCCTTAGTGCTGGGATAGGCAGGGACCCCAGAAGTACCCAGGTCCTATGGAAATATCTGAATCCAAACACCAGTGCAAAACCTTTAAGACCTTCTCAGGTAGCAAAATAAATTTGTGTTTCGAAGTCCAAAGATCTTTGGGCTTTTAATTTTTTCAGGATTTATCTTTTTTTAATTAAAAATAATGGCAGAATTTCACACAAGTCTCCCATCACTTGTGCAAACTAATGATGTTGCCCTAAAGCTGAATTCCTGACTAAATTTCCTGAGTCCGTTTCCAACGCTCATCCTTTCCACTATCCCTCTTGTCTTGATTTTGATTGTGTTGCCACACAAGAGTGGGAAGCGGTAATTATTAAAAACACTTAGCTGATGAGCAGCTCAACAGTCACAAGCCCTGCCAACAAGCCTGCTCCAGCATGGGCTCCTCTCTCCATTGTTCCGCAGGTCCCTCCAGGAGCCTGCTCCAACATGAGCTTCCCATGGGGTCACAGCCCCCTTCAGGCATCCACCTGCTCCACCATGGGGTCCTCCATGGGGTGCAGGTGGAGATCTGCAGGGGGACACCCTGCCTCACCATGGTCTGCTCCATGGGCTGCAGGGGAACCTCTGCTCCGACATCTGGAGCACCTCCTGCCCCTTCTGCTTCACTGACTTTGGTGTCTGCAGAGTTGTTCCTCTCACATATTCTCACTCCTCTCTCCTGCTGTAAATTGTCATTACGCAGGGTTTTTTTCCTTCTTAAATTTGTTACTACGGAGGTGCTAGCACCATCACTGATTGCCTCTGCCTTGGCCAATGTCAGGTCTGTCTTGGAGCTGGCTGGCATTGGCTCTGTCAGACATGGGGGAAGCTTCTGGCAGCTGCCCACAGAAGTCACCCCTGTGGCTCCTCTGCTACGAAAACCTTGCCGCGCAAACCCAATACAACATCCAGATTCTCCTTCCTTCTCAAGCTCTTTCTGCTGCTCAGTCATCTATTCAGTGTAGCTGTGTCCAAAATCAACAGACAATACTGCCAAAAATCTCCACCTTGCTGCACTCATTGCAACCCCAGTGCCCAAGGCCGACTCCTTTCCCCAAGGCCAGGGTTTCTATTACTCGTCACATCCTTGCAAAGAGAGATGACCTACTTTCCAGAAAACTACGGCATTGTGAACTTGTTCTGGGTCTGCGGGACCAGAAATCAAGCGAGGGGACTGACTGACCCCGGTGAAGTCCAGTTACAGAAGGGAAGGACAAGAGCTGTGAAAGAGCAGCTTGACCAAAAAGGCATCTCCTGGTGTTGCTGGGGATCAGCTCACCGTATCCTGACTCTGCTTCTCTTCATCTCTGCACAGCAAACTGCTGTTGCTGTTCCAGCTCGCTAGAGCAAAGTGGTAGAAACCTCGATTAAAATTTTTGAAGGGACTCTTCAGAAAGAAAGTGATTGTGGCTGAAGGCTTGAGGAAGACCATATTTAGCCTTGGATTTTACTGTTATGTTGCTTAGGAACCCCTGATGATTTCTAGCTCCCTGAGCACACTTTTTGCTGGAAACGTAACAGTGTTTACCTTGTTAGAAGCAACATGTGTCACAAAGCAGCAAGGAGGAGCAGAGTGGCTGTGGAGGCTCCTGGGAGAGATTTCCACCATGTGCAATTCCCTGCAGCTTGCAAGGTGAAGGAAAGGGTACCGTTGGCCCCATGCCTAGACTCGCTACAAAGGCGGTCTTGGCAAATCATGGTCCCTCGATTAACCACAGGAGAATTGGTCTCCACCTTCCATGGAGAGGGTGAGACACTAAGCTGTGAAAGAGCCTTACATCACTCCGTTGGCAAACAAGGGCTTTCTTCATCTGGCAAGGCAGTATGGAGAACCCATGAAACCTGCCAATTGCAGATCTGCTAGGCAGACCTTGGCTTCCTCTGTGATTTTCCAACGTCTCCATCCCCACGATGGTATCATCTGGCTAGATGGTGGTACCCATGATGTTACCTGGGTAGATGAGAACCTCATAAATGACAGAGCAACAGGCAGACACCCACAAAAGGCATTTTGATTTTCTGCAGCTGCATCTATTCTGCCGAGCATTTCAATCTTTTTAGTCACACTTGTTTTGCCTTCAAGAAAGTAGTTTATTATGACCTTTGCTCAGACCAACTGGAACCAGCCTAAAACATGAAAACAGTAACATGTCATATCTGATGATGTCAGCTCACACTTCTCTGCAAGCCTCCCCCAGCCTGAGTCATAGCAGGAAGGTTCAAAGTGAATCCTTAATGCATTAGCTAAGGATATACTGCCAATGGGCTAATTTATCAGTATTTCAGAATGGAGTGAATTTTCCTGACTTCTTGGTGCTGCTTTGTCTATCTCCCAGTGAAAATGAAGCAGGATGCCCTCCCTGTATCTCGAAATGGTAACAAGCTTGAGACGATTTTCATTTACAATCACAGCTGCAGTATTCACTTTAGTTATTTTTTAGCACACACTTTACACTCTTGCGCAGTGTTGGGTATCAAACCTTTAAATTTGCAATTTAAAAATATACAGGAAGACTCTGGCATTGTTTAACATGCTCATGGCAAGCTGCCCTCTGTCAGGTGTGCATCCCAAGGCCTTGTTCAGCAATTAGAGATGCTCCAAAATGACCCTAAAACAAATCAGAATATTAATCTGCCTCAGAACAGTAAAACTCAGGTCACTCACCACATGTGTGACCTCCTGACAAAGCTCTTAGATAAAGTCCATTAGGATCTCCTGAACAGATGTCACACGTGCAGTAAAACTTCTGAATGCATTGCTCTCTTGCACCAATACAACTCATTAATGGCTGGATATCATATATATTGATCTATCAATGTTTCAAGACACAGTCCACTTCTTAGACTGGCTGCTCTCACAAGCAGAAAGCATTTCCCTAAACAGGTGATGTTCATTTCTGTCTCTGCAGCACTGTAGCCTCAAAACACCTTGCGATAAACCTCCCACACTGCCTTGGCTCTCAGCAGAGCGGTGTCAGTAGACACCTGCAAAACCATCTCCTGCTTTAGGTCCACTGTGAAATTTGTTGCACCACTCAGGAGTGGCCAATATCTCTCAATGACTTAATGAGCTTCTCTGAAAAAAATAATTGTGCTTTACCTGAAGAACCCTCTGAATGATGCAGTCTGCAGCACTTCTCTTTTGTCAACTCCCGCTTGCCTCGTGATGCTGTGATAAATCACAAATGTTATGATGCACTAGTTGGTTTCGCTGCAGAGTGAACCCATTGCAAATATAGTTTTAAACAGTTGCTTTAATACTTAGCTTTCTTTATAGAGGCATGTTTTACAACAACCAATGTCTGCTTTCTCCCACACTTTATTATTATCAATTAGCAGAGTCAAAGAGCTCCTCTTAGGAAGGTTTAAAACAACACTTTTCCCCTTTGGTTTTAATGCCCTACACCAGCTTCTGTGCCATCTACTGCATAGCAGTATACCTCCCACTTGCCTTTGTGATCCTAAATATCTATGCCCTGATTCATGGCTGGGGCATGCAGCGGCAGCCAGATCACAGCACTTCCATGCAGATCTTTTTATAAGAGCACAATGGTATCCGTTAAAAGAAATGAAATCTCACGCTTGAGGAAAAACAAAAAATGCACATGCATGCACAAAAACCCCACAGCAACCTTGTATTATAGTCTGCAGCTAAATGTGAACCAGTATGGACCCCAAGCCAAAACATAACCACAGTTTAGGGAAAGTGGCATAATATGTATTGTAACTACAAGGTTCCACCACAAAAACAGATGTACAGAGTCAGCTAAAAGGTGAGTTTATTTGTCTTTGTTTGCAGTGAGAATCTGTGTAGGTTTCTTTGGCTGAAATTTCTTATTTCCTTTAAAAGGGGGAAATGGAACATTCCCCTTTTCCCATCACTCTCCACCAAAATGGCAACGGATCGATCCCTGCATGGCCATCACTTGAGGTTAGCTCCATAATGCAGATTAATTTTCCCTGAGCTATTATTTTACTGGTAGCTGTAATGGGTTATTATGTGTGTGACACAGCCTCTGCAGTGGCAGAAGATACCCCCTTCTCCTCTGCTGGCAGACTGAAGAGCTAAGGAACCAGGTACCCAATTCTGTCAAAACATCTCATGTGGTGGTTTCTTATTCAGGAGAAAACTATACATAATCAAGTAAAAGTGTTTGAGGGTTCCATGTCTAAAAAGAGATATTGGAGACAATATTAAGCAAGTGACATTAATGCGAGGACAACCTTCTAGCTATTGTGAGCTTAGGGTTTAACAGCTTAAGAAAAGCCCAGCAAGGAAAACAGATATTACTACCTTTGCTAAAATCAAAATGTGAAAATAATTCCAAATCAAAGTGAAATTGGCTGTCTGAACTTCACAGAATAAATGAGATAACACAAAAATTAATTCATTCCACAGGTGAAAGAAAATACATGACAGTTTTAAATTCTTTCATTTTGAAGACTTTATGGCTTTAAAGATTATGAACTAACACATGAGACAGTGTTATGCTAGAAATTTAGTGAGTGTTCTTCCACTTAAATGACCAGAAGATGAATTTAAAAACATTAAATGATATTTCTTAAAGAATGATATGTAGCATTTCCAGTGCAAGTTTAAACAGAAGTCAAGGTGCCCTCCCCTTGGCATCCCATAATCTTTGATTTGTGAAGCAGTTTTTAGAGAATTTAAAAGCCAGAAATGGTTTAAAAGAAAGACAGGAAAAGTGCTCGTAGATGCACAAATTTGTATTCTCTCTCTCAGACCTCATAACTTGTTCCTGTTCCTGTGTGACAAGCATTGATGGGAATGCTTGTGACACAGTTTTACACTACGCTGAAAAAAAACTTTTGATGGTACTTTTCTCCCAACTATAAAAGTTATTTATGTAACGTCATTCTATTTCCCTATTAAAGATGTTTTGATATTCTAGGAACAAAAATAACGAAAGACCTTTCTAGTGCTCTTAGGGATACAGCTACTACAAATACAGGCTGGGTGGAGAATGGACTGAGAGCAGCCCTGACGAGAAGGGCTTGAAGTTGTTGCTTGACCAGAAGCTCAACATGACTTGGCAATGTGCGCTCACAGCCCAGAAGGCCAACCATATCCTGGGCTGCATCAAAAGCAGCGTGGCCAGCAGGTCGAGGGACGGGATTCTGCCCCTCCACTCTGCTCTGGTGAGAGTCTACATGGAGTCCTGCTTCCAGCTCTGGAGTCCTCAGCACAGGAAAGACATGGATCTGTTGGAGCAGGTCCAGAGGATCACAGAATCACAGAATCACAGAATCACAGAATCACAGAATGTTCGGGGTTGGAAGGGACCTCTGTGGGTCATCTAGTCCAATCCCCCTGCAGAAGCAGGGTCACCTACAGCAGGCTGCACAGGACCTTGTCCAGGCGGGTCTTGAATATCTCCAGAGAAGGAGACTCCACAACC
>Ga0065711_1039444_pt1 | contig 17838 bp, 9 predicted proteins | sample Hoacrofraction12_FD_59098 | JGI IMG/M metagenome (GOLD analysis project Ga0065711, IMG submission 59098) | Hoatzin crop microbial communities from Cojedes, Venezuela - Epithelial fraction 12 v2 (version 2) | ecosystem: Host-associated > Birds > Digestive system > Esophagus > Crop | place...
AAAATTGAATCTCCAGGTACTTCAGGATGAGGTGATTTATTTGATTGTTTTGGCTAGGAGGAGAGCAGAAGCGGTGGTGATACTGAGTTTACAAGTGGATGTGGAATACTAATTTTTCCGCTTCTGCATACAGCAGTGATGTTGAATTTATGCATTCTTTCACACAAAACATTGAAAAAAAGGAGCAGGCAACAGAAAAAGGTTGTCAGTTACTATTTGTAGGCAGCGTAGGCTTTTCTGCGTCCTACCTGAATGGTTGGACTGTCAGTCTAAAGACTGGGAATGAAACCTTGGCCCTGTTGAAATCATTAGCAAACCTTCCGTTGGGTGTTTTAATGCACTCACAAGGCGCATAATAGGCAAGGACTCTTATGAAATGCTCTGTTCGTACAAAGCCTGATAGTACGTGTTCAAATGAATCAGATACTGACACAAGATAGGCACTATAATAAAGGGGTTATAGATTACAATATTGCTGTGGACTGAAGCAAGGAACAAGACTGAGGTATTTTGAGGAACTGCAGATCTATGCAAAGTTTAAATGAAATGCAGCAAGTTGAAGAGGAGGTGCAGAATCAGAAGCAAAAGGCAGAATTCATTCAGGCTTGCCTGGCAGAATATGGCAGTAAAAATAGCATGGGCAAACACTAGCTAAACTGGTAAAAAGGTAATGTGTATACTGGGAGTAAAATAGCACTAGGGAAAAAATTGGACCCTTCTGTAATGGAAGGAAACGAAATAAGTGGATATTGATGACTGAAATTACACTAAAATAAAATTTAAAAAATAGTTATAATTTTGCAGTACAACATGTAATGGAATTGAGTAAAGACACGGAAGATGTGAAAATACACACACCATCCGTTTGTGGTCATACATGCCCACTAGGCTTCAGAAGAATGTGATGCAGTTACAGCAATGCTGTCGTTTTTGGTGAATGTTAAAGAGCAGGTGTGAAGAGGTTGGTTGTTGATCCATACAGCGTGAAGAGGTTGATACTTGTCATGATCATCCTGTCACCCAAAACTTGTCTTTGAAATCTGTTGGAACCAGTGTTAAAGAAAATATGTGAACTTGTCAAAGGAACCTTCAGATAAGATTATAATACGTATTTCTCGACTAACAGCTCCTTCTGAATAACTTTTCAAAATGTTGTGGGTGAAAGAAACTCTTCCTATAAAAATGAAACTTTATGTTTAAAAGAATGCTGAGCTGAAAGCTGTGCATGGGTTAAAGATGGAAGACGTTACAATTAAACTTTTGCCTCCAGTGTACGGGACACAGAGTACTGGGTGAGCAGCTGTTTTTTCTTTCTGTTAAGTATATGGCTCCAGGTCTTTTCTCACTGTACACTGTTTTGAAGACGAAACTTGTTCTTTTGTTAGAGAGTTTTCTATGGTATTGATCATGGTCGTATTAAATTCTAAAATCACCTTTCTGGTGAAGAGGTGATGATGTTTTTCATTTTTAGAGTTGGGAAACTGAGGCATTGCTGTAGGAAGTTTGAGTGGCTTGTTTATGATGGCTGTAGATTAAATTTTCTGGACCATACAGCTTGTGAAAACACCTTCACAGCGCACATCTCATCAGATTCAAAAGCAGCTGCAGTTGTAGATAGGCAGCACTTTCTGCAGCTTAAATCCCATGATTTCAGGTCAGGAAATGAGGGATGCATTAAAACGTTACATTTTGAGATTTTTTTTTGTTTCGGTGAAAAACTGTGGCAGAGGCAGGGGCGGACTGCAGTTCTGCCTGAGCAGCGTGCAGCCGCCTTAGTGGTGAGGCCGTCTTCTGCCTCGCTCGCTGCCCATGCGGGAGGCGCAGGATTCGGCCCAGCAGCGCGCGGCAGCCCCTTCCCTGCGCCGCTGCCGGCTGGTCCCCGGAGCGGGCCCGTCCGCTGCCTGCGAGGACGAAAGCGCCGCTATTTAAAGACTGGTATGGTTATATCTGTGAAGGAGACGCGTTTAACGTTGCAAGGGCAAACTTAGTTCCAACAGCTCTTAACTTCTGCAGTGGTGATATTTCTTAAACCTGGGGAAGAGCGAGCAGTTTGGGTTTGGTTTGCCTTGCAGAAATGCGTTGGCAGCCCGCCAGTCACTGGTTGGTGTCTTCACCTTTAGCTGCGCTGCACAGACACTCGGGATCTGGTTGGAAAGGGAGTCAGGAACAGCGGCGGTGAGGTGCCACCCTCTCTGGGGACCGGCCAGTGCGTTGGATGGGATGTGCTTCCACACTGGGTCGGTCTTCTCCAGCCCCAAAGATGCCGAGAGTACGCCTCTATACTGCTCTTTCCCCGAGACTGTGGAGGGAGGAGGGAACAGGCAGCGCAGGTGGCTGGGGTTGATGTCTCTGGGTTGTCACAGTAGTTTGCATGGGGATATTTACCGCTCTCTGTCTAGCCCTCACATGTTCAGTATCTCCAGTCCTTGACCCTGTGTCTGCAGTCAGCTCTGAGTACGCCAGGGTCCCTTGTTACCCATACCCAGCAACCACAGCCCTGTCGGTGTCGGCATTGCGTGGGTCAGCTGCAGGCTGGAGTTACAGCGGTATCTCGGGCTCTGTATCCCTCCTGAAGTCAGCACACGCAGAGCCTCCGCTGCTCGGAGGTCGCCCGTCCAGAGGACGGAGGCTCTTCATCCATGTCACCTCCTGACCTTGTTTCCTCCTCTTCCCTTCAACTCTTCCTGCCCTGCTTCTGTCTCCACTGCTTTTTATAACCCATTGTCCTTCTTTGCTCAGCAAATTCGAGGTCGCCTCCGTACCCCCTTGATGGAGCCTCGGGGTGCTCCCGTTGTCCCCCCCCCAGGTGCTCCCTTGGCCAGGGCATGCACCTCACCTTCCCCCAGCGCCCGCTGTCACCTGGCAGATCAGAGTGCTCTGCCCCAAAGCATGGTATTCGAGAGGTATTTTTAAGTGTTTTATGTAGGAACATAAACGATGTATTTTTCTGTGACCTCATTCTAAGATGTAGCTGAACTGTTTCTGCTGAATTTTCCAGAGAATTTCAGCCTCGGGCATACATATGGCCTGGAAAAATTCAGCCTAGATGCTTGAAGTTTGGCAAAGTTTATATGCACCTGAAAATAGTCTTTGATAATGGAAAGTGTCAGACTGTTTTAGCTGTGTAGCTGTTTGCATTGTTTGTAATTATATTTAAATACTGCATGTGGAACAGAAAATATTACACTCAAAATCAATTAAAATTGATTTTGAGTAAATGTTGTTAATTGGAGTTGAGGCCTGGAAATAATACCCTGAAATAGAAGATGGTGGCCATGAACAGTGTTGTTGGGCTTCATGAGAATCTCGTGAAGGAAACTCAAGACTGACTTTGAACAAGGATTTATATTCGAGAAGATGAATGTGACAAGCGATGCACGGAATGAACATTAAAACACAGAAATAAACATAGATAAAGTATCTTGGTCTATAGGAGGAAATTTAATTTGCCTCCCGGGACCCTGTAAGAAGGAATCTCTGGTTCATCTGCTGAACCTTTGTGTTTGTGTTGCTTTTAGTTAAAAGGGTGGTGAGAGAGTGCATGATGGCCTAAAACGAAAAAAAAAAAAAGGAAAGAGAGCGTTGTTACGGGTCAGGTGGCCTGGAGTGGTTGGGGAACCATTGATTTTGAAAAGTATGAAATATAAATAGTAAGTTACCAAGGGACATTTAGTGGTGAAAAATAGAAACTTCTAATCTGCCACAAAGAAGCCAAATAATAAAGGGAATTTTTGCTGAGTAATACTCACCCAAAAGTAGAAGTGAGTGTGCTGTTTGCTATGGTGGTAAAAAAGGGCAGTCCTCTTCTGAAGCGAGCGGAGGTGTCGTAGGAGAAGGGGGTTATCGTTTCCACCTCCTCAGGTGTAGTGTGCCTGCTTTCAGAATGCTTCATTTGGCTTTGGTGGCGTTCCTGGCAAATCGGTATTGGTAAGGAGAGCCGGTGACACCAGTGAGAAGGTTTGAGTTACGTACCTGCAGGAAAGAAATAGTAAGAACACCACATTGGTGAAGCAGTGACTTCTTTGGAGAGCACGCACCTTGTGCATGTGGGGAGGGGGGAGCATAGTGTGTTAGTAGCACAAACAGCAATAATGAGAAGAAACGAGAGGTGTGTGTGATTTATTGTCGTAACAACTATTACATCAGAATATAATAGCCAGAAAGGAGGTGTAGAAGCTGTGTTACGTATGAGGCTTTAAAATGAAACTGGTCAACAGTACACTGTAGGAAAACATGTGCAGAATGTGCTCTGGGAAGGAATCCTGCTCTTGGCGGGGGGGCTGGCTGGCTGAATTAATAGGTCTTTTTCCCTGTGAGTAGGAGGTGGGGGATATGTCTCTTTCATGAAGACGAGATTGTGGTAGGCTTTTTAAAAGCTTTTTTTCCCCCCTTTGTTCTGTGAATATAACCAGCGCTCAGGAATTTAAAAATGGATGTCATATCGACAATACAGTGCTGCGCTTGACAAAGTAGGATTTTTTTTTTCTGGTTCAGTTAGTCCTCAGTAATAAAACATGAGAGTAATACCACACAGTGGTTGACACCCGTCCTGAAACTGTTACGGTGCTTGGTAAGTGCTGCCAAAAAGTCTAAAAATAAAACTTCCCTCCCTTGCCTCCCATCCCCCTCCATCAGTGACTGCAGTTTGCATTTTCTGAGGTCTATTAAGGAGGCAAATAAACTTTCATGTAAAATGTGGGTTATGACTTGCCTTATGATCTGCAAACTTACTAATGCACGCGATAGCAATATGAAAGCGATCTGTATGCGCTGCACTTCTTGGAAACTTTCTTTTCTTTCCACTTTCCCTTTTTTCAAGGTAAGGAAACAGACCTTTTCTCAAGGTTAAATGGCTTGCCCACTAGTTGTGTCTCTCTTGATAGAGATGGTTTTATTTGTGTTCACACATTAAAGTTAGTGATGCTAATTAGTTTACAACAGTATGCTTAATTATTTCTTAGGCTGAAATTTGCTGGACAGTTATCTTACTTCCTTTTTCAGTGGATAAGAGGCAACCTTAAGTATGAGTGCAGATTTTTTTTTAAGTGCAATGGAAGTCCCAAACTCGCTGCTCAAAAATTCGTCTAATTAATACAAGAGCCAGAGTATGGTACTTTGCCTGTTCATACGTCAAGTCAATATTTGATGTATAACGCATTGAGAAGACGCACGTATAGTTTGCCCGCGGTAAGCATGACTATTCTGACCTTTTTCTCTCCATATCTTAAAAGTATTTCTTTGCTTGTGTTTAACAACAGGGCAGTCCGATGGATCCAATGGTCATGAAGAGACCTCAGTTGTACGGCATGGGCAATAACCCTCACTCTCAGACGCCGCAGAGCAGCCCCTACCCCGGGCAGTCCTACGGCCCTCCCGGCCCCCAGCGCTATCCTGTGGGAATGCAGGGCCGAGCCCCCGCCGCCATGGGAGGAATGCAGTATCCACAGCAGCAGGTTTGCAGAGGACTTTTCTGTCTTGCTTTGGCTTCCCTCCTGCCCTTCTCTCTTCCCTTCTGATGCTGGGGGAATACACAGGGTGCAAGAAAACAACTTCGGAAATAAGTATTTCTTGTGCAGAAGGAGGGTGAAGGACTGTTTTAAAAGTAAATATATTATGTTGACAGCGTGAATGTGTTCTGAAATCCCATGCAGTCAGAAGAAAGTTTACCTTGTTGCTGGTACCTTTTTGGAGAGAGAAGCATATCAAACGCCATCAGTTTTCTTATTTTTTCCAGTTGATGTCATTTAGCCTTGTATATTTTTAGTTTGGGTTTTTTTTTTTTAAATTCTCTTTCTGTCTGGCTTAGATACATCTAAATTTAAGATGAAAACATAGAGCTGACATTGGTGCAGCAAGACAAGTGTTGTCCAGTGCATACAAAAGTGTTGCATATTTACAGCAGCTGTTTGTTGTTGTGGTGTTTTGTTTTCATTTCTGTAGTTTTGGTCCCCACCCCCCTTTTGGTAGGAGCCTCTAGCATTTCCTTTTTTTTTTTTTTCCCTTTACCAATTCTTTAAAGTCAGGATGTGGTGGTGTTTTTTTTGTATCAGAGGACACTTTTAAAGAAGATAAATTCTCAATGGTCATACCATATACTAAGGAAGATACAGTAGTTTTCTAGAGGGGAGGATAAACTAAGAAGTTAAGTTTTACTTTTTTTTTTTTTTAAATTAGGAATGTGAGTGTAAGCAGTGGGCGCTTTATACTTTGTTGTGAGCACAGCAGAGTAGTAACTTGGTCATTAATGGGAAAGAATGTTCGTTTTGTGCAATGGACTAGTTGCAGATTACCTTTTATTGTGTCATTTATTGTTAAATATGGAGAAGAAAAGGAAATTTTGGACTCCCTGGCAGATAGGTGCCTGGCTAATTCTTATCACTCATCCACCAGAATGGGATGTTAATCAGGCCATTAATTAAATATAACAGTTTCAAATATAGTAGTTAGGTGAATAGTACCATTATCAACAGTCTTAATTTTTATTCTTTTCTGTTTTTAAGTAGGTACTTTCTTACTTATAAGGAAGAGATTATTTATTTTAGAATTGTCAGTACATTTGGTTGCTAGCTTCAGACAGCAAAGCATGTTGTCAGTCATAAAAGGAGGAATTGAAAAGAGGCGTTATTTTTCTTTGTGTGGCAGTAGCCAAAATGAAGTTATTAAAACATAGTTTTAGTTTTAAAATGGGTTATTCTGCGTTATATGGAGATGAGTGTTGAATTTTCACTTCATTTGCTAATTGCTTGATAATTGTAAATTACCCGTCACCTGGCACAGCGATTGGCTGCCGGCCCTATCCGTCTTCTCACAGCATTAATATAATTGGCTGAGCAGCAGCACAGTTCTGAGCACTAGTGCTCTTTGGGGAAAAAGTGAGAGGATAATTATGACATTGAATTTTTATTGAACGGACATCACCACCTAGTCATGATTTTGTTTTGGACAGCCTCCAAAGCTTCGTGTGTTTGGTTTGTGAACCTCTAATGATCTGAATCCAGTTCTTTTCATATTGCTCATATATTACCACCTTTCTATAAAGGATTAAAATGCAGGAATGCAGGTTTGTAAATTGAATTGCCAACTTACCAGCTGAGTGGTAAGTTGTCTTTGGCACAGGATGCCACAGTTTGATTCCTGGCTGGATTTTCACTCCTGTGACATGAATATTAAATAAGGAGAGCCTAGCTACGCTTGTTAAAATTGGCTGTGTAGCATATAGCTACCTCTAGATATAACATACGTAAAATAAAAACTATTGCCAGAAGTTTCAGAAGATGAATCTCAGCACTTTCTGAAAATTGGAGTCCTTTACAGTGTCACACTGAATTTATCAAAACCAAAAGGCACTTCTGAAAACTTGATTGCTTGAACAATACTGGGCCTTAAACACGTACAGTGGTCAGATTTAAGTATTGTGCAGAGGTAGCATTGGGTAGATGGATTATGAGGCTGGAAGTGCCGCACTGTAGGAGGGGTGGGAAACATTAATGGAAGAGGTTGTTATTATTTTAAGTTATAGTCTGCTATTGCCCAAAGATAGCTGAGGGTGTCAGTTCTGTTTCCTGGGATGAAACAAGCAGGCTTTTTGTTAGACTGTGAAGATTTTTGAATTTTGAAGACCTTGAAATGATAAGTCTGGCTCTTTGTCAGCGACTGTTGTGGCTTGAGGTTAGAACTATGGGACTTGACAGATTTTTAACTTGCGGGCTCTGCTGCAGGATGCTGCACATGAAGAAATAAAGATGAAAAACAACACCCTAATGATCCAGCTAAAATTAATGGAAGTAGTAGAAATGAAGATAATTGTCTAGATGTAGGTGGCTGGTCTATGTCATGTTGCAGCAGAGAATAGTGTGTTCCAGCCTGCAGCCCGGAATGAGCTCGTAGGAAGGGAAGCCCCTGGCATAAGCAGTGGAAGATGAAAGAGGATGAAAAAGATGAAATGTTATCAGGTGCAGTCATTCTGCATATCTGCAGCATGGGTGTTAAGCATTGCCTGCTAACCTGTTGAAAAAGTGGTATCTACGTAATGCAGCAGACATTGTCTCACAGCTGCTGTTTGGTCTAGGCATGCTTGATACTGAACAGGAAGGTGCAAACAAACCCCTAGATTTTCTTAACATTCTGTGTGGATATCGCAGGATGTTGAAGAGAGTACGGAAAGTATGGGATATGTGCTGTGACATGGCTGCGAAGGATGCTGTGAAGAGAGAAACTGCATCTCTGAAGCATTTGAGCTTGGAAGTCATCTGTCATGAGTTATCAGCGATGAACCCCAGAACAAAACCCTAAGTCTTACATAAGGGGCAAAATTTGAAATACAGAAAAATCTTTTTGCATTACTTGCTAATATAACTAAAGATAAAGGGATGGAGATATGTATGTAGGCATGTAGGAAAGAGGTAGAACTGTGACGAAACTGATGGTGATCTGAGGTTTTCTCTCTCTTCTCCAACGTTTGACAACAGATATCCAGATTTATCACATGAAGATGGGTGATAGCTTATTGCAACAAAATACTAAGCAATTTGAAGAATGCTGCAGTATTTTGTCAAATTTTAAGGACATGTCCAGTTAACTCAGTGTGAGTCAAGTGTAGAAAGCGTTTGGACTGATTTGGGTAAAGTTGTCTTAATGGGTTAGGAAATCAAAAATAAATTATTCTGCACCTGTATAAAAGTGGAAGTATAAGAAAGGAAGGTGTTATTAAGAGTCATATACTTAATATAGGATTGCAGACTTGACAGTTTATGTCTGTTTTGTCAGTAGGCATAAATACGTATGGTGAATATATTACTTACAAAAAGATGTCTGTGTTGTTAGGAAACTTCTGGGTTTTTGTCTCTGTCCTGTCCTCTTTCGGTTGGAGGGGAAGGAGGCAAGGGAAAGCGGGGAGCGAGTTGACCTGTGCCTATGTTGTCAGTTTTCAACATGATTGAAACACAAGTTGCAACAAGGCCAATGTTTGCATCCCAAGGTTTTAAAATGCTGGTCTTGCATGTAAAGCTTAATACTGCTATCACATCATCTTATGTATTCTCTCTCCTGGTGCACATAGGATGAGTGTAACTTCAGGATTATTAGCACTCCTCACCCAGGGCTTCAGAGAGATCGCTGTATGTATGTAAAAACAGAAAGCATACTTTCAAGTTTAACTTTCAGTTTCTAATCTCTTAGATACTTCTTGGAATTACAGAGAGGTGATACCAAAATTGGAAAGCCGAGTATGCAGGGATACTTAGCGCCTGCAAACTTCAGGTTTGATTTTGCAGTGCATTTCACTATAGTGTAAGTAATGAGATCTGGTTATAAAGACAGTAGTTTCCTTTTCGTTTAACTTCTTTCTCCTCCCCTCCCCCAGCTTTTGGACCTCAGTCAAACAAGTGGTGATGCCCTGATCAGTTTCTGGCTTTGGTTCAAATGCCTTGTCAAAGTGTTTCTGTGCTTTAGTGCTGTGTGCTCTAGGAAAGCCTGCTGCTACTTTGTACAAACGTTTTTGCTAGAACTAGTAATACCTCAGAGTACCTATTAAAATAAGTCTTTTCTGCCATTGTCTGATGGTGTTGCTTTTTCATGTCAATAGCATGTAATACTTTATTTTGTGCTGAATTGCATTGAGCTTAAAAATCAGCTCCTTGAAATACCCATGTATAGCTTTTGGAAGTTTTCAGTAAAATCTGAAGGCTTGGATTTATGAATATGTTTGAAGGAATTGAATGATGTGATGTGCCTGTTTAATCAGATGATCATTATTTAACTCATTTTTTTTTTTAGGATGCATTAAAATTCCTTGTGTACTTGATGGACTGGAACAACATTTTATTGTGTAAATAGGATCGTGTTGCTATAATGCATAGTAAATGCTTTAGGAAAGGTAGTCATGTGGACATGTACAATAGCCATTCCTGATAGCTATTTGAAATGGAGTGTTTCGGTACTTTTTCAGTACTGATCATGCAGTTAGTTGCCTTAGTGGCTTGAGCGTGCTTGCAGTGAGGCAGTTATGAGGCTCGAGCCTCTGTCTATTCTTTCTCCCTTTTTTGCTATGGAAATACTATAAGATGAAAGGATGAGAATCACTTGTCCCTTTAACTTTTTTTTATATTCTTGATTTGCAGAATTAGAAAATAGATGTTGTCAGTGTCCTCATAGTTTTAAGAGTGGAACTGTAAATATTCAGAGAATCACCGAATCACAGAAACATTTTTTATTTTTTTAAATGTACAGATTATTTTAAGGATCAAGGAAAATATGCTGTTTTTTTCTTTTTTTTTTCTTACGTGGCAGGTTTCAACTTGGAGTAACCTTTTTTTTTTGAAGGGGTAGCAAAGTTGTAAAACCTCTGGGAATGTGCAGCAAGGATTTATTGTAATGGAAACTGCAAGTCAACCAGAACTATAGCAGCAGCAATGTGATTACCTCATTTAGAAAAAGGCTTACAGTGGTCATATTGGGTAATGTCCCAGATTGGAAATGTTGAATTTACGCCAAGGAAATCAATTGGCTCTTGGCTTGGCAGGTAAAGTTTTAAAGCTAGCAAACACAAATGTGTTTACTACTGGTGGCTGGTTGTCTGTGTTACTTTCTGAAATCATTTTAATTCTGAGATTGAAGTATGCCCAGAAATTGAGGCTTTCTGTAATGTATTGCTCTAAACCATGAGCTTAAAATGTAGTGCATGCATACAGCGAATGGTAGTCAAGTGATACTTTTGTTGTCTTCTGTGTATATAATTGCCCTCATCAGCTCCAGAATACTGAGTAGGTTGCAGTTTTTGTGTTCCTAAGCAGCTTTTAGTACAGTTGATGTTAGTATTGGTTAAGGTAGCAGACACAGAAAATAAGCAGGTTTTCATTTCTTAGCCTATTTATTTTTCAAGAACAGAGAGTGAATCAATATGATTGAATCTCAAAAACAACAAGCAGAGGACAAAACATTGAGATATGTTGCGTTTTCTTAAAGATTGATAGGCGCATTTCATACATGCACATAAAAAGGGAGTGTGAAGCTTTGATCAGCGTGTGCTTCAGAAGTATGTTTATCCAGATTTTTGTTTGATTTGCCTTGGTTTTTTTTTTTGTTTTGGTTTGGGCTTTTTTTTTGTGTGTGTGTGTGTGTTTTATTTTAGAGTTTTTTTTGTTTGTTTTATTTTGTTTTGCTTGGTTTCCTGGGCGTTTAGTTGGAGCTCTTGCTAGTAGATTATGGACCTTCTTGGTAAATCCTGGAAAGCAAAAAGGGTGAAACTCTTAAAGTTGAAAAGATGAATCTTTTCCCAGCTTCCTCTTCTATTAAAAAAAAAAAGTGTAAGAGCTTTGAATGAAAATAATTCCTCAGTAACAGTGTATTTGAATGATATATCTACCATCATGATGAACTGCTATGAACATCAGACAAAAAAAACCCAACAAAAAAATAAGTAGAAGAAACACTTCCTGTAGAGTGTTAAGTTTGAATCCTTCCTTTTATAAATCAGAAAAAGGGGCGAGAAGTCACAGCTATTTGTCTTCCTTGTAAGGTCAAATGATCTTTTGATTGTCAAGTGTTAATAATTGCAAGGAAAAGTTGCTGCTCTTTGTCATGTAAAGAAACAGGATTTTTAAATTTCAGATTTGGGAAAATGCTAAGTACTGTGCTTGTGCAGACTGTAGGAAAATGTTTAGCGTGGTTCTTTCTTTTGGGTATACTAAGCCTCATTGACTAAATTGAAAAAAAAGGCTGCTACTTTAGTTCATGGCAGGATAAGGCTTTATGTTGTATTGTCTCCTTTAGAATTATCCTTTCTATTGAGTGTAATTCACTCTATAGAGGGAGGTGAGCACAGATTATAGATAATCACGGAATCAAATTTGTCATAAGTTTGGGGTCTTTATGGTAGCTTAGCTCTTCGTTTTAATGCTGGTCATCTGAGATTGTTTACCGAAGAAAATTCCTAAAGTGGCAGAATTGCATTATTATGGTAAATAGAAACATTTCAGTAGCTTCTATCATTTCTGTGAAACTGTGCGGGGAAAAATGTAGGATGAAAGGGAAACAGAACTGATCCCTCAGCTGGTGAGAGAAAGCTTGAAAATGAGACAGGGTCGACATTTTTATCTGTTCAGTTGCTATGTACTGATGTTCAGTAAATGCTAATTTCTGCATCCATCGTGGAGTAAAGGGCAGTCCACATTTGTATAGAAAGTGTGTAAGAATCATCAATGTACTATGCCAAATAAAATATATTTTCATCACTGCTAAATGATTGTATTTTAGTTTGAATATTTAGTAGCTGTAATCACATTTGTTATTCTGCTTGGAAGTGGGAGCATGAGAGGAAAACATGCAAACCCGATGTGTTGGTGTTCTGAAAAAAAGTCGCTGTTAAGGAAATGGCAGTTACTCTGTTGTTGAGAACTTGGTTTGCTAGCAGTATTAGTTGTCAGTCTACACTGGAGTTAGGTAGGAAATGGATTTTGGTGATCAGAAGTGGAGAACACAGGGCCGTTTGCTGCTTTGCTAGGAAGATACAGAGTAATTTACTTATGAACATCTCAGTTTACATGGCAGCAGGAGACATGAGTTTATTTACATTTAATGTAAAATAAGCCTCTTGATTTAAGAAAAGGCTACTGCATTACTCTATTCAACAGCTGCCATATAATGACTGTGCCAGGAGGGTGTTAAGGTATAGGTAAGGAATAATTAACTGTTACTCTTTAATGTTATAGTCGTAGTAGCTTTCTGTTAATAATATTAATCAGAGAATAATTGGCAGCCCAAACTACTCAAATGACATCCAGAGTCATCATGCGTGCGCAGGTCATGATTTTTGTAAACATACTTTCTGTAATGTCCCTGGGGGGGCAATTCAGCAGGGGTTTTTTTTGGGTTTTTTTTGGGTTTTTTTTTAAGTCTTGGTACCAAGTTTCTCAGAAGATGCTATCAGTTGTCCGTAAATTTGAACTTACTCAGAGGAAGCAAGGGGGGCAATAGAGTTTGCTTTTTTTAAAAATAGGGAGTGTGTTTCCCACAGCTGAAAATAGGGATGAAGATAAGAATGTGAAACCTGCCTGAAATCAGTGGGAGATGTGCTGTGACTTCAGTGGAGTTACGACTTCAATTGAGGGCCACGTTGTTGGGGCTGGGTGACTTGTCTGTAGTTGACAGCAGCGTAGGCAGAATCAGCCCTATAAGTCAGTTGAAGAGAATTTTGGAACAGGTCAGTACCCTTCACTTTGACCGTGGGACAGAGTCAGGTAGCTTTCTTCTTGGAACAGCAGACCTTTCAAGAAATACCTGATGTTTCAGTAGCTGAAGATTAGACTCCTGTTGCTACCAGCAGCTTTTTTTTTTTAACTAAGATTTATGTCCGATTTAGTTTCAGCAAAATTTCAGTAAAAATGAGTTTTACAGTAGCATAGTAAGTACTGCAAAAAAGCAAAAGCATTTTCCATGCTTTTTTTATGTAGTCAGTCTTAAATGACGTAGGTCCTATGCAGTATAATCAAAGTTTTCTCAGCAACCTGCTTCAGTTTTCTATCACCTAAAACATTAAGACTTTTGTGGGAGTAGAGGAGTTATAAATTTTTTTTTTTTAAAATGAAATCTTAAATATGTTTAAGACTATTGACATTCTCTGTAGGTTCTATTTTCTAAAACTCATGTTTGTTTATATATTGCATTGCTCCTTTTAGCTGTTCTAACTGGGGGCATATAAAGATCCTAATGTAAGTACTTCAAGCTTTTGGTGTTCCATTGTGTTTAAAGACCAAAGAAAGAAAGGCTTAAGAACTTCAGGAATAACTTAAAGCTATAGCTCATTTAATTTTTGTAGGCTTTTATTCTTCTGCTACCTTGTATGACCCCATTTTTGGGTGCTTCTCTGGTACTTGTGCTGCTTATTCATTGCTTTGCCTAAAATATAACAAACCTGTTAAATGGTTGCATCCTTGCTGATAAGTATTTGGTCTCTGAGTCTTAAAATGTCTTTTGGGGATGAGGAAGAGGAGCAAGGAGAAAATCGGTGTCTGTTTTATTTCTTTGTACGCTCCATCCTTTTCCTCCTCTTATGAACGTTGTTTCTTAGTAATGCTTTTTGCGTTTGTGTGTAAAGAAAAACACCCATAACAGGTAATAAACAATTTAGTGACTGAACAGTATTAGAAAGCGTATTTGAATCTTATATTTAAATACACCTTTTGGAAAGTGAGCAGATTTGGCTTTGGTATATACATCAAAGGGACAAATTACGCTTGCTATTAGTTGGTTTCACAGAACAGCGATGAAGAGATTTCTATGTATTTCTTGGCAAACTGTAATACAACTTGTCTTTTGAGACAAGAGTCCAATCAAAATAAACAAGGCTTATATAGCCACTTAGGCAAGATGTTGTTTTAATTATAGAAGTGACATTACTTATCTTGAGTCTGTGTATGTACGTGTGTTTTACAGGCCATGTTGGCAAACACGTGTTTTACAGGACAGGTTAGCAAAACCGCCTTGTTCTTTTCGTGGGACTGTCGCGCTCTCTGTTTTCGTGCTGTGCAAGTGGTGCTCAGTGAAAACAAATACGTTAAGAGTCCGTGCCAAGACCAGATGGAGCCTGTGCACGGGGGAAGCAGGCAGGGCTGCTCAGCAAGGACCTCTGCTTGGAGCTCCTCCGGCCCCTCCTGAGTAACTCCACAGCTCGCCTCTGCTGTCCCTCCTAACTTTCCCAGCTGGCAGCACTGCAAATTGGAATGTGTTTTGACTCTTCCACTGTACTGGAGAGTATTTAAAAGGACGGAAGCAAATTGACTGGTTTTGTGTTTTTCATTGGTTTCGTTTTACTGCTGGTTGGCAAAACTGAAGAAAGTCAGAGGCCAAGAGGTCCCCCTGCAGATTTGGGAAGTGTGTACTTAATAGATTTATGGCCCTCTTACGTTTGGAAAGTTGTCCTAGAGAGGAAACTATTATTTCTGAAATGAACCTTAAGTTCTGCAGAAAATGATACTTTAGACCTTGCGTTCACCAAGGAAAAAAATCGTACCTGGTGCTGGAGAGAAGGCAGGTGGGTGTTCAGTCCTCTGAGGTGATTGTGTGAGAAATCCCATGTATCGTTCTCAGATTGAAGATTAAGTTTTATGACCTGAGTAAATTTGCAGTCTTGCAGCAAATGGTGAAGAGTAGATTCAGTAAATGCCAAGACTGTGCGGGTGCTTGGCCTTTCTTTTTTGATTTTGTACATTACAAGAAAAATAGTGTTTTCTAATATTGCTTTAGGCCTGTAACACAGGGGTTACAAGAGGAGCATAGCCACAAAAAGTAATTGAAGAATATCCAGGAAAAGATCAGATATACTTTGAGTGTGTTTGGTATAGGCTTTTCTTTCTTCTTTCTCTTGTGTTTTGTCATCCCATTTTTCACTTTCACATATATAACTACCTAAAAATACTTTCCTATTCTTGGCATGCATTAAGATCTTGTATAGCAGAATAAAGACCTGACTAAATATCAGAACCGTGTGTACTTGTGAGTTGCTGTGTTTCTACTGGAGTTGCTTTAGACTCGCTTGCAGGAACTCTGAAACTTCTGCTTTCTGTAAAGCTGTTTTTTAAAAAAGGGTATTTAATTTTTCTTTTTTTAGCCCAGAGGATAAAATTAGTTATTGTTATGAAACCTGGTTATGAGGCTGTTGTTTATAAGAATGTGGAAAGATGCACACTGCGTGTAGTGTTCTGCTTAGTGGAGACAACATATTTTTACTTGAAAAGTATTTTTTATGCATGGACCCGATCCTACATATTCCAATTCCAGCTGTAGGCAGGAATGACTGTGTCCTGAATCCTTCTACATAATACCTTTAACTGTCCTCAGGATTTTTATAAATGCTTGCTGAGAGAAAGGGCAACACACTTTGATGCTTGTTAATCCTGTAGTAATAATTTGTTGTGGTTTTGTTGGGTACTTTTTATTGTTTCCAAGATGCACAATTTCACGAGGTTATTTGTCATTTTCTGTAGTATCTCTGAAAAAGGGAGTAACAGAGTTTGGTAAAAGGCATGGAAAGGAGCAGGGGACTAGTAGAGAAGCAGTATCGGCAGTGCTAGTGCTGGTTGTACAACAAATGATCATCCGCTTCCCGTGTGTCAATAAAAATGCAGGAGAGCACCTTTCTTGACACGGGGATTGCTGAAACATCAGTGCTGTCTTTTTTTTTTTGGTAATACTCCTGTGGATGTTTTTGCACAAAGTGGTATCTGTCAGAGCTTGAAATATTCTTGCACAGTTCCCTTTGAACAGGTAGCACAGGACAAGTTCTAGCACATAGCTGCTTGACATGGGGCCGCCTACCGCGGGGAAGGAATGCCTTGCTTACATATATCGGAGTTGATGTGCTAAGACCTTTGCCAGTCATTTTGCTGATTGCATACTGGGCTGTAAATAATTACTGAACTTCCATTTTGAATCACAGATTTTTTCTTTTTTTCTCCCCTGTTAAAGGAAGACAATACCAGTGGGGAATATTGAGGATGCCATAACAGTTTGTGATTAGCCTGGAGATATTTTTACAGTGAATGTAACATAAATCTGCACATTTTTATTGCTACACTGTCTTTGGTTTTGGAATGCAGTGTTTGCTCTCCCTGTGTTGCTTTCAGTAGTACTGTTCATCTAGTAATGCACGTAGTGTGCAATATGTCACATTACAACTGAAAACAAATATTGGAATGGCTTACCTAAAGGATGCAAGAAGGATACTAAATATTTTCCTGAAAGATATGTCTTTTCTTTGTTATTTTTGTACACTTGGTGAGAGATTGTAGCTGATGCTTGAACAGTGGTTGAACAAAGTGTAGTCTTGTTTTTGTGCACTTGCTGGAGTTCTTTATGCTGTTAACATCTTGTTTTGGAAATTGAGATATTCAGACACTGGAATGTGATATGCTGTGAAAATCCCAATTGTGCTGAAAAAGGCAGGATGAATTGGGTGATAGGGCCCCTGGAAAGGATGTGAATTCACTCTTGTCCCATTATTTTTCCTGCGGTTGAAGTCAGTGTAAGTGCCTATTGGAGCAAACAACATACAACAGTGTATTTGTGTGCGGTTGCCTTGAGGGATTTTTCTCCTCTTTTTTCCTTAAGATTTCCTGTCTTAGGGCAACTTTCTCTGTTTAGCTGCAGGTGAAATGAACTTGCAAATACATTTGTCAGCTTAGGCAGAGGTGTACACGTTTGCCCTCATCGCTACAGTAGTATTGTTAGTTACACTGTATTTGCTTGTGGAAAAATAAGTAAATAGCGGAAGCCTGAAACGTTGTGCTGGATAGAGCTGGTATGGATGCTTGGTCAGTCTTATGTTTGCTCTCCCCTCTGGTGGAGGGAACAGTTACTGGGGGGCTCCCTGTGAAACCCTGTTTATGTTTGGGAACGCCCCCACGAGCCGTTAGCTGTCCCGTTGGTTTGTATGATTTTTAGTGAAATTTGCCTACGGTTGTGCTATTTGTGTCAGTTTTGCCCTTGCGGCTGCAGTTTCCAGTGGGAGGCACAGGAGGCTTCCCATGTGGTGGGCAGAGCTGCCTTCCCAGGTAGTGGGAGAGGCTGCCAGCCCTTCCCGTGGTGACCCATCCCCTCTTGGAGGTACTTGGTGGAAACCTGCAGTGGTTATGAGCTGAGCTATCTCAAAGGTCTCCCTTCTGCTTGAGAGACGGTCGAGCTCAACAACAGCGACAGTAAGGCTGTGGAAAAATCTGAACCTGTGTTACAAGAAATACATCTTGATGCAGCAGTCATTTTGATAGCTATTGAGAGAAGAGTTGCCGTGTGAAAATTGGTGTGCAAAAGCAAATCTTAAAAAAAAAAAAAAAAAAAAAAAAAAAA
>Ga0065711_1039445_pt1 | contig 17838 bp, 10 predicted proteins | sample Hoacrofraction12_FD_59098 | JGI IMG/M metagenome (GOLD analysis project Ga0065711, IMG submission 59098) | Hoatzin crop microbial communities from Cojedes, Venezuela - Epithelial fraction 12 v2 (version 2) | ecosystem: Host-associated > Birds > Digestive system > Esophagus > Crop | place...
GGATTCTCTTGCCACCCCAAGCAGGGACCCGTTTCCATTCCCCCCCATCTCTTAGGTCCCCTCTTTCTAGCTCAGGCAAGGGGCAAAGACGAAGACCCTGACCATAAATGCACCTCGCAAGTGAAGGAGGAAGCCCTCAAATGGCTTCCTACAGCTCTCTCTCACCTAAGCCTGAGCCAACGCACCCAAGGCATGGAGGCATGTGAGAGCTCTCACCTGCTCCAGTTTGGCTGAAGACATGGGTGGCAAAATGTTGTTACCGCCTAATGGTTGTTTAATCCTCCATGCAAACCTACCTAGTAGTGTGCTTAGTTCTCTGGGGACAAATAACCACCTTACAAAGCCCTGATCCTACACTGTCAAGCAGTTCTGCTGGCAGCTTTGGCGGAGCAGCCAAGTGACTTGGCACGTTATCTGTTCTCCCCATACTATTTTCAGGTGGCTTGGAGACCTCCCGGCAGGTCACGGCAGTGTGCGGCTGGCTGCGGCACGGTTGCTTCTGCTCTGCCTGCCCATGATGGTGTCGACAGAATTGATTTCCAGAACTATTAGTCAGGATTTTCAGAATTTGTATACCTACTCCTCCCCATTTCTGAGAAAAAATGCTTGCTGGGGAATTGCAGCTTTGCCTCATTTTTTCTTCCTGTTCTGCCACAAGTCTTAGTGATGGGCTGAAATAATGTCAGTTGTTCTGATAATAAGAAATGCTTATTTCCTCTCCACTGTGAAGAAAAACAATAAGTTGCTTTAAGATAATATTTGCCTCTAACCACACTTAGACAATGCACTGAATTTCCACTGAGAGGCTAAACTAATGCTTTAAACTCAGCTCCATGGGTTATTTATAGATCCTCTGCTGGCTGGTGATAATGATCCTCCTCAGGCTTAAGTCACAGGCAGAATAATCCCCTGAATTCGAGACCTTTTATTAATCGTTCATGTATTTTTGCTTTGTGGGAGGAGAGCTACGTCCTACCTGCGTGCTTGGATGCTATTAACAAAACACCTCAAACAGCGCATTGTATTTTTCCAAAGGAATCTTACCTCAGAGAACAGGGACCTGTAGTACTTTGGCTCCTGCAAACATAATCCCAAGAAACTGCACAAGTAATAGGTTTTATCTTGAGAACAGACATGCTCAGAACCACCATGACTGTCCTCCACATGCCCACAGCTGCAACAGTCAAGAGTAGTTGTCTCAAACCATACAGCCAAGCAGCTGTGTTGTGTGAGATATTCAACACTGCAGAATAGTAAAATTATTATTTTCCTCTTTTTTTTTTTAATTAATTTGGACAGTAGCAAGCACTAATCACATAATAGGAAGGACTACTCGTTATTCAGAAAGACACAGACACAGAACAAACGCTCCCTCTTCTCTGATGTGCCACTGGGAACAAAGGAGGGGGCAAACTGGAGCAGGGAGTCTTACAGTCTTCACAAGGGAGAAACAATGAAGCCTTTCCTACACAGTTTCTTTAACCAGCCTCACTCAAGTCTCTTCCATGACGTCCTCGCTAACGGAGCAGTGCAGGTGTACACAGGTACACGGGAGCAGACACGCTAATGGCAGAGGGAGCGATCGCTGCCTCCCACTGCCACACCAGCACTCGTTTGGATGCTGTGGATTCAGGCTTCGCTCTGGGCTTTGACACCACTGCTCCTACTGGTGCGGTGAGACTGGGATTCTCTGGAAGGCATCAGTTTCTGTGTATTGCAGGGTCTGAGCCCAGATGTTTCTTGCAGAATCTGCTGAAAAACGGTTAAGAAAGTTGTTCTCTGCTGTTATTCTCCTAAGACATGTATAAATTTCTAGGAAGAAAAAAATGTTCTTTGGGCTGATTTACAGAAAGAGGAGGCTTTTTTTTTTTTTAATGTTTAGCAAGGTTTTATTTTCATGTGAATAGCATCTTGGAAAACAGGTATTTTCCAAAGTCATAAAAATTGTTATAATTTTATTTCCTTCACCAAACTTTACCCATTTTTCTGCGCATGTAAGCATGGGAAAAGAAAAGTCACTCCAAGAATATTTTGAAGATGGAAGCATGTGAAAAATCACTGGCATAAAAGATTCCCTACCAGCAATTCCAATGTGGGAATGCAATGAGAAAGCAAATGGCAGATTATTTCCCCTCGCTTTCCATGCTTCTAAACCCTGCTGAGAGTTACAGGTGAGAAGTAATGTTGTAATAATGTCAGTGAAGACAAGTCTTACACTGCTCCACAAATTAAGAAGGGTCAAAACTTTGCTAGAGGATCAGGTTCTACACTAAAGGTAGGAAAAGAAGGACGTTTAATTTGTTGACCGGAGGTTAAACATACCAAAAGCAAACAAATGTACTGAAAACCAGATCAGAAAATGGAGACTGAAAGATCTTGCAAGGTACTCAGATCGCACCGTGCGCAGGGGAAGAAAGGTAAATTGTCAGATAGTACTGCAAAATATTAATGCCACGAGAACAAAGAACACAGCAGGAAATATAGATAACGGTCATGAAGTTCTCCTCTTACTTGGTCTGCCTTTTGAGGGACTCTCCTCAGCAGAATGAGCCTCTGTGAGTACAGAAAGTTCTTTGTCAAATGGCCTTGTCTTTTAATCGGAGAGCTTTTCAGAGTGCAGGTTTTAAGGACATCAGCAATGAGTACCTTCTGGTGTTTGCCATTTTCTCCAACTGTGAACATCCCAAATTCTGTAATCAGATGATTCATTGGTGACAGAGTATTACTCGCACCACCAATAGCTGCTAAAATGCAGCTCCATTCAGGAAAATAAGCTTAAAATTAATTTCCAATAGACCATGCCTGCCATACACGAACAGATAAAAAATTCTCATGAGATTCCTTTAGAGGAACACCTTACTACGGGACCTGAGGAGAAATCTCTTTGGGAACACTCTTTCGATTGCATTTAAAATTAGAATGTTGTCCTACCAGATAAAAAGACAAATATAAAAGTACTGTTTGTCAGATTTGCTAACAGGAGGAGTATTTACTGAAACTTCTTTATAGTCTCCCACAAAAGTTGAAAATACACATATTCCAAATATTGAAGGAACCAGTCTGTGTTATTCTACTTCAGTATTTCAAGCAACGGGAAGCCAGAAAGAATAAATTGCTCAAAGCATGGCTACGTGCACATCGCAGACTAACTCTCAGAAGAACAAGTGCAGACTGCGAAGTTAGGAACCGCCAAATGAAGCTCTGAAGGTATCAGTCAGCCTAGCATCAGTTCAGTCCCTCTGTACACATATACTGTGACCCATTTTTTCATCAGACAGCCTTATGCCATTTTTTACATCGTGCAGCAGGGAGGAGCCCAGGTTGTAAATCGGGGTGCTTTCTGGGCCCCCTGCCTTAGCTGCTAGAACGTTTGAAGTGAGGGGGTGCAGGGCCGGCAGAGGTGTGCACATCAGCCAGGCGCAGGCTGCTAGGTGGATGGAGGACCTTCAGGTACTCTGTGGTGAGAGCACGTAACCCTTCCGGCTGGTGATGTATCCTTAGCAACACAAAGAATAATTCTCAGAGAAATTTAAACCCTTAGGCCAAAGGATGGGGAGAAGACTAGGATTTTCTAAAGAAGAAGATATCTTAATTTTATTATTTTTTTAATACTGAACAGCAACGTTTTCCCTGTGTTCCGCTCTGAGAAACAGCGAAATGAAATTCTTCCTATGAAGAACCCCATTAACCTTACACTTGGGCTATGTTAGCAGTTCAAATTTAATAGAATTATAAATTGAAAATGGATTTTTCTGACAAGAAGTGTTGGACATTCTTAATATAGGTGCTGCTGTTAGTCTTCAAAGTAGCGCTCACCTGTGCAGATGTGTGCACAAATGTGTATGTATGCGTGTTTACATAAAATAAAGATACTTTCTCTTGTTTTAATTCTGCTTCCTGCAGAATGGAAGGTGGTGGTTTCCAACGGGAATAACGTATCAATGGATACTGATAGAGTTTGAGTAAGTGATCCATTACAAATATTTTGTATAGGCTACACAGTATAGCAGTGTACAGATATATCTATCAGCTGACCAGATGCTTATGTTTAGAAATGAATGTTACAAAACAAACCAAAACCAAACATATTTGTAAGCACGTTTGCTGTGTCCGCATTAGTTTCCTGAGACTGCCTTTGGTAAATATGCAAAGGAATCACATAACCAGCCACCTCATTTGATTTCAGAGAACTAAGGTAACAGCAATACAGTGAACACAAAATATATTATTTGGTCACAGGTTTGGAAAACATCTGCAAAATAAGCAAACAAATAAAAACACAGAGATTTTGTTAAAACTTTTCAAATGAGCCTACAAAACAACACCACAGAACTTCATTAAAGAGAATTAATGACATAATCTCTCTGTGTTCACTTCTTCAGAACAATTACTTGAGGCAGGAAATCTTTAGATAAAAACCAGTAATGATGCTAAGTCTCCTATCTAACCTCCTTCCCATAAACCTTACAGTTAATTATGACAAATTCTTTCCTTTTGTATCATAATAAAATTCAGTCTTTGTATGTGGTTCAATAAGAACAATAGATTATTTGGTCTCCTTCTTTCTGATTTTAAATTTAAACTGGTAATTAACTTATGAGAAATTTACAGAGGTGGAAAAGTGTTTTTCTTCTTTTGTTGCTGTAGTATTTATTTGTTCTAAACATGCAATAATTAACAGATCAATTTAAAAAAAGGTCAGCGAATTCTCATGTTCTGGGTTACACTGAACGAAGGACTCTGCATGTGCTTTTCTCTTTCATAGGCTGCAGAGAAAATAAGATGAACCTACAAGATACAGTCAGAAAGAGCAGGCCAGGTTAGAAGGAAAAAAGTACAGCTACGGATGGAAGAAAAACTACTAAAGATTCATAGTAAGTAAAACCATAGCTGTAATAAGTAAGACATGCCACTTCTGAAGTGATGATCAAAAGCTTTTCTGGAGCTAGCCATACACTCCAAAGCAGTGAGTTCATGCTAGAAGAACGCGTATCTCCGTAGTCCCCAGGCTACCGTTGTCCACTGTCACAAGCTGAGCTCTGAGTCCCTGCAAACGCCTTCGCCTACGCTGGCCACCGTGCTTCACGTGCTGCTGGTGTATGCGATTCTCTGAAAGGCAGGAGCTATGAGGAGAATTTACAAATGAGTGAAATGGAAGGGAAAGCAAATACTGCCAGTTAAACCAGGTGCATTCTGCGGTGCATTGCTGTCAAGTCTAGACTGTGGTATATAAGTACTCAGGCGGGAGAGCTCATTTCCAGATAACAGTATCTAAGGGCCACATGCTGTTTGGAAGCACAAAAGTGTCAGCAGATCTGTTTACCCACTGTTACCTCTAAATATAATGTGAGTTTATCATCACAAATTTTCAGTTATTATGCAAAAAATTAACTTTGGCCAGCTCTGCTTCTGTCTACTGAGAAAAGAGTCACACAGTTTTGCAGAAGAAATTGTGGTGATAGGGATTATGCATACAAGTAAGGATTGCAGTGTCATCCTTCAATTTAAAAATTATGATTTATGTCTCAGTCTACAGTAAGTCCTATCAATAATGTCAGTGAAAATGAGTCTTTGCTACTGAGGGCATTTGCACGAACCTTTTGCCCTTTAATACTGACCATCAGGAACACATATGTAGAGAAGGGCCTGGAAAACACTGGTACACGACGATGGTATCATGTACTCCCAAGTAGAAGATAACAGGGTTTAAATCCCAACAGTAATTTAAGTGTTCTTATACTAAAGCTGTGATCTAACAGTTGTTGCTGGAAAGGTGGTGGCAGCTTAAGACATAGCTATCCCCAGCTGCTTGTTACTTCTCTGCCAGAAGTTACCCCAGCAGTTCGGCTAGTGAAACAAATCACCGGAGTGCTCCTCATCAACAGCATCGCGGAAGTCAGCCCATTCGATTCGAACTGCTGCCGTGGCTGTGTGAAGTAACTCATCTGCTTTTGCACTAGAGTGGGTGAGGAGAGCTCGTGTAGTCTGTTCCCTGGCTGAATTGTGGGGATGGGACTGCCTGCAGAGAGCTGCTGCTGACAAATAGTAGAGTGCTGCTGTGCAGATCGTCTGGTGGTGGCCTAACGCTGCTGCTGGTGCTACCTTTGGCAGATTGGAATCAATAACGATTGCTGTAAAGGCTCCTTATCAGTCTGGATAAAGCCAGAGACTCTACAGAAGCAGCATCTTAATGCCTGCAAAGCATTAAGCTGGCGTTTGAGGTCTACCGATACCGGGATTTATTATGAAAGCTCTTACTGAAACAGTCGATGAAATTATGCAAAATATTTTGTCTGAGTATGCCCCTTAGTATTGCACATGCAAAGGAAAAAGAAGCACATTTAATTCAATATTGTATGTCTTTTTCTTTTACAGGAACTGGGTAACAGTGAGGCATTGACAAAATTGTTACAAGGTCATCAGGAAGTTGTTAGCTGAACAGAAGCTTGTGGTAGTCACTTTGTTACTGGAACTGAGCCAGGAGGGCTGAGGAAGAACTTTCACAGCTCAGAGGATTGCTGGTACTTTTTAATAGAACCAGCACAGAATATATGTAAAAGAATATATGACCATCTTCTGAAGTACTTGCTGGAGCTTTCTACTTTCAGAATTTAAAATACACAGCATTGCAGTTCAGGCAAGAAAAACAAAGCGGCACACACAAGAATGGACTCTCTTGCCTGAGTCTAAAATGTAAACAAAGCACTCCCCCCAACAAATATCCTCCACAGGCCCCAGAGCAGCTCTTCTGAGTGTACTGAGTAGTGCTGTTATCTACAGATGTTTGCAGCTTTTATCACCTCCTCATACTCAGAAGTAAACATGATGCTTCTTAATTTCCACTCCCAGATAACTGTCTTTCCTAGAAAGAAACACCCAAAGAACTACTTATTGCTCTAAGACACAGGAGCTCTGTTTTAAAGTAGTTTTCCATCCTCATGTGGTTTTCTACCCTCTGTGAAAGCGTGGTGCCTCCTGCTCTCCTCATATCACCGTGGCAGGGCTGGGCTGAGGCAGAGCTGACTGTCAGAGATGGTCGGGGAAGCAGGCAAGAAGCTGGATGCTCATCTGCTCATGGTGATTAGGTCTCAACTGTGAGACCAAGGGCTGCAGCGCATGTGTGTGTGCTCTCACCTCATCCCAACTGTGTACCACGCACAGCCTTTCTGGGAAGGAACCCAGTGTATTTTGCTCAGAGGTGAGCCTAACACTCATGGTGAGATGCTTGGCTGTGACTGGTAGATCAGAGCTGGAAGTTTTCACCACACAGCTGCTAGGCAGAGCAGATATCACCTTGAAGTCCCAGGCAAATCCAGATTCAGGCAAGTGTGTCTTGAGAGCCAGACGACTGTTAATGCCACTGAAAGGCCATGTCAAGGTCCCAGGCTGGGATTGTTTGTTCAGAAGACAGATCGACAATGCAGCTGGCAAACGTCCATGACGCAGCTTCCCAGTCCTTTCCAAGCTCCCTGCCCTTGTCATCACTCTTCTCCTCTTCTCTTTCAGTCCAGCAGGAGGTGCATCCACTTGGCAGTCCTGGGAAGGGGAGCAAGGGCTGCCAGGGCCCCCCATCAGAAGCTCACTGCTCTGCCGGTGTGCAGTTCCTCCTCATCCCTGCTCTTCCTGCCTCTTTGCAATACGTCAGCATCAGTCAGCCTCCTCCATCCCCAAACCTTGCACATGACCACAGATGCCCAGGGCTCTGGACCTGAGGAGGGGTTGGTGAGAGACGCAGCAGCAGGTGGCAAAGAAGGAATCACGAAGAAAATGGAGAACAAACATTAAAAAAATAAATCAGCCTTCAGGAGGGTTTTGTGATTGCAGATAGCTGTACCAAATCCGTCACTTCTGTCATTGTCATCAGAGCCCTGCCAGAACCTATCCTCATTGCTTTCAGTGGGCTTTGGATTAGATCTGGAATCAATATAAGGGATTAAAAGAGCTGATTAAAACCAGTGGCAACTCTAGGAACTTGGCCAGTCAAAAGCCATCTTGGTGCTTGAATGACGCACACTGCTCAGCTGTCAGCTGCATCACTGTGGGGCTATTTGCCTTCAGAGGATGTATCTGTAGGTGACAGTGACAAAGAGACATACATCTGACTGACGAAGATGTTTGCTCCAGATTGAAATACTACGTTGACATCTAGAATGCAGTAGGCCAAAAGAGAATAGGTTTGCTTTTTTATGGAAGTGCTAGTGCTAAAGCAAGCAGTTCTCCTTTCTGCTAAGTCTGCAAAAGCAATGACTGTTATGGTGAAAGTCAAAGAAATACTGTCACTTTAGCAGAAGCCCAGTTTCTAAAGCATTTCAAGCCATACTTGTAAAATCTGGTAAGAAGCAGAGTTGTTTATATTGCACAGTTAATACTGAAAAGAGTTTCCATAAGAAGTCTGATTTTCAGTCTCTCTTTCTCCACCCCTCATCAATGTAAATTTAATAATAATAAAATGTAAACTCTGTAAACATGTTTCAAAGCCAAAATCTAAAAACCTCCAGCATCCCCTAAAACCTATCACATCTTGTCCTCTGGTAGTGTCTCTAAGACAAGTTTGCTCTAGGAGCTCACCAAAGAAACATACAGCGATTAGCAAATGTATCTGTAGACTTTTCAACAGTTTTCTACCATTTTTTGACTCATGGCAAATCCAGTATTTGTTGGCACTTGTCTGGAAAGCCTAGGTTTGTTTTCTTGACTCACAAAGTAGTAAAAGTTCGCATTTCTTTAGCTAACATTGGGCATCTTCAGGAAAATGTGCTGTTTGTCACGTTGCTGTCACATTTGCCACAATGCAGTGTTGTCTGATGCACAAAAAAAGTTTCTCTGGAAAGAATAATAGGATTTACTCCTGTGCATGGCCAGGTAGATGCGTTTGTGAGAACTCACAAATGTTTCTGAAGAATACTTGAGAAAGAGCAACGCCCAAACACAGGTGAAAGAAAACAACTCACAGACACCCCCTCCTCCTTTATAAACTATCCATCCTGGTGCTGTGCCCCCTCCTCCTTTATAAACTATCCAGCTCAGTCCATGCCGGGTTCAGAAAACGTTCTGCACACCGCTTGGAAAAAAGCACAAACATTTCCTGAAAAGGCACTTGGAGTAACACTTCCCAAAGTATTACTGGCTCTTTCCTTGCTTTAAAGAAAGTTTTCTGGCCATCATGGGGAGGAGGGAAGGGAGTAAATCTACAGACAAACACTTCTTTCCTGTGCACGTGCTGAGCCCGGGAAACAAGCTAACCGCAGGCTGGAAGGGAAATGGTGCAGCTCCCTCTGCTAGAAGATGGGCAGCCTCCCCTGTCTCCCCGGAGCTGGCACCCTGGCACTGCTCCTGCCCCGCTGGGCTCAGAGACCGGAAAATGTGGGAATGTTGGAACTGCTGGAGAGAGCCCAGTTCAAGCAGATCAACTGTGCTGTCGTTTGCTCTCTGAAACAATTTTAGCACCTTTTCAGTTGGAGTTTGTTTTATGTCCTTCCAGCACTAGGGAATGAGCTTGTGGTCAGAGATGTTCCCCTTTGCCCTTCGCCGAAACCTGCTGTCGTAAATTTTACCTCAAAATGGGTAAAGCCATTTTCACCACTGCCATAAGAAGCATCCAGCATTTGTGATTACAGCTTTTGAAACAGCACAGAAATAGTTACCAGTTTTGTCTTTTTAACACCGACGTTTTAAATAACTTTCACCCTTAGTTCAAGGATACTTGCTGGGGATAACTGTTCTCAAGGCAGGTTTAGGATCTTCTGATAGATGGAGGGGACACAGAATGCAAACAGGAAACGTTGAAACATCATTTTCTACTACACATAAGAAAGAAAAAATGAAGGCAGATGATGTTTTTAAGGCAAAAACCAACTCAGTCTTTCACAGTGCCAAACAGCAGAACAGTATAGTCAGAATACAAGCAGGGAAGCTATGCAGTTTATCAAATGCAAATGTGATAAATTGCTTGTTTATAAATTACTTATTGATTGTAAATATAATCTATGAAGTATTCATTAGATAAAATCTTCAAAATCATATGTCTCCAAGGTTGTGATCTGCATATTAGCAATGACACTCAGATTATTGCTGTTACCACTGGCCAGTTTTCATCATAATATTTTATTACCAATAACTATATTTATTTGTACTGCTTTGTGCACTACCTGGGCTAAACAGGATCTGCGATGATCACACTGTGAATATGTCAGCAATATTTCATCTGAGTCTCTGTGGATCAGTAAGTGCATGCACCCTGCCTCCATGGATGTCATGGTCAAAACTTGCAGTAGTTTCATTGAGAACAGGACCACAAGCCTTGCACGTGCTGCTCTGCTCTTTCTCCTGACGTGATCCCCCTGTATCAGTCTCCTAGGTGAGGGCTCGGGAGCTCTCCATGGGTCAGAGCTCCATGGCCGGTCCTGACTCCTCATTGATTAATTCCCTGAATGCAGCACATCTTGAAGCGGTTCCTCTTCTATTTCTACTGCCGCTCGTTATTTAAGTAACATTTTTAAAGTCACCTTGCTCATCCTTAAATGCTGTAAGCCTTGAAGGTAAGATGCAGTATCTTTCCAATATGACACTATAGCCTTTACAGGTGGAGGTACCCACAGTGAATTAAGACACTGTCCTCACAGCTTTGTCAATGCTTCACCTGTATTTTCCCCATTTATCCTGGAAGACTCTCAGAAGACCTGGAAAATGCCTTTACAGCAGTCACTTCACCCACTTGTAGGAGCAGGCACTGGTTTGGTTTTCTGTGCCACATTTCTTGCCTTTACACAGATACTTTTTTTCTCCTTCCAGTATATGTTTGATATTTTTGCCTATTTATATCTTCTTTCGCCTCTAAATCACTTTCCTAAAAACTGCACTTAAGCACGATTATTCCCTCAGTTGCACAATTACATCACCCTTTAAAATCCATATTATATTTGTGCACGAAGAATTCACTGTTGGATTCCCTCCACCCTTTTTTTTTTAAGCCAAAAAATGAACAAGTAATGACAGGAAAAAAAACCCACAAAGTCTCAGTATTATCCTACTACTCAGCAGTCATTGAGTAAAAAGTAGCTTCTCCAACAAAAACGCTAGAGGAGGTTAAAAGAAATGTAGGTGGATATTTGTCATCACAAAAGGCTTATTGTACAGAGCTAGTATTAAACATGGGGTGACATCCTGCGTATGTCTTTATACACCCAAGCTTCAAGTCTGCGGGAATTTGCAAAGTGCAAAGAACACAGAATCAAAGACAGAATTATTTGTAAACATGGGATAGATGAGATTTATATAACAGGCTTCTACAGATCTGTGAATCCAGGAAAGGAAATAATTACCAAGGAAATTAAAATTAAAAATAGTCATGAACCACCAAAAAGACTGTGCTTTCACCTCTTTCTCTGGCAACAGAGTGTTACGCCCACTTGCTGCGTTCCAGTTCCTTCTTCTAGATAACTAGTAGGGCCAGGAATGGGGCCTCCAGTTTAAAAAAGAAACTTTACTTTGTAAATACTTCTCATTGTATGTTTAAAATAGGTTTTAGATTGCCTACACAAAAGGCTTATACAATTTGCCTATACATCTAGCACAAAAAGACTTCTAACAGTGTGTTTCAGTACAATGCACTTCTTTTGAGAGCAGCAATAACTAAAAATAAGGGACATTTAAGAACGAAAACTAAAGCTAACCTACCATCTGATGACATTTATTACTAGTAGAACACCATAAAATGTAATGTATTGTTAATAAAGTGATGCTGTAGAGCTGTAAGACGTGAACATTGAAGGAATGGACATAACTGCTTCCCGTTACCCTACAGACGATTATTTATAGGGCTACAGACACCCAATAAAATCCAGTATAAATCAATAACACCAGACAGAAACAAGATGGGGAAAAAGAGTCAAGATGTAGCTCTATGGCGCTGGATGCTGCTGTTACCTGTGGTGCCCAGGGTGGCACTGGGACCACGTCAGGGAGCAGGGAGGCTGCCCAGGGTCTTTAAACACGCATCCGAAGCCAGGCAGGGGTTTTTAATGAGTTCAGTGAACAGATCGCAGGAAAACACAACAGGCTAAAGGAAATCTCTGGGACCATAATAACATCAATAACTTGCTTAAGAGCAACAATTTCCTTAATAGTAAGGAAGTTATAATCCATGCCAAAAAAATCCATACCAAAAAAAGGAAGCGTTAACACATTTAAGCTTCAGGTGTGCATGTCTAGCGAGTGATGTGGGGGACGGGTGAGAAAGGTGGGGTTTTAGAATATTAAGTGAAGGATTTTGTGAAAAAAATGTGTGCAGGTGCAACATAAGGACATTCAAGTGTGTTTTAGTAATTGCCAAGATATAGTGATGGGCTGTCATGGGATCCCTAGCTGTTTGCTGGTTTTCACCGGTCATTTTCTGAAAGTAAAAGCAACAATTTTTCACAGAAATAGGATTTTTAGTGATGTATGAGAACAGTTTTGATAGACAAATTTTAACAATTTGTCGGTAAAAGCTTTTGGCTTCCACAAGTGAAACCATGGGCTCACAGAAATCAGCATTCATTTTCTGTGGTTTGATGCCTGTTTCCTCACGGGGTAATCTATATGCAAGAGGTCTGAATGAGATGCACGAGATCTTTCCTGTGAATTTGGCTAAATGGCACCTGTTATGAAATGCAGATTTTATTATCGATGTTGGTTTACAATCACACTCGTTAATCACGTCAGAAAGAAAAGGTTTATAAAAATGATTGTTTGAAGAAACCAAAATAAAAACTAACATGTTTTGTTAGTAATTTTCATATACCGTTCTGACTGCTGAACAAAGTGAAAACTATACTGTTTAGTTTAGAGGAATACAACAGCATATCCGTTATGTACAGCAAATCAAATTTTCCTTTAGTTTTTTTTAGGGATTTAATGAAGAATAGCTTGATCCTTCTACATTTTTCCTATATTCACATAAGATCCAGGTGCACAGATCCACACACCAATGAACTACTCTCAGAGCAAGGAGGATCTCTTCCAGCTCGGGAGGAACCTGCTTGGGAATCAGTTTTTGGGTGCACCATGAGACAGACAACTTCCACTGAAAGACTCACAACATTCAGTGAAGCTCCTGGGATAAATATGCTTGGGAAGCAAAAAAGACATTGCGAGTACCAAAAGGTCAAGTGTGGAATAAATTAAATCTGTAATTGATAACAAGCTGGAAGTCAGCTCTGGCAAATTATGTACTTAATACAAATTATTATAAATATTTGTTTGTTTTCTGAACTGAGTGTCTGTGATTTCATCCTCAGATGAAAAGAACCGAAGAATTTAAGATGTTGCCACTAAGCTAAAGGATGTGGGTGTTTCTGACCCACTGGCTGCTGGCTTATATTACTGTGAATTTTTGCAGTGTTGCAAATATCTTGCATAAGGAGTTTTCATATTTATTTATGTGCAAGCTCAGTGTTTGCTTTTAGTGTAATCTAGAATGAACTCTTATAGTAAACACTGATGCTATTTAGAGAAAGCGTAAACCAACCAGTACTTCCGTTTATATACTCACAGCTCCAGCAGCTTCAAAGCACTTGCTAAAGCACAGCTGAAGACAGAATTTTGTTTCATAATACACAGAGCGATAGTAGCGTGTTTTTTTCTATTTATTTGTGATACTTTCTCAGAGCTGGGAGAATGAGGGAAATAAATGTTTTAAATTCTGAGTTGGTTACTGAGCTGCTCTTGGTCCACTCGAGCCAGAGCCCAGCCTAAGGTGCGAGGTGCCTGTGTCTGCACTCTGCAGCCTCCTGTGATACTGAACACAGCACCAGGAAGACAATTCCCACGATATTGCTAGAGAGCTCTCTGCAAGAGGATTGCCTGACAAGGACTTTTTGATTTGATAAAGACTACGAAGGGGCTCTTTGTGGCTTCCTGATTAAATGAATTGTCTCATAAAGTCACCGATGCCGGTGAATCAGCTTCTAACTCCGGGATGGTGAATGCCTGATTCTGCTTAGCTGAGCTGGCAGAGGGGCTGTTGCAGGAGTGTGGTTGCTTTGGGGGATGCAGATAGAGCGTGGTGACGGGAGACGGGGCAAGGACAGGAGCGGCAGAAGGAAGGGAAGGCTCAAGGCTCTGCAATCAGATCTGGGGCTGGGTCCTGGCCCACCCTCGCACTGCTTCGGGAGGGGGTCCCAGATCACTGCAGAAGGACATTGCCAGGATTAGCGGGCTGAGAGAGAAACAAGATCCTTGCTACTTGAACGATCGCATGTGGCAGTTTAGTAAGAGGTTGTTTGCTTAACTGGAAGACCAAAATAATTGTTGGTAAGGGAGGCTTTCTGCTGCTTTACTGACAGAGGAGCATTGGTGCGCCCAAGCCTGATTCTCAGAGGGGTCGTGCCTGTGAGTATCCAGGTGATGTCAGCTGGAGCGGTGACTGCTTTGTTCCCCTACAAAACGCCAGCAGTACCCAGCTGCCCTATCAAGGTAAGCAGTATAAGTCCATGAAATGATTATGAATGTTCCCAGTCACGTTTTTGATTTTGTTAAATAGTGTCATGTACCCAGCAGCTTCCGGTTCTATATAAACAAATTCTGGCAGCCTCAACACTAGCTTGATTTTGACCCTTGGCTGGCATCAACCAAAGATAAAACATAGTTGAAAGACTTGGGAGCTTTTAGAACCATGTTTGGAGAAGCGTCTTCCACTGCAAAACAGAGGAGGTATAAATAATTTAAAGATGATGCTTTTGCTCAACTACCCCTCTTTCCTCACAAAGAAAGAATTGAGAGTTTTAGGCATAAAAATAAACATTCTGAGGCAAATATGAATGCCACCTGATGTAAAATAAGTTAAAGCACAGAGGATGGGGTTATAATTTTCCTTAACTTGAAAGTTATATGATGCGGCAACATTTACAAAATCTCTTTCCAATTCCCATGCTGATAACTAAAGACACAACATCTTATGCTGCAAAGAATTAAGGATAAATTATTCTCTGTTTTCTAGACCATAAGAAAAATTCGGGCGAGCTTGAAAAGTTATACCCCAGGCACAACGTTCAAGCCGGGGCCGTTCGTGCTGTGTGCGTGTACGTAATGCTGTCAGAAGTGGCCAGTTTCCCCCCAAAAAGCAAACCAGTCTCTGGTACCTTAGAGAGCAGATGGGACTGACAGAACCCCCTGATTTAGCTCCCCCCCCATGAAATGCAAATCTAGATACGACAGTCATTACGCTACTCTACTTTTAAGGTGCTGAATCGTATTACAGTGCATTATATTTTATCTGTTAATCTCAAGCCGCCTCGAGAATGGCTCGATGTGTCGCAGGAGGCTTTCTTGGTACTTCAGATCTGAATTATCAGCTGGATTACAGAAGACAAAGACAATTAATCAACTCCTGTCTCTTGTTTCCTGAGCTTTTTGGTTTATGTGGGTATCATATCTTGAAGCTTTGATTATTTGTGTACCCTTTTAAAAGTAATTTCTACAAATAAATTTTAGGTGTCAAATACATCTTATTGTCTGTCGTCAGCATACAGAAGGAAGAGCTGAAAGAAGCAATCCAGCATCATTACTTATTGGGAAGAAAATGAAGGAAAAACTTCTTTAATAAGAGAAAGAAGGAAAAGAAAGCAGGAGGAAAATATCAGGAGCTAACTTGTGGACACTCCCCCAAAAGGTCATGGGAGGCAATGGAAGGAATGAAACTGGTGATGGAAATCAGCAACACAGACAAACATCCCAAAAAAATGTAATCTTGAAAAAGCAGCAGGCAATCAGGCAGGGGTGCTGCGAGAATCCACAAACCTCATGTCAGCACTAACCTACGGCAACCACCGGCTCTGCTCTCCGTCACACCCAGGCAATGCCCCTGCCTCCAAGGAACTGCGCTCATGGGGTCATAAACTTCAACATAACGCCAGATGCCCACCTGAAAAAGAAACGCCCGGCACCCAAGGCTTTCCACAGCTCCAGGCCGTGACGCAGTGACCCGCCGTGGTCGTCCATGTGCAAGGACCAACACTTTGGCGAGAGTCTGTGAAGACCAAATTTCTTTAGACTGAGTCAGATGATGCTGACAAAATAACACTGAGGTGTAAAGAAAGGGGTATCTGAAAACTGAACATATACAAATCCAATAATGAAATAAGACTGTAGCTGCTAATTGCTAGAATTGCACTATGTTATCAGTTTTGGCAATAGTTCTTATTATTGCCACATTAGCAAAGGGACCAACGACATTCAAAACAGCAATGCTGCTGGCTAGCATAAGGCACCGTGAAGCACACTGTTGGATTGCATGCTATTAATATGCCTATGTACTAATTTTTGATAAAAACACAGTGGTATGTTGGACTTAAGCTGGCCTTTATTTAAAAATACTACATGGAATAACTTCTGTTCATGATTTTATCTGTTGCACAAGTAGACTCAGAGCCTTTGCATTTCCCCCCATCACTGGAATTGTGATAAGACCCAGAACTGCAGCTACCCCGGCTTTTCTATCTCAAACCTGGTAACTTTACATTGTGGTATTACACAAAGAACAGAAACCATTTCTCCCTCTGCCTTATTTTGGTTGTTCTGGGACACATTCTGCCCTGTAATTGATAGAGTTTAAAAATAAATCCAGTTTGGCCTTTTCAAACATGAAAATATTTTCTTGAGAAGAAAGTGCAGGTTTCTTTTGCAGAGAAGATAAATATTAGTGCCCTTTGTGAAACAAATTGGTTCAAAGCAGTAGAGGGGTAAATATTTTTCCTCGCATTAACTCCGTATGTCTATTTTCTAGCCAGGCCTGTATCAGCATTAAAGCTTTTCTTTCCATCTCTTACACCAGGCAAAGGCCCACCTTCCCCAAGCTCTAGTGCTAGTTTTGAGCTAAAATTTCTTCATGTGGCTTAGCTGCATGGTCCTCATTAAAGCCTTCAGGCACCATGCGGATCAAAACATTTGGAAGAGCCTCCTGAGACCCTGAGCATCCATCCCCTCGGCACAGCAGGTCAGAGCATCGCTGGAGCGTGTGGCTCTAGCAACAGCGGGAGAATGGGGTGGAGAGGGGGGCTTAACTATGAAAGCCAGAAGTATCTAAACAATATTTTTCTTACTATCCTTAGTATGATGAGAATGTAATAAAAAAACACAAAGGATAAACCTCGTTAGGTAACACTCGCTCTGATGGTAGGTCATCTGCCCGGTGGAGGATGCCTGAAGCCGGCCGGCTGCGCTGCTGAGGATGCTGAGGGGCAGCTGGGGCGAGGGTTTACCTCTGGTTTGCAGCCCTGCAAGATCACGGTGCTGCTGGGGGGATAATCCTGCCGGTGTCTTTCTGCGCCGGGTTAGGAGCCCTTGCCAGGCACCGTGGGGTGTCCATGCCCTTGCGCGGCGAGCAGGATCAGCTCACCATTTGCTGACCCGGCTGAAAGCTGGCTCTGCAGGGAAAGCCGTGCCGTCCGCTCGAGCCAGGGGGCACAGCCAAGCGGCTCGCGGAGCGGGGCCACAAGGCCTCTGCTCCGCCGGGCCGACTCCCCGAGACCCGCGGCCAGGCCTCACCGCGGGGCCAGGGAGAGCGGGACCCCAGGGCCGGGGGATCCGCATTCCCCCTCCGCGGGATTCGCCTCGCAGGCGCGAAGCGGCGCAGCCAGCCTCCGGTGGCTCTGCAGCAACCCGCGGGCCCAGCGAGCCTCACGACGCCGGGCGGACGAGCGGCGGCCACGCACGCGCTGGAAACCGCCTGAGGGGCGTTCACCCGCCCATCCGCTGGGGCGAGCGCTGCCGCCTGCCCCGGGGGGGAACACGACGCGACTGGCGTACAGACGGGGGACAAACCCCGTCTGCGGGGTGTTTGCGCGGGAGCGCTGCTCACCA
>Ga0065711_1007624_pt1 | contig 17836 bp, 7 predicted proteins | sample Hoacrofraction12_FD_59098 | JGI IMG/M metagenome (GOLD analysis project Ga0065711, IMG submission 59098) | Hoatzin crop microbial communities from Cojedes, Venezuela - Epithelial fraction 12 v2 (version 2) | ecosystem: Host-associated > Birds > Digestive system > Esophagus > Crop | place...
CCCTCTCCGCAGAGCTGCTCTCCAGCAGGTCCACCCCAAGCCTGTACTGATGCATGGGGTTGTTCCTCCCCAGGTGCAGGACCCTGCATTTGCCCTTGTTGAACCTCATCAGGTTCCTCTCTGCCCAACTCTCCATCCTGTCCAGGTCACGCTGAATGGCAGCACAGCCTTCTGGTGTATCTACCACTCCTCCCAGTTTTGTGTCATCAGCAAACTTGCTGAGGGTATGAGGGATGAGGGGACCTCCACCAGCAGCACTGCATTTCTCCCAGGAAGGGACGTGGCATGTTGATGACTAGCTGTGACAGCCCAGCACCACTTTGCTGGAGGGAGGATCACTGCGTTGGCCTTAGGAGCTGTAGGAACGCTGGGAGGGTAAGCATAGCACCAGCAAAAAGGAGTAGGTATTAGGGTTTTTTTCTAAAAGAATTCTAAGGGTATTAATATTATATAGATTTTCTTGTACTAATTTGTATTATGATTGCTACTATCATTGTAATTGGATTGCTTGTTGCATTTCAAGTGGATTTTAAAGGTTTGATCTAGGCTAACAATAAATTCTTGGCTCCATATATGTGTTGTTTTCTTTCACCTGTAACACAGTTTTGAATGTATACCAACTCTTTAAAAACTCAGGGAGCAACTGGGGCCATTGTATAAAGTGCTCAGATGTATTCCAACATTTATTTGTATTAAAACAAATGTAGACCCAGACATTAGACACTTAAAGTTAATTTGTTAAGGTGTACCACAATTCTAGTGCTTTAGAGCTCAAAATAATTGAATCTCAAGAAGGAAAGTTCTACTTCAAGATGCGGAGAAGGTCTCTAAATATGGAATTGAATATTGTTGTCATTAATAATTCTTCTCTGTTTTTCATTCTCATTTCTTTCAAATTTTTACTAAAAAGTTACTTTTAAAATATGAATAATTTAGACATGAAAAGAGTTTGGACGATGTTATTTTTGGAATAGATTATATTGTGCTTTTAACTACCAGGGACTTTGAGATGAGCTCTCTGCAAGGAAGGAACTTTCACTTACGGAAAATACAGGCATGAAATCTGATCAAATTTAATTTTTGTTTCACCTTCCGGTGTCTAGAATGACATAGAAAAAAAGGCAGTAAACACTAGAAAATATTTATCTTAAAAATAATAATGTGAAAAAGCATATCCTAATGGTAATGAAAACTGTGAAAGATCTTTATCTGCTATGGCATTGCAGGATGTCAATAAGAAATTAATGCACTGTGGTTTCTGCTTTTAAAAAGATGAAATTTTCTAAACCTTGTCACTGTGTGTGTTATCAGAAAATGTATCTGCTGAGAACTACAGCATTCCTCCCGCAGTTTCTACTAGTTAAAAACCTTTTTTATTGTAATAGAAAACAATCCTGGACTGCCTACATAAATTGCTGACTGCTACATAAATTGCTGAATGGAAACCTGGAAATATATCCAGTTAGAATTTACTAAGCAGTGTCATACAGAATAAAATATATGGGGGTTATTCTGGTAATTATTAGAACTGGGCAGGTACTGATCAGGAAGAATGACACAGAATGACAATATTAATGAGCACATGAATTTGAAGAGCTGATTTTCTTACAGACCACACAAACTCCAAAACTATGTAGAAAGTTGACCCTTCTTTTTGTTATTTTAAAATTATTTTTAATCTATATTTTACAGAATAGTAAAATAGAAATCTTAGATTTCAAGTTTCCTTTCCTTTGAAGACTTTTTCTGCTGAAACGTTCTCCAGCCTTGCCCAAAGACACTACATCAGTGACAATCTAACGGAGCTAGCCCATAGCGCAGTGCTAGTTACATTGAATCCTAATGAGGCTTAACACCTAAGCCCCTCTGCAATGCTACTTCTTTTGGGTTCTGGGAACAGATTTTTCTAAGCACAGGTCTTAAAACTATTTGATTACTAAAAATAAAAAAACTTTTTAGGAGAATGTGAATACATTCTGAAAGACTGGGATGGACACTTTTAAATATGCTAAAACACTTCTGCCTGCTCGCAGTACTGAAAAATGTGTGTGATTTTTCCTCACAAAAGGTGACTGCATGAGATAATGCTAGAGCTCTGACTTTTTTTTCATTCTCAGATGATTGTTATTCTGCATCTTCTAAGTTGTGATCTCAAAGTTCAGACCTCTGAGAAAACATCATCTTCTGTACAGGGAAGTCTCATGAAAAATTCCACTCTTCTAGGGAAAAGTAGTCAGGAATGCCATCTCTGTCCCAGATCTGTCATATGATGTGTTCCTGAGCAAGTATCTCACTGCTTTTTCCATTAGTTGGTTGAACTAATTCCATAAATACTAGTAACTTTGTATATAGATGTAGTCTACACAGTAAAAAATAGGGGACTTACTCTTGCCCAAGAGAATTTATACAGTAACTGGTGTCAGAAATGTCATTTAGGAATAGTTTGATTATGAACTGGAAGGTGATGGAGATGTCATAATTAAAGGAGGTGGAAACCAGGGCTGACTCCTCAATCCTAAAGAAACGTTGCCTTTTTCTCAGTGACACAGAGAAACAGGCACCTTACTCCTAGGCCAGAAAAACACAGACTCCACACTTGCAGTTTTACTATTGTGGTGATTCTTGAAATAGATGAGGTTCCCCTAACAAAATCAGGTCTTGTTATTTTAAAAGATGCTAAGAATCAGGACTGGTTCCCCTCATGATACTTGGTGCTTAATTTAGAGCACTGTGTGGTGTCTCTGCACCATGCTTTACTGCAAAGTACAAACATACTCCAGTTCACCAGGCTTTTCCTAAAATTTCCATTTGACTTTATCACAAAAGGAAAAAAGTGGGAAAAAAAAAAGGAAAGAAAATAAAAATTTGAGAGATAAAAGTAATTTGAGCTGATATGGTCCAGTTAATGTACACAGAGAAATTTTACATCCAGTCATCTCATATAAGAAATTAATGCACTAAACTTCATTGACTCTTCAAGTAGTTAATTCTAATCTAGCACGAATTCTTATGTGAATTATACCTATAATATCATTTTTTTGTTATTGTTCAGGCAAGTAAGCGTAATCTAAAAAGAAGTATTTAATGCATATATATATTCATATATACACATGGACACAACACAGCTATGTACAGTCATACATACAGCCTCAAAATTAATGCTGTTCTTCAGCAAATCTAGACATCTATTGGTCTGCACCTCTTCTCTATTTCAAGCTTATGAAAGTTGCCAAATCCACGTAAAAATGGGGACTAGTTTATCTTTTTTTATTCAGTTGCCTACTTTAGACAATTACTTAATCAATTCATGTATTATACCTGTGAGTTTAGGAATAATACTACTTCAGTAACTGCAGCACATAGCCAAAAAAAACAATGCTGGCTTTCTCCTTGAGACAGACCTAAACAGATTTGTGCTTGCAAACCGTAAGTTAATAGTGTCTGAGGAACATGGGTTAAGGTTCTTCAGAAGGCAGGATGCATATCACATGCACACTACCCACAGTTCCTATGGGCTTTGGCTTAATCGGTTCTGAGTCAAGGAGCTCACACTTTCACCAGTCCATCGGAGTATAACATCTGATCAATGCTTCTAACAGCTTCTCACAGAAGCCAGCCCTGTAGCCCCCCCACTACCAAAACCTTGCCACACAAACCCAATATAATGCATGATTAATTATCCTCATGATCTTGCACTGTCATTGTAATATCACTGTTTCACCTTTGATCCCATGGCTGCAACACTACATGCATGAAAAACTACTCCAAGAAGTCTTTCCTGTAAGACTTCTCATGTAGGATAAATATTCATCCACAAGAGTCGTTAAATACTGTCTGCATATCTCAGGCTCAAAGTGAAGCCAGAAAAAAGACTCAGGCCTTTGTAGCAGCATGGACTGAGGGAAGCCTGGTCTTGTGGTGAAGGTTCAAAACTCCAGGCAGCTCCACTGAGAGAAAACAAAACAGAACAGAATAAAACAAAACAAAATGCACGTAATCTAAAAGCTGACTGTGTTAAGGAATATGAGAAGAATCAGTACAGAATGAGGGTGGTTAGGCACCATGACAGTGGGATAAGCCCTGAATCGGGTGATGTGATCATTGTCACACATCAGTCAGCCTAAATTTGAGTAGTGAGGATTTAAGCCTCTTTGCGTGAGTTGGCTCAAGGAATTTCTATCTTTCCCCCAACTGAAACAAAAGGCAAAATACTTTTTACTTTTTTAACATAATAAAGTTAGACTCGGAACAATCACTCCTATCCTGTAGGTGGCTGGTTCCATTTCAGAGTTTGCGTGCCCAGAAGATTGTCTACTTTCTCTCTCTTCCCCAACAATACAGCTGGCTTTTAAAAGTGACACTGCTACAGCTTTACTTAAAACTGGTTTTGTATTTCATCCAGTGTTTTGCTTAATGCAAAATTCATAGACAGTGCTAGGAGCAGAACGCAGGGTTCCTGTCTTGCAGGTCAAAAAATAGGGGAATTCTTACTGACACACATCAGTGTGTTAGACCACAGCAGTACCTGCTTGCTTGTTTTTCCTTTCCAGCTTCATTAATTTCATGCTTGTATCTGTACAGGAGAAACAGTTAATGTGTATAGTCAGATTAGACTGTGGTTTTATGGTTAGAGCATTCTCCCAGACAGAAGAAAAATAGGTTTGATTTCTTTCAGGTTGAACAGGACATGAAATGTTTTTATCCCCATGCAATTGTGCAAGAACTGAACATCTAACCCTCTCCTCTGTATCTGAATAAAACCAACTATTGCCTGTGTATTACATGTCTGAAATCTAATTCTTTAATATACGTGATCAACCAATTCACCAAGTTTCAACACAGACCTTGGTTTAGGCAGCTTTTGCCCGCAGTTTCTTTTCACGCCTGAACATTCCCAACAGGTTTATTTTTCTGGGGCCATATGATGACCCAGACAGAACAATTATCTGGATTAAAAACTAGAGGGAGGGCAGTGTTTCTTGTGGTTTAACTAATTTAATTTTAGGCCAGAGCGAATGCCAGTCTAGTTCATCCCATACAGAGGGAATGGCAGTACTGAGGACATATCACAGATTTAGGAATGGATAGTCAGGGTAGGTAGTGCAGCAAGCACTCCTGCTGAAAAATAATGAATCAAGCATGCTTTCAGTCCCAGTTTAGATACTATTTAGATCCAGTCTTCACTACACTTCTTGTATTTCAAAATAGGGAAAAGGTCTTGTATATTATCTACATTTAAGTTGAAGCTGATGTGAGTAACTCAAAATTAAATATAGCTCTTTGCCAAAAGAAAAATACAGTGTATTTTATTAATTTAAAAGTTGATCAGAATGTGAAATAGACGGACTAATTCACAGTCAACAACGATGAGTTCCTAAAGGAAATCAATAGTTTTCAATCTGAAAGAGTAAACAAACATGTTCTTGTACTTCTGAGTGTAAACCCGAGGGGACACTATAAATTAGTTTACTGTGGAGTTTATTACATTAACAAATTAAAACTATGCATTCTCTTCACTGCACTATGTTGTTTGACTCAAGTTCCAAGAGCTATCATGACAGCTTTGATGCTTAAGCTTTTTTGTTGTTTCCTTTCACTGTGTTACTATATTTAAACTCAAATTATTTCAACTCTCTTCAACCAGTGTTTTAGTCTTAGGAAAAGATATTCTAAGGCAAAGCAACACTGCGAACATTGATCCTAACTGAGATTTGGATCCACGTTCATATAATCCAAGCACAACATCAGTTACTTCATTCTGCAATTCCATTCATTTTGCTATTTAATATTAAAACCCAGTGAAACACTTCCATGAACGCAACATTTAGCAACTTCAGAAAATACTTGGAGATTAGTGCTTACAGCATGCAGAATGGCAGAACTAGTGCAGTGATTCATTTCTGACTGCAGTCAAAAAAAAAATAATTTTTTTACTTGTAACTCCTTAAACAGTTCCCTGTGGGCTACAGTATCGCACTCAGAGCAATAGTGGCTTATGGCTGTACGTAGGCACATGTAGCAACACACATCACACACAGTTCATAACGAAAATATAGGGAAAACAAAACACATCACTGTGAGCTCATGACACTTTCAAAACACAGATCATGACAAAAACTAAGAGTTCTTAAATAGTTCTGACAAAACATAAAATAATAACACACCTCCTCCCCCCCCCGCAATTTTCCACTTTACATCTCATCTATCTTTGACATGACTAGAAGTACTTTCTTATTTTGCTCTTGTACTTTTCTAAGGGTCCCTAGTCCTCATGGTTTGGAATACACTTAGAAGTAAAAGTGAAGCTATAATGAGGAAAGCTATCTTCATCTGTGCTCGTTTTCACTTCAAAACAATTAATTTATTAGAAGTACAGGTATAAAGTAGTGTTTTCATATTTCAAGATCCTGAATCTGATGAATGTGCCATTTGTTAATTAAAATGGGGAGAAATTTTTATGCATAAACCTTCCAAAGGTGCCCAGTGAAAGTCTGTTCATAGCTTTTTTTTTTTAAACCAGGTAACAGTATTTAATTTGTCATTATATATTCATAAAATAATCAACTTTGTTCTCCAAACTAATTTCTTCAATCAGACAAGAGCAATTCACAAGAAAGGCATATTATATGTAGCTTAACAGCTGCTGATCCATCCATATCATTCCTTAGAGGCTTTCCGGTGATATATAGGAATATTATTTTATTTTGTTAAAGCTACCAAACAGTTTGGCTAACAACAACATAAAGCAAGCATTATACAGCTTCCTTTTCCATTTGCTGACTGTGTGAAAGACATACACATTATAGGGAAACCACCTTATGTGCACATGCATACAGTTTCAGCATCTGCTCTTGATTTACTGTGTATCTCTCAAAACTACACAGGTTTATAGACATTTAAGTAAGGATCTATTTTTACTGGGGCTTCAGATCTTAATTATTAAAAATGGCTTTGTTAAGATTTACACTTCTTAAAAAGTAATGCCTTCAAAATTACATAGTCACAAATATTTCTATGAACAAAATCACAATAAAATCTACTCGTTCCACACAAATGGAAACCCATACAAATAAAACATATGTGGAGAGGTATGTGACTTCACATTTTAAGTAGAAAGATTTATACCTTTAGAATGACCACAGTTCTTCTAATATTTACATGCAAACTTTTATATACAAAAATACCCCAAAGATGAAGCAATCTAAAAATACATCATTGTTTTCTGTACGTGTTTCTCAAGGACAAGCATCTTGATTTACACTGTTCTCATGTATTTATGCTCAAAGCTCTCAGACTTTTTATCATCTTTCCTAAATTGCAAATCTGAACTAAGCATAAACTTCCATACTCACCTTACTTAAAAGGGTAAACCATCCTTTCAATAATTTCATTTTTTTCTGAAAATGAAAACACTGCACGAACTCCTAGAAAAAAATATCATAGAGAAAGCTTGCTTTTGAAGCTGCACTGTAATTATCCAGTCATTATGTCTTTCCTTTCAGTATTTCCCAGGATCCCAGTAAGATTCCAGTCCTACAGAAATTAATGCCATTTCAGCCCCATCTCTTGAAGTAAATGTTCGAGTTTGCATTGTTTTGTCCCATTCATTAAATGATTCACTGCTTACATAGTATTATTTTTCCGTGTATTTTTATACCATTTGTAAATTCCACAACAGTCAGGGTTTCGATTTGTTTTCAGAAATTTTTTTAAAAGCATAGAGGGGAAAAAATCCCCAAACAACTCAGCAAGACTTCACAAGTAACATGAGGTAAGTGTTCCTCATTCTGAGTCCTCTTGGAGATCAAACCTTAATCTATTTAAGTTGAATTGTGTTTACTATAGACTCTTCCAGTTAGTCATAAAGTGTACAATTACTAGCGAAAACATGCACACATACAAAACTAACACAGAATTGGTTTATCAAGTACCAGGCACAGAATGAGTGAGGATTTTACAAAATTACCCACGCAGAAAAATAAAAGTCATTAGAACTTCAACTACGCACATATGGAAAGCACGCACACACACATACAGAGGACTGCATTTCATTTCCTGGGTCTTGGTGGGATTTTTTTGTTTCCTTTTTTTTTTTTAATAGTTGCAATGAATTGCATTAAATACTTGGAATTACTCAGCCACTGTTGAAATTCACAGTTGTGAATATCTATAGATATTTTCTTTCTAGTGCAGATATCCTCAAAAAAAATGCAAAACAGGGAAAAATGAACATTGCTATATAGTTTGTATTATGTAATTCTTTTCTTTTTCATTTATTCCACAAAATATTACATTGGAGTAAACAATATATAGTAAATAATATATTCAGATTTTCAAAAGTTAAAGTGCTTTTACCTGAAAATACCTTTAAAGTAATGTTACTAGACAAAACATATCTTATACTATATTTTACCATAACATGGCAGCGCAGGAAAAGATTTCATTTTGTTACATAAAGTTTCAGTTTATTTTTTATTATTACCTTTACTAGCTAAAGTACCTTACAATAACGTATTTTTTCTTTTGACATCATTCACGGATACATCAACAGGACCAAAATTGCTCTGCCTGTCGTCAGGGGTGTCAATGGCTTCTGATTCCCCTCTATTGCTTTTCCTTGGGTACTCTTACTCTGTAACAAAAATCATGTGCAGTGATCTCTTACACTCCTGTATGTCCAAACAAGGCTGAGCATGGTAGATTCTGCTTCTAGTGTAGATCTGTGTAAGTCCAATAGATTTATCAGAAATATTTACAAATTCAGTTAAACTATCAATCAAATCCAAACTCTCCAAACAGTACAAAACAGACCCTAGTTACCTCAGCTTGCAGCATTCTGTTTTAAACTAATCAGAGACTCTTTTCTCATTTTATTGCTATTCTTGGCAAATTCTTTTGCCCAATTGCTTACCAAGTATGTAATTTCATTTATATTAATTCAATTTGCTGATATTTATAACTGCAGTATTTTATATGAGTTCCTTTAAAAGAGGACAAATATTATATCTACATTAAATACATGTAAATCAAACTATACTGTAAGTAAAAAATCTGACATGTCCATCCTTTCTTTAACATTTTGAAGCTACAGATAATCTTTGTTCTTCATTCCTAGTTTTGCAGAAATTGCTACATGAACAACACATAAAGTTTTGAAAGAATAGAATGTAAAAATCCTTTATAAAAAAAGACTCCAGGATATATTGCTGCACTTTATACAACACAATAAAAACTATTTAACAGAAAAGGATTTTCAGAAGTATTTTTTTTAAATGCATAGTTTGTATACTGAGAATTTTTTTTTTTAATAAATTAGCCTTGAGAGATATGCTTTTGTTTATGCATTTATTTTGTTTTTAAAAAGAAACAGACCTTACTGGAATTTTTGATTTTTTATTTTAAATTTGCAATGAACCTGATCTCAGGTATATTACTATAAAATAATTCTATTAGCTTTAAGATATAGATTCTTTTTACTTGCTTCAGTGAGAGTAACATAAGATTGGCACCTGTGAGATTTATATGAACTTCTGTCAACATCTAATTAGTATAAATGAATTTCTTTTTTTCTTTCAAGAACAGTAAACTTACTTGAATACTTTATGCAGGGAAAAAAAAGCTCTAAAACAATAAAGTACCACCAATGAGACAGTGACTTTATTAGGAGTTCCCACCCAAAATCTAGATGTATGAAGTGGCCAGAGCTGAATGATCTCAGCTACTGATCCAAGATGCATTAAGATCTGATAGTAAGTCTAGCAGCAGACTGATTTTGTTACTGATAGGCACTTGGCAAAGAGAGAAGGAGGTCAAGCTTATAAAATCATGAAGATGGTAAATAAGACAAATGAATAACATACTAACTAAATATCACAACACTAAAGCTTGCACAGCACTTTTTGAAACTTAGGAGGTAAGAAAAAGATAAAATATCTTGTTACATAAAAGGTCATGAATTTCTACAAATTTTTGCCACTGGAAGTTGTGAAGGCAGATGGAATTCTCTGGTTCAAAAAACAATCAGGCAAATTAATGGATAACAGGTCCTTAAACATAGTCTAGAGGGATTAGGCAGGGTTGTTCTCATGTATACTGCTGAGGATGCAGGAAAAGTCCTGGAGGAATGGACTGCAGAAAGCGGCCAGCCTTGTTGGTCTTTTCTGAGTATGAAATCTTTGTCACTGTGTGAGACAAACAACAGCTCAACCCAGTATAGCAGTTTTCTATCCTTATGAACAAAAAGGAAAGAAAAAAAAAATGGCCCAGTGGGGTGTGAGTGCTTTTGTACTACAGACCGGTTTCAAAGTCAACACACAGCCGGACCTGTTTCTAATCACCATCTTCTGGCCAACCAATCCTGCCCAAAACAGTTGTGACAGGCAGTGATAAATCAGTATTTACAATAACAGAATATGAGTGATATCAGCATATTATTGTGATTGGAAAACATGTAGTATATGTTTTTAAACTACTGGGATTTGGAGAGATTTAATAGATACAGATAAAGACTTTTTTTTTTTCCCCAAGGCACTGATTACTTGAATATGCTATATCCAGTTTGTTTACCTTTTCAGTATTTACCAAAAAAATGGTTATTTGTAATTTTTTAAATGGATTTAACTATTGCTTGATTGCTACTTAACGGAAATGCTTTCCAATTTTTTTTTCAACTGTTAAACTTCTCAGCTTGCCACCAAATCTCAAATAAAAGACAATAATATATTACCATGAAATCACACAAATACAATAAACAATATACAGGTTCAAATGAAGGAGGATGTAAAATGTTACAAATATGCTTGCCCTCTTATAAATAAAATGTTACTGTTTAAGAAGAGGAACAGCACAAATAACAGATCAGCCACACATTTTTCATTGTAGCCAAGTTTTTGAAACCTGCCACCTAAAGTTAGTTGTAATTGGCTGCTGTCCTATACCAAACACTTGAATAAACACAACAGTCTCCATAGGTGCCAGATTATCTCAACTTCATTTTAGTCCATAACAACTTCAAAAGTCTGACCACGAATATTTGGTCCACAGCTATGTAAACTAGTTTCCTTTCTTTAGAAATCTTATTTTGCTAAGTGTGAAATGGAGAACACATTTCTGCCCACACTGCTAGAACCAAGCCTACAAGACTCTGACTAAGATCACCGTCATAAAAGATCAAAATAAACCCACATATTTAAAAACATAATACTTGTTCTTGCTTGTTTATTTTTCCCTTTTCAAAATAACTTTTGGTAGACTTCATTTCCAAAGGATTAATCAAAGTGTGTGTCAAATTTCAAATGCATTTGAAATCTGCTTAGCCTTATAAAAAGTCGGGGTTTTATTGGATGCATTTACATTAAGATATCAGATGAGAGTTCGTAATTTTCCTAAGATCTTTGAAATTACAATATCTCATTCTGTATACACATCATTCAGCTAAGATAGTTTCTTCAAGAGAATTGCTTCAGAATGTTGTTCATCATTTTTTACACACAGGCATATTGTCACTTAGCAGCATGTCTTTTTTCATCAAAAAGTGCTAATCAAATCCCTCATGATGCCTAACTTAGTCTTATGATGCAGAGCATTTGTATCATCCTCGTCTACCAAAGATTTTAAAATATTTTTACTATGAATTTCTTGGCATAAAAGTAGCTCTCTCTTCATGTTATGTTTCTGCTCATGTATCTCTTCAACTTTTGTTTTTTGGCTTGTGGGGAAAAACAGCCTTTGCAGAGAAAAAAAAAAGATAAATCTGCTAGAACTAACCTTTTCATTTTTGGCAGAGCAAAACATAATTTACATTAATATTAAAACTAGATTATTTAAGAAATCTTCGAGGTACCAAAGAGCCTCCTGCCTGGGGACAAATCTACAAACCAGGAGATTCTGCAATACGTCCATCAAGAGCTCATATAACATTTTCACAAGTGGTGCTCTGTAAATTTCTAATACAGTTGACAGGACTCTAGCAACTTACATCAGTTGGATTTCTGACTCATTGCCCATAACTGCCTCAAATTCAGTAAGGAGATGGTAACCATTTACTGTTACTGCTTCTTCTATGCTCATGTACGTGTTGCCTCTCTCGGTCTGATTTGGTGTTTCTTGAAAAGCTTTTTTTTTTTTTTTGTCTTGTCCATTGCTGAGCACAATTGGCTCAGATTAAACATCTAACACTAGTTATTGTCTAAGAAAGAGTAACTACAAAATTATAGCCATGATGTATTTGCAGATTAAGACATTAAAAATTTTTACATCACCATGAAACTGGAATGCCACATCAGTGGAAGAAATTTTGACATGTACTGGCCTATATCTGCCTGTTCGCACAGTCAGTAGCAAGAATATTTTCAAAAACCAGCATTGTAGAATGCTTTCATGACTTTGGTAAAGACCAGTGTGGGGACAGCTTTGGTACAGCAAGCTGGAGAGAGGCTGCTGTGATTAAGTATCATGGCTGGAATTAAAGAGGACCATCACAGAAAAAAGTTAATACGAATACTATGTGAAACTCTTTAAGGAGACAGAAAAGAATAGAAGGAGTGGACACATTGCTACCATATCAAGGACTTCATTACCTAACTGTTCAGAAACGTCTCCTCCAAAGTGCTGTGCCCCGCAGCAAAAGGAAGTATTAAAATATCCAGGTACATCCAAAGGAAGTGAGATAAGGGATATAAATGAGATTGTCATTGTCTGAAACTTCACATATGTCCATTAAATAAAGTCAAAGAAGACTTTAGAGCCCAAGGTACAAAAAAAGTATTGCAAGAGATGTTGCAAAAGAAAAATATTAAAATATTTTGGTCCTTCCAGCTTAAATGCAGATAATAAGGAAACATGAAATTAGCACTGTGTATGCATTAAGTTATTAAAGATCCGTCATTATAGGAAATAGCAATATGCAAAGCTAGAATTAAATGATCCAACCATCAGCATAGTAGGCCCTATAACCTGGAGTCTATATGATCCCCAGCTTCACTCTGATTAAAGCTACATTTTCACAGAAGACCAGCTATGTGTTAAAAAAAAAACCAAAACAACAAAAAAAGCAAAAGCAAACAATCTCACCACTTTTACTCACTTCATAGTGATTTTTTTTTTCTAATTTTCCTGTCACCAAATTAGAGTAACTCCTATTGAAATGCCAGTACTGGTTACCTGTGTTCTGAAAATGGACCATGAGAGGCCTGAATAAAACCATGCTTTGTACATTGATCCTTCAGTTGGAAGATGAATTTTCCCTAATTCCGAGATTTTTCGTTAATGTCTTGCAAGCCTACAAAACACCTACTGGGCAAAACTGACCTCAGGGTCCTTCCTTTGATAATTCAGTAAGCTTGCTCCCTCCCCGTTGTGCACAACTCAAACAGCATTTTCGCATAACATTTATCTTCTTCCATGCAGTGTTTTATGCCTAGTGGCAGGACCCTGCGTGCACCCTGCCCATGCCTGGGAGTTTGGCTGCCGGGACCCAGGCTCCCAGGTGCCATACGGTGACCATGGCCAGGGCTGACCCCTGGTCCAGGGGAGCCACTTTCAGCTGAGGCTCTTGCCTTGGCCCCACCTGAGCTACAGTGCCCACTGCCCTGCATCTGAGTGCCTGGTCATAGGTGGTGCTGAGCCAGGCCCAGATGCAGGTCAACATCCCAACCTGGTCTTGGCCCATCCCCAGGGAGGTCTCAGATTTGCATCATCACTGTGGACAGGTGCAGTGATCTGAGCTCTCAGCTGAACGTGGTGGCCATCCCCAGGTCTTTCCTGTTTCCTCGGGGGCTTCATAATTTTAATCATAATTTGACATCCTCCCACAGGCATTTAAGCATGTGTTGTTGCAGAGTCCAGTTTTCTTCCATTTTTTTCTCACTTTTCATGAGAAAAGAGGAGTGGAAGAGATGCAAACATTCTTCTAGCTATGACTGAAGTGCTTTGTATGAGTTCCCTGTCATTAATTTTAATCATTGTTTGATTAAGGGAATACAGATTAGCTATGAAAATCAATATTGCATATGTTGAAAGACTGAAAGAAAACAAGCAGTGATCAAACATTTATGTCAATTATAACCTCAGGAATTTGTGTGTGGTTATGTAGAAAATGTGTATCTCATATCTTCTTTTCAGATCTTGTGTGTGAATTAGGAACGAAAAAGAGGCCATTAGAAACTGTGTTATCACACAGGACATTCAGACAACTCAGATGTAAAATGTCCCCCTCTCCTTTTTCCTTTGGAGCAAAGCTATGTGTAGAATAAGAACCTTTCTTCTGTATTCAGTGAAAGAGAACCTGGATGGAAGACTGGTTTCTAGGCAGGAAAAACAACAATATTACGAAAAAAATATGGGCACAAACTGGAGCTGCATTACACATGACTGAAAGACCTGATGTGTGTTGTTATATGGTGATATAAGACCAATAATATGAAGGTAAAACTTGTATTACAACACAACAAATGTGTACTCATCAGGAGTACTCCAGTTCCAGTATTTGTGTTTCGAATAGTGATCAGTAGAGGTTACTGGTGCAAAAAATTGTAGGACTCAAGATTAAATACATGAAGCTAACTAAAAGGCTTAAATACCCTTTCTTCCTGGAGGGAATTTGCTATTAAGAAGTAGACTGTGGCTTATAAATCTTTGTCAAGACATAATCTTTGTTCTTACTGAAAAAACTTATATCCACAAAAGGTAACTGTTTTCCGCTCTTGTTTTAGAATACCACAACTGGATATCTTTCATTACCACAACAACAACTCTAATCTTTCTTATATAACAGACCTGTGATCATCATCTTTGCTTTGACAGTACCCAGAAATTAATTTCTAGGTATTAGCTGATTTTAATGAATACTGTTAACTAGTAATTTATTTCAATCATATTTTGACAAGAGTACCTTTTGACATACATAACAAGATTATTAGAAAAAATTATTTATACCCAGGATAATTAAAATAATTTTGCCTTTTTTAATCCAAAGGTGTTATTTTTGATGTTTGTTGGTTTTTATTTTTTTCCTTGATTTCTTTTCCTTTTTTTCTAATTTGTTGTATTCTTCTATTTCGGCAATAACTGTCATAATTTTCTATAAGCTTAAAAAATAAAAAATGTCACTAAACACACACTAATTCTGAAAATGTCTGTTCAATGTTATAATTTCATTTAACTTCATACTATTGTAAACTGCCTAGGCTTGCTGATCATTACATGCAGCAAGTGCCATGAAAACCTCAGTCTGTTTATGAATCCATCTGGCAATCAGAACACTCAGATAAGCAAGGCAGAAACAATAAGCAAACATCTCTCCAAAATTAATTCCTTTCTCCCCCTTCCTAAAATCATCTTTTTTTTTTTTTTTTTTCTTCCTGGAGAGATGATTAACCGTCTCCATATATGTACTGTAGACAATAGCCATTTGACATATTCACACCTTAAAGTTTAACCAGCTTTGGGTTATTGTAAACCCTGATGTTTTCTGCACAATAGATAAAATATTCTATAAATGCAAACTCAAAACCATTTTGCTGTGTAATTACAACAGCTGTAATGAATGAAGACAAATGATAAGAAAAACAGGATCTCATTCACAACAAGATGGTTCCTAGGGAATATTAGTAATTTAAGAAGAAAGAAAAGAATGCACTTGAATTCTTATCCAAGAAGCACAATTATTCATTCTGTTTACTCAGTATGATTTCCTTTGTCTAAAAGAATGCCTAGATTTGATTATACATTATTCCTCTGAAGACTAGCGCCAGAAAACACCGACAAAGTATAGCATTTTAGCAAAATTTAGCACTGTCAGTAGAAGATGAAAAATTATTAAAGCAACTACAAAGAAAAATGTATCATCATCCTTATTACTGGGAAAGTAAACAAGAACACATCCTTTAAAGATATACAGAAAAAAATCCAGTTTAAATTGATTAAGGTTTAGAGGATAAGATAAGCTTGAATAATCCTGTCTTTAACACATTTTGATTTGGGCTGGCTCTAAAATAAACACCACTACATGAAAAAATTTGAAAATTTTGTAATTTTTTTAGGTTTGTACTAAATCAATGGGTTATACTCAATTGCTTGTGGGAAAATGAGGTAAAAAAAAATTCTATTTGGCTGACAATAAAAACGGTGGTTTCAGGAGGAAATACCCTACTTTGTAGAAATAAGAGTGCAACAGATTTAGTCTCTATAAGCCCATGGTTAGGGACTGAGTTAATGCAATTTAGAGAGTTACTGTGCACACTGCCTGCGAAGTTGAAGGCCATATCCAAACCCTTTATATAGATGGTGCTAGGCTTGAATGCAGTTTTCATACAATACAAATAAGAATTCCAAATTTCTGGGTTTCATTTTGTTCTTAGGTTTTTAAATTTTTACCCATGAACAGAATGTATTGGGATATGTCCTTAGAAAAATGAGGGTCAGAAAAGACTCTACGTCTTTACCTTCATGACATGTCTCAGAAACTTCCTTCAACTAGAAACCCTGTACTCAGCAGAGTCTGCTGAAAGTACTCTGTTACTATGCTAGCCCATAAATAGTTGGCAGCGGCATACAATGCAAGGAAATTCGCGGCAATCCATTTTTATGTCAGGTGGCAGAATATGCCAACAATGTGGTCCTACAAAATAATACAGCCCCCACACTACTCCTGCATTAGACATTTCAGAGAAGAACTGGGACTCTGAGGTTTAATCTTTAGACTCTTCTTAAAGTTATTAGCAGGTTTTGCACTGGTCATTTGCAGTAAAGGAGTGTATACAAACTGTACACACTAGAACACTTTAGAGAAAGCAAAAATTGTCTGAAGACTGTAGTAAAAGATGAAAAAAGAAGAGAGAATTTTAATTCTTGTTAACTCTACAATGATAAGAATTATCAATCTCAATGAAAATAAAATCTGTTAAAAAATTACATTTGACCACTCACAAAAATTATTAAACTCTTCTTTTTCACAAAGAAGCGGGAATAGAAACGAAAGTGTATACATAAAAAATTTGATGTGCATTATTTCATTTTCTGAAACATTTAGATCTGGGCTAATAATAATTATATTGTTAAGACTTCAGTTATATTAGCAATAATTTCTCAGTTTTACACATCTATGTATCTATATTTCTTTCTGTCCATATTGTATGTTTTCTTGTTGTCCATAAACAAGATTTTGACTGCAAAAAATAAACAAGTTCATTTACAGTTAGATATTGCTGATGTATAATTAAAAATGTGTGCCAGCTGGAAACATCAGTTGCTTTGATTTTTAATAGTGTCTGGTAGCAAAGACCTTTCTGATTTGCTCTAGCTTCATAATCTGTGTACTCCGCACTTGGCTTACAGCCACTATGCTGTGGTCGTTGAGGAATACTTTTAATTATTTTTCTTGCTGTAATACTGAAGAGTTGTTAGCATGGATTTGGGACTTGTTGAATACATATGATGTAAAGATGTAACTAAATTATTCCTTCCAAAGAGAATTCACTAAACAAGTTATACTGAGCTTCTATTCAACCAAGACCTCCAAGTCCTTCTGCTCAGGGCTACTTCAAATCCATTCTCCACCCAGCCTGTATTTGTGCTACCTCTAATCCATTCTCTGACCAGCCTGTATTTGTGCGTGGGATTTACCCAACCCATGTGCAGGACCTTGCACTCAGCCTTCCTGAATCACAGAATCACAGAATTGTAGGGATTGGAAGGGACCTCTGTGGGTCATCTAGTCCAAACCCCCTGCCCAAAAGCAGGATCACCTACAGCAGGCCGCAGAGGACCTTGTCCAGGCGGGTCTTGAATATCTCCAGAGAAGGAGACTCCACAGCCTCCCTGGGCAGCCTGTTCCGGT
>Ga0065711_1039447_pt1 | contig 17836 bp, 8 predicted proteins | sample Hoacrofraction12_FD_59098 | JGI IMG/M metagenome (GOLD analysis project Ga0065711, IMG submission 59098) | Hoatzin crop microbial communities from Cojedes, Venezuela - Epithelial fraction 12 v2 (version 2) | ecosystem: Host-associated > Birds > Digestive system > Esophagus > Crop | place...
TGTAGGTGACCCTGCTTCGGCAGGAGGGTTGGACTAGATGACCCACAGAGGTCCCTTCCAACCCCTACCATTCTGTGATTCTGTGAAATCCAATTTCTACATCAATGTATTAAGTCAGAAACAGAATTTTTTTGAAACAGATACATCATTTTATCGGGTGCCTACCCTACTAATTCTTCACAAGTTAGTTATACTAGAATGTTATACAGGAGGAAAAGGACAGTCCATGAAATTATAGAATGAAACAGAATTTCAAGATCTGCTATATCTTTCATTGGCCAAACAGAAGGCAAATTTTGAATGGCATTACTTTGAATACAAGTATCTGAAACTGGATGAGGAATGGCACGTGTGAATATCATTTCTCCCATGATAAGAAGAGACAATGAGAAAAACCAGAAATTGTGACAGTGTAATAATACTACCATTAAACATTAAAAATGTGAATTCTATGCTACTCTTGAAAGAGGATAATCCTTTTCTACAGTCTTATCCTATTCAAGGATATGACAGTCCACCTGCTGCTGCTGCTTTCTGAAAGCAGGAAGCCATCCAAAGCTTCATAGACTTCTCTCATATCCTCTCCCCAGTCGTCTGTGAAGAGGTCTTTCCTTCTACTCTGAGCTAAGAAAATAGATGTCTGTAGTGTTGATAATATGGATGGACCACAGCTGTAGAAGCAGGCATAACTAAATTTTCTGTTTCCTTCACTGAGTTTCCTGAAAAATTCTAAAATTCATTTTAGCCTGTTTGGCTCCTGAGCATTGAGTCAGGGCTTCATAAATCTGCTAAGCTCACAGTAGTAACGCTAGTATTGAATCAAAAGACCAACAAATTCTTAGCTAATCCACTAACATGTCGATCAACCAGCTCTCACGAGACAGCTCCAGTCAGAAAACAGTCAAGTATTTCCCTGAATTCACAGCAAGATTTTGTCTTAAGTAGGGTAATTAGATGATCATTGTAAATTAAATCTTGGTCCTCTTGATCACCCATAAGTAAGAAAGACTTGATTCTAGCTAAGAATCCGAAGTACTTCTCCCTCCTCCATGTTTAAACTTGAAAAATTAATAAAAAAAAAAAAATAATAATGGTGCTTTTGTATTGCTCTGCATTTTCCCACTACTGGGGGATAAGTGAGATAGCACAACGGAGTAAGGGGTTTTATCCTGTTTCTCCAATGATGAAAATAATAGTTTCAAGAGAGAAGTATTTGCAAGTAAACTGTGACACAGAAAAAAGCAGACTACCTGCTGGTCTCCAAGCATGTGACACAATCATTGATTTCTTCTTTCCCAGTAAAAATATTTTAAGTCTTATGAGTCCAGTGTTTTATCTGGCTAATGAAATTGGTTTTTAGTAATGATAATTCTTTCTTAATTCTAACATATGAATGAAAGATTGAAGTGTGAGGTGAAAGTGCTGAAGCTGAGGGAAGAATGGGAATTCCTTTCTCTCCAGATTTGCAGATCTCAAGTCAGCCCTTGAGCATCACTTCTGAAATGCTCAGGACTTTAAATCACATGGAAGCTATGCTTGTTACATTTTTTACCCTAGTTTTTGTCACATTAAATAATTCTTATGTCATGCCCCTCTATATGCTGCTATTCCGACTAGACAAAGTGCCTAAACATGTCAGACGCAAAACCACTGTAGAACTGGTTAAGTTAAAGTGACAGGCATACACAGAGCACTGGTCCTTGTTTGGCATGGGGTTGTTAGCAGGTGTGTAAGCAATGCTAAAGCTGAAGTCAGGCTTGGGATATTTATTTCATATGAAACTTTTTCATTTTTACTGTCATGGTCATTTATTTTATACTGTATGAGTCCTAATGCTATGGTACTTGCCTTTTAAGATGGGAAAAAATATGCCAGTTAGAGGGGAGATAAGAAAATTTCACTTAGAAAGTTCTGGGAGGTCAGAGAATTTCATTTAGAAAATAGCTTCATTGTCAGAAACTTGAAGACCTTTAGTGCGGTCCCAATATTTCAGATGATTCATACAAAATATTTGATTTATTATGGGCAAACATTGAAGATATATAGATATAATTATATGTGTGCCTATATGTATATGTGTATATGTACACTATAAACATAAATTAACAACACAAGATCTTTAAATTTATTGAGGACAATAGAAATCTCTCTCCCTCGTGAGACTGAAATGGTTTCTATTCACTCATAATAGCCTGACAGAAGTTAGAAAGCCACTTACCAGGTTATAAATTGAGTTGATTATTAGTCAAGCAGTTTCAAAGCAATTCAAAGGCACTAATTTCATTCTCCGCACCCCTACACCCGAATGGTCTCATTCCAGCACTCCACGATTACAGCCACTCAACACCCACCTCTCCGCTCTCATCTACTCCACACACCCCTCCTCCACATCAAATCAAGTAACAGCATGCTCCACTACCCTAGTAACCCAGGTGTAACATAGCAAGCATTCTACTCCAATAAAATCACACAGGCAGAGGCTCCACAAAATCTGTAAATCCTTGAGATGATATCTATTAATGAGTGAGACGCTTAATATTCAGTGGGAAGTAACAATAGAAACAAACTACACACAGAATCAGCTATTTATAAGCCAATACACAGAAGATATAACAGATTAATTCAACTCCCAGGTAAGGATATCTTGGCAAGGAACCTGAAATTAACCCTCTTTGTTTGCCAGAAGTCAGTCCACAGCAACAAAAATGACTAGGTTTTCTTCCAGGTAAATTAATTCACAAAGGCATATTCTTAGGAGGTTGAAGTGGGATAGAAAATAAGCTTAAAATCTAAATACCCTAGAAAACAAAGGCTGAACAATTAGGAACAACATATCAATAATAATTTTTAAATTCTACCATATAAATAATAATTAAAGAAAAATCTTCAATGAAGTGAAAAATCTGAATCCAAGAAGGTTTCCCATGGGTATATCCCTGCCCAGCAAAATTATGAGACCTGTTTGATATCAGCCGGGGGTGGGGGGGAGTTGATAAGAATGCCTTTCTCAAAACCAGTACTGACAAGTTAAAGAAAATATTCTGTTTCCAATTTTCCTTCCCAACAAAAGAAGTGCTCCTATAAACACCCAGACATTAAAAAGGCAAGTAATCATATCTAGGTCAGTTCTGTAAGTTTCTGACATTTCTTGTCTGACAAAAATCCACAGCCATGCCACAAAACACTGGAATTTGAAGTTTTAAAAATTCTCCCTAACTCTAGGTGTTTTGCTCAGTATCTCACACATACAAGCATACCACCTCTTTCTCTCCTTCCTCATCAAAATGGTTTCTTTTCAAGTAAAATTATTTTCATAACTGTCTGAAGCTATGATGGAACAGACTGAATTGCTTTTTGATCTCCTACAAATCCTACGTGTGCACTCAGCATTGAGAGGAAACTGAGAAATAAACAGTGACCATAATGGCCTGCCTTCTTGTTCTTGAAGAGATGTACTGCACAGACCTAATGCAACATGACTTTCTACAGCGCCCACTTTGCTCAGCATGTCAGAGAGAAGTGCCTGGTGTTGTCCATTCACTCCCTGCCTCCTCCCATAACAGTGTGTCACACCTCTTATCCAGGTCCTGCAATGCTAGGTTTGTTTTCCATGAAAGCACCTCGTCTTTGAAGCATGTAATTTAATGTCAATTAAAAAAAGTAAAGTTAGGTTTCAAGGTGATAGAGAAATCTTTAAAACACTAAAGACTTTAAAAAATATGAAAGAAATGAAAAGAAATCGGTATTTATTATTTGTTAAAAAAATATTTCAAACGTTTGGGCCTACTATGATTTATCTAAAGGAACAGCAGCAGCTCTGCAGATATACCGTAAATATTGCTAGCTGTCACAGGGAAATAAGGAGGTGACTTATTTCTCCTCAGTCCCTTAACAAAGGCACACTACATAGGCTACACACTCTGGCTCCAGGGAAGTTAATATAGCACTTTGTGTTCTTGAAACTGAAAGACAAAGGTGAGCAAGGCTCTTTCAGTTTTTTTTTTTCATATTGTGAAATGTTTATTTTCACTAATGTTACAGGGTAATAATGATTGTTGGTTCATGCATTAGAGCAAATGATCAAATATTTTCACAGCTATCCAGTATGAATAAATATTTTCTTCTAATTATACCACATGAATTAAGTACCTCTAGAAGAATATGAACACCTGTATTTGGCACTCTCATGTAAACATAGAGTCTTTGTCTTTCTCAATGATTAAGAAAATCCTTAGATGAGACTTTTTAATGCTATATAGGTGCATATTTATGATTCGTGACAGGTTATCATATAATTGCAGTGGAACTGTGCATGGTATTTTCTCAAATACCTGAAGAGTTTGCTATTATTGCAATGACTGTAGTGATTCCATGAAAAACAGTGGTCTGAACTAGTACTTAAGTATCTCAAGCTGATTTACACCAGTAAAGGAGAACCAGACAGCATCTAGACAGGTGCTGTCATGTAAACACACCGCTAACTCTTGAAATTTTACTTACTGTCGTGATGTTCTTATGTTCCTTCACCTAAAGTTTGTTGGGTTTTTTTACCTTTTTTTTTTTTTGTTTACTTTTCAGTCTAGCTCTCAATCCTGGAGTTTTCCATATCCTTGACCAAAAGTAAAAAGTACTGATTATGAAGAGATATCCTGTCCTCTCTCAGTTAAGTGGCTTGAACGTTCCTGAATGCTAAATAACAGGTAAGCTCCAAATCTTTACACCATTTAGCCCAATGGCTCTATTTACAAACGCCACTGCTATTTAGTCTGAGTAGGGTGGGAGATTGTGACATACTGTTTTTTACCAGTGATATCGCCTTGTTTTATACACATTTAATCTATAAATAATTAACATGAGTCATCACCCCATTTAGAGGCTGGTCTTGCTGAACCATTCCTACCGAGTCCACTCGGAGAAGCAATGAGCCTTCAAAGCATGTCCCTTCTTGCTACAATAAAAAGCACAAAAATGTTTGGAAAGAGGCATTGAAGTTTGACTGTATTGGACATTATGTACTGCACTACAAATCGAAGAGAAGCTGGCAGGTGGTCAGTTTGTCATGCATTAGAGTTTTGGCCCCTTAGATAAATTGTAAATGGCACAGGGCAGGATACTTAGATGCACTGCATTATATTGAGATATTCTAATGTTCTGTGATGAGTTAAAGGAGTTATTTTGACCCTTAAGCAGTTGGAGTATGGGAAAAGAATCATTCTGTGCCAATCTATATGAATTTAACAGGCAGTGACAGAAAACCTAAACAGTGGCTAGCAAGTAGAAGTCAGCCTTTAATAATGTCACTCATTCTAGACTATAAAAAACTGCATGGTTTATTTGCTTCTCCTATACTGAATGTCTCATAAAATTGGATCAGTGACAACAAATCAAACAGGAACCTTTGAGAAGCAGGCTTCCCACACATACTCTAGGTAGCTTTTACCCATGTAATTGATGTTATCATTAGATGAACAAAAACCACAACAAAAAATGAAAATATTTAATATGTCAAGTATACAATTTGACTGGATCCTGTCACAGTGATTCTAATGAAGGAACTTAATACTTGTGTATTTCTTATAAATTACTTCAGCTGCCACTCGGCATTGTCTGTTATGAAAACATGTTCTGCATTTCACACCTGTGCCAGCAGATTACTAGCACTAGAACACCTTTGTGTAATCATAAAAATCTGCACCTCAGTTTATGCTCCAATAAAGCTACACTTTTGTCACATGAATAAATAAGTCAAGAAATCACAAATTTGAGACAAATCCATGACTCTTGCAAAATATCCTTCCATTCAGTCTAAGGAGAAGCTGCAGCTGATTACTGGAGATATACATCATCTAGAATAGCAGACTTTATGAAGGTGTCTGTTTTTCCAACCACAATTCTTATGGTGCAACTATATTGCACGTGATCAACCTTACATCACCTTCTAGAAAATACAATTTTGCATAATATTCTTTACCTTTTCAGTGGGAAAAAAATTTTAAAACATATAATAGCTTACATTTTGTAGCTTTAGTCATTGCTAAAATTCATATCAACGTAACTTATCTATATGAACTTTGCTCCCAAGGTATGCACTGCATAGCTGGTTTCATCAATACAAGATCTTCAAGAATCTTGAATAAGATGTTCAAAGCGCTATAGTAGTAAATTGGCCAAGTATTAGTCCTTTTCTGGATGCAAAAAGTGTTGAAGGCACATATAGCCATGTGCTCCAACTCTGAACTGTTCAGACCAAGCCTAGGGTTAGAAGTCCTCACACATAAAAAGTTCTAATCTCTCCACTACAAGTAGTTTTCTTACGAATCAGCAAGTTACACAAGGGTAGATGACTCTCTTCATATATGGACCAATGGCAATATCGACTCAGCATAGGATCAGTAGAAACACAGCAAAAAAATGAAGAACAATTTTACAATTTTTTAAATACACTTTGCTCAATGAGGTGTATGAGGTTTTGCCTGAATGTGAACCCATACCTTGTCATTATTCACTATATATGTCACTTACAGAACGAGTCTCACCTTTTACTTGTTAAGTTAGTGCAGCAAAGAAGTATGAAAGATGACGTGGACTGTGAGGTTGCTAGTCTAGAAAGCAAAAATTGCCGGAGTAAGTTAGACCTTCATCCAGCAGCGTGTGTCCGCCCTAAAAAGACCATAATGGATCTTGGAGTAAAAAATACTTATTCTGCACAACTCAGTTACACAGTGGTGCAGACCAATAACTCTTTCAAGGCTCTTTCCAGCTACTGAATAGCACATGGCTTAAATAATCTCGTAATTCTGTTACTAGGTAGAAAAGTCACACATAATTAATATAAATTGTTAAAAGTCCATAATTACTTATTTGTAAACCAGAGGATAACGGACCCAAACAAGGTTCTACATTCAACTGTGCCAGTTCTCCTAGGCTACAAAATGGACCCTTTCATCTCTTCTTTGAAGTTTTTTTTTTTGAGCATTAGTGGCACAAATGACAATGATTTCAACTCGCATTTGATTTTATAAACTAAGAGGAATTCAGAGACAAGAATAAAAGTGTAAAGTGACTTGCACTGTTAGATATTATTCTTCTCATAATGACGTAAGTGTAGATTGTTTGGCTTTTTTTGGTTTAAAGTTAGATGTTTCATATCATTTATCTACAGGATGGACGATTTCTTTAGAGTGTCACCTGACCAATTATAAAAATTGTACCTTAGGCCTTAACAACTAGAGCCTTCTTTCCAGATAATGATTTTATTTTTCTGTCAGATAATTAAAAACTCTGTTGCTGTACTTAAGCACATCAGTATAAATGGCTGTAGCCTGATACTGAAACATTTATCCTTTTCTTCAGTTAGTTACAGGGTAACAGACTCGGGTAATAGCTTTTGAGTAAAAGGTCTGGGATAATACAATCTGCGTAGATTTAAAAACAGGTCTCATAAATCAGTTTTCCAGTGGTGTTTATTTTTGTCATTGTTCCCCATTCCTGTCATGCAAACATTAGTCTTGCAGGATATGTCAGCCTTTGTTACAGCCTTGATTTATTTCGTATAAAAGAAAGTAACTTGTCATTGCACTAAAAATTAATGGACTCTGAAAAAAAAAAAAATCTTTGTTTGCTGTGCAATTTTGTAAAGTTTGGGCCAATGAGGGCTCAAATCATCCTAGCCTGTATAGCACTACCTTCTTTAAATATATATATTATATTCTCCATTAATTAAAATATTAATTTCATATATGTTGCAGTACTTTTCAAAAGAGCTCAGATTAAACTACATTAAATGGTTGGAAGGAAACTTGAGGGTGGAACTGAATTTAGCTACCACAGAGATGAGGGACTACAAAAGGGAGAGAAAAGGCAGGGTTCTACTGAGTTCTTGGTAGCAGCAGAAAAAGATCTAAAGAGCGAAGCTCGCTGGTGAGTAATACCACTGCATTCCTGAGTCCCAGTTAACTGAACAGACTTCTAGATCACTATAGATTCAGGTGTCTAGTATGCTAGGCCATCTTATACAACATCTAGATAAGCACATCTCATCCTGAGGAACTAATCTTACAGACAGCATGTATGAGGAATGGACAAGTTCAAAGTTACATTTCTCAGCAGAATTCATTCTTACCTGTCGTGTTTACTGTTCCCTCTAAATATTTGTGCAAATCATTAAAGTACACTTTATAAATTACTTCAGTAATGTTAAATTTGAGGCCAACCACCCAAAAGGAACAATATGTACAACAGAAAGTTACGTGGACTCCAGGGTTGAGCATATCTTTTCTGTATCGTGCTGTACATGAATTGTTTGTAACACCTCTGATTTAAGCTCGTATTGGTGTCCTTGTTAGGTTTTCATGTCAAAATATTGATGTTATTTTAAAATACTGTTATCCTGAGGGGGTCCCTGAGGGTGCATATTGCACAAAATTAAAAGGTCAATAACGACTTCCAGCAGCACCATCAGCCTGGTTCTCCAGGGCTGTTAATCTTCTCTGCCTGCTTAAATTTGTGCCAAGAGAATACAAAATGTTACAATGGGTGTCAGTGAGTAGAGAACACTTGCTGGGTCATGGACCATGAACTCTCTGACCTGGTGAATTACAGAGTCTGCATGCAACTACCCAAAGTGAAAGCGAGTGAAGAATGAGGCCTATTGGCTCTGATAAAGCAATTACAGAGTGATCACAATATTTTATTTTGCTTTCCATCAATGTCTGATTCCACTATTTAGCCCTGGAAAGCGGTAGCTGACCACCTTTCTGATTGCCATGTATAACTGGGACTCACACACCTAGGAAGCCCCAAAGGATATAAGGCAACTGATTCTAAAAGATCAAAGGCTCCCTCCATAACAAAAAAGCAAATACAAGAGTAATTTTACTGGCCATCCTTCTTGTTGGATTATCTTACACACTGAAGCCCTGCATTACTCTGTTTAGACTGACAAGGCAACTTGTGATTAGGTAGTAAATTTACTATTTGAAAAGGATGAGCATCAGAACGGCAGAAAATACCACTGACTGCAGTTTCAAATTCCAATAAATTCTGGCACGCTCTGCTGCCTAGGAGCGCCTCTGAAGTAAAGCACTGTAGTTAAGCTTTCACCTTGCATGCTCGTCTAGAATTCATGGAAAGAACAGGAAAGAAATCATCATAAGAAACCCGAGCTATTGTTCAAATTGTTACTGCTTTAGTCTTGGCAAGACAACATGTTTAGATGCTTCTCAGTATTCTCTTATTCACTCTGCTTCCCCCTCCTGACCCCCACTCTTTTAAAAGTATTGTCTACAGTCCAGCCTAGGAAACACAATACAAGGTGAAAAATTGTTCGGGTAAGAGTTTTAATGTCTTCCAAGTGAAACAAGCACAGTAGAAAGCAATCTCAGCATACAAAACACACTATTGCAGCAATTATAAAATAGTAAGGCTCTCTAGATATAATTTAGGTGATTTGTTATGCACTCTTAGTAGTTGTAAACAGAATTATTTTGTCCTGTTAAAACGCTAAGTAATTGTGCATACTTGTTCTTTGCATTTTCATGTCTGGTGGCATGATCAGGTCTGATGACCCCATACTGTCCTCAGACTGAGAAGGGGTGTCCTTCATTGATCTCTGGTTTAGATACAGAAGTCTTGCTTCAATTTCCATGGATTAACAAGCCAGGATGTCAGCAACAATTCCCTCTAAATCTCAACCCACCAGTATTTTAACTTTATTGAATTACAATGTAGGCTGAAATGAGAACAGCTATGCAAAGCCACTGCTCTTTAAGGTCATAAGGAAAAATCTCATTTCCTCAATTATATAAAAAAAAATTAACTGTGAAATTAACTGACGGAAACTGTAGATGCCCCATGACAAGCATCTAGTATTATGCAATGCATAAATTATACAGCTGAATACAGAAAAGCCTGAAGCATCTTCTTGTCTTCCCCTCCTCTTTTTCTGAGGTGACAATACTGTATTTCTTTCTGTCCTGGGTTGGTAGCTGGTTAGCAAAATATATTGGGTCCTGATACAAGGACAGCAAAATATAATCTCAAAGTCAGAAGTCTGCGTTTTAGAGTTATTTTACTTTCATTCAGGCTTCAGTTTCCTGACATCCAATTTCATTAAGTCATTCTCCACTGAACTGACTTTTCCTACAAAATACTTTTTATTTTGAAAATAATCATACATTGTAATGTCTTCCCCGGTGGTCAACTAATCAGGCCGACCTCTTTTGTGTTTCTGTAAATAATAATCTCCAATTCATATACACAGGGTTTTTTTCTTTTTTGCACTTTCAGAAGATTTTCAACATTCTTTTGAAGAACACAAGTACTGGAGCTTCATACAGAATTTCAGTACCACTCTTACCTGTGGCAAAAAGAGATGAAAGTCTTTCCCTTCTCACCAATCTCCACTGTAAAAAGCCAAGGACACCCTTACATCGTTTTCCACAGCTTTGTCTTGAAAGCTCTTTTTCGTTTATCCACCCTGACATCTATGTTTCTCATACAATCTCACTTTTTAGAGAAAACAGGAGTTGTATGGAGATATTATTCACCAACCACACCTAACAAACTGATCAAATACTTTTTCCAGTCAGAGACAAAATAATCCAGTGCAGTTTAGGTAATTACTGACCAAAAGAGCAGAAGTTGAGAGCTCTCAATATCCTCCAGGAACTTTTCTGTAGCATCATAAAATGCTCTCAGCAGCCACATCTTGCAAAAGTCAACATGTTCATAGGCCAGGGAAGGAGAGAAGGAGGTGGAAGGGAAGAATGAAGGAAATGCTTTGTCATGAAGCTGCTAAAAGAAATCTTTCCTACTTAAACCTCTGCTTAGGCATTTTTTTTTTCATAGTATCGGACCAAAACAGAATTTAGTGGGTTTCTACAAAGAGATCTGACAACTGGGTTGCACTAAGCAGAAAAGATGTGCCAGTAAAGAGAGGAACTGACATGTGTGAAGAAAACAGCTTGGATAGCTTATTTCCCCACAGAACAAGGAAAAAAAAGAGTACCATATTGTAAAAGCAACCGTATTTGCTCACTGCCTCTTTCTGAGACAACACAACGTAGCATAACTTGGAGAGACCAAAGGTAAGAGTAAGTCTTGAATACTTTCAGTGATAGTGGTTTATTTAATTAAGAGACACCACCAGCATTTCTTAGCCCAGTTTAGCCTGTTGAACTCATCCAGAAAATTAGAAGATATGAAGAAACATCAGCTATCTTTTGGTATATATTTCTCTTGTTTTGTACTCTTTTGACGAAATTAGAATAGCAAGAAGGTTTCAGTATCCCCGCCTCTAAAAGGTCACATGGTTCCCCCAAATCCATCACTTCTCTTACTTAGCGTCTTCTAAATAAAGAAGCATAAGTGAGCTCCGTTCATCAGTTGTCACGTGTTGGTGTCAAAGTTTCAAGAATTTAAGCCTTAAATTGAGCTTCACAGTGGAATCATTTAATGCTTAAGTAGACCTCAACAGTTAAGTGTTATGAACTAGGGGAACCAGCAGGGAAATACACTTCCTGCCCAGTGCTGTTGAGTTACTGTTAAAGGTTAAAATAACTGAAGCATGACAGCAACCTGAGAAATATTTCTCTTTATTCTCTCTTTTCCTATGAGTATTTATTCTAACCTATTCCTCTTTCAGAAACTTCCTAGCCAGTCATATTAACTCTACTGCTACAGCCAATTGTCCAGATCTGCTACTTGTCCATTTCTTCAGTAACGTGGGCAGTTTGTGCTGTATGGAGTGTGTATGAAGGTCATTTCCACATCATCCTACCTGCTGGTTTTCAGTCAAATGGCTTTGCAGCTGCTGTACTAAGACCAACAGAGTATTTTTCATTGAGCTGCTGCATACATTATTAAGTAATATCATGTTTGAACCTGTCTACTTTTTAGTTCCTCAGACTTCTTCAGATGGTTTATGGTACAATTAATAGGGCTGGGAGTGGACTCAGCCTTTGACATTTAACAAGTTATGTGGTCATGAAAAAATAAACAGCAATGATACAAATATTCATCTTATTTACAAAAGAGGGATGACCAAGCAGGATAGTCCTTCTATTATTCTGACACAACTGAACAACTTCATTGTTCTGATAGACTCAGTTTTGTGACTGGACAATGGAGAAACATTTTTTCCATCTTTTAACCTGATATTTCTTTTCATTTTTTATTCTCCAAACAGCCTAAATGTCTGTTTACTTTTTCATCAGATAGGGAAGAATGAAAGAACTGTCTAAGCTTAAGCACTCATGGATCATCTTCAAGAGTCCTTTTCAGCAGCCAAAGGAGAGGCATTTCTTACGGAACTTCTTCCTCTGTGGTAGGAGGGCCAACAGATATCTCTGCCAGGCATCACTCCTTTCTCGATTCTTTTAATGCAGTTGCAAATTGCACATCAGCAAGTACAGGCTCAACATAAGAGAAAAACATTTTCATAGAAGGACAGCACAGCACTAGAACAGGAGACTACAGAGATTGAGGAATCTCTATCTTTAGAGGTTTTTTGAGACTCAGCTAGACAAAGCCTCAACTAGCCTGACCTAGTGTTGGCCAAAGTCCTATTTTGAGCAGAAACTTGGACTTCATGATCACTAAAGATCCCTCCCAGCCAAAATTTCTATGATTCTGTGTACTTGCAGGCAAATCACAGGTCCAACAGAAATTCCTCCTTTAGCACTTTCCCAAACCTTGGCTCAGACAGCTGTAGTGAAGCTATAGCTTTCTGGTATGACCCAGACCTGGTATATTTAATCTACTAATTTGTGTCTTAGTCTCTCTGCGTGTAAATTTGGATTAAAATACGGCCTAGGAGCAGCTGTCAGGATGACACAGCTAAAGAGTGTGAAGTGCTTTGATGTTTTTAAACTTTTTTGCAAAAGGAATTTGAAATCTCGACCCACATATGCCACAGTACTGCTATCATCATTACATTTTAGTTGCTTGGGGAAAAAAACCTATCCCATCAACAAAAGGTTTTGAAGGTGGCAAACACCCTCTCCTCACTGACCATCGGTAATACACGAAAATGCAATTTCTTTTCCAAGGTTGGCAAACATCTCAGCATACCCACACAAACTGCCAAATTCCCGAGGCATGCGTTGCACACACAAACATGTCCTAACACATTTTTCATTAAAGACTTTTAAGAAAAGATGACAAAATAAGTCACCCTCCCCCCTGAAATAAAACCAAACCACAAAACAAAACAACAAAAATTGGACAATATCATTTGTTTCGAACTACCCCTTATTTATACTTGTTACAGTCCATTTGCTAATTTACAGTCAGCCAATATAAAGAAGACCAGAGAGATGTAATCTGCTCAGGGTTATTCAAAACCAGAGAGGAAATATGTCCCTGAACTCTGAAGAAGCATAAGCAGAGCAGTTACTCTGCTGGAAGCCTGACTGAAGGGGAATTGCAATAAATCACGCACTATGCTTAGGAGGAGGATGTCTTGCAGTTGCAAGGTCAGCATGGGACAAATAAGAGCACAGGATTACAAAAATGTACAGTTTGAGATATTTTCATACCACGTCCAGCAAACTGGGCTTACCATGGAACAGATGTAGTTTGCAACAAGCGACAGACAATTAGAAGAGGCTTGCTGCAATGGCAGTTCTCACTAGTAAAATAAAGTAGGCAAAGAACTACATTCTTTACATACCTAAGGCATCGCTATCATTTGTGTCAAGCAATTCTTGTGTCCTTCCAACAATACACTGTAAGCTAGTCTGGGCAGAAAACATGTGTTTGTGTACATATTGATAAAGACACCCTGGATGACCTCCCCTCGGCAGACAGGCTAATGTTTTTATAAAACTAAGAACAAAATAATTGGTATGCATCCAGATGGTGATGTCATGTAAGAAATTCTCCAGAGCAGAGACTAAACTCCACAGGGTACAAGATACACAGCTGTGCATTATGAGAGTGCTGATGTTACTCTATGCTGTGTTATGAAACAATTCTGTCTAGAGGCTTCACATGTCCTTTCAGCAGCTGTTGCGATCGATGTAGTTTGAGAGTTAGCATGACTAGGCCGCTTAAGCGAAACAGTTAGCATAGCTGAACAGGCCGCTGGAAAGGACACCTAAGAATAACAATTCAGAAAGTTCTGGTAGTGCACATGATGTGGGTTAGCAAAAACAAGAGGTGTTCAAGGACGTGGAGGCGGCCTGTTGCTATTAGCTTTAGTGCATAGTTACCAATCATAAGGGAATATGGGGTGCGTGAACAGCGCGTGATTTATGTATGTAGCCTATCCGAATAAGCGTGATCACATGTGCAGATATGAAAAATGTATATAACCAGGCAAGCAGACCAATAACTCGGATCGGCTGTGCATTGTATCAATGTGTGAGAGTCATTCCTGTCCGTGCATGGATGCTGAAACTCGGCAAGCAACAAAGGTTTGGAGGCAGATTCTTGAAACATGTCACGTTTCGTACCTTTCGGCACCATCTCTGCAGTTTGATTCTTTCTTACTGGTGTTAAGAGAGGATAAGTTCTGATACTCCATTAGTATCTCTTAGTTGCTGAAGCAATCACCCATGATTAGTCATATCAGATGTTGCTGAAACTTCTGCTCTAAAACACCTATATCTTGTGAGTCTCCAGTTAGATGGAATACCTGCCTGAAAAGATGCTGGTGTCTCCGAAGTGATGAGTAAAGAAACATACTTTCTTTTTCATGAAGCAAAAAACCTAGGCAGTGACTGATAGGTCATCAGATGGTTTCTGAACAAAATATCAAGATCCTTGTTAAAAGCAGCCAGTATTATTCCAACTCTCCATAATACATTTTTAATATATCATGATCACACCCAGGTTTTCAGGCAGCTAAGGACAGACCATGACCAGAACTGCATGTATCATGCCTATTAGTCACTTCTTACTTGCCCATACAAAGTCAAGCAAAATTGAACACGTAATATGCAAAGTGCTCTTGCTTCACGTTATTGAGTACAGGAATATAGCTGACACTTGTAGGAAAAAAGGTGTTAAAAATAATGAGCAAGACATCACAATATATGCACAGGAATAACTTAGACCCATCTGCATTGTATTGTCGTGGGCACAGTTTGCCCCACAGTGGATGTGATCTACATAAAAAATGGTGGAGGTAACCCCTGGGTGGAAACGCTGAACACAGACACACTTAATTGCCTCGTGGAACCCTATATTTCACTTGTGAAGCGTTATGCACATAAATGAGGATGTATGAAGGATGTTATTATTTACCTGCTAAGAATAATAACATTCCAGTTGTGAGCATTTTCAAGTGACTGCCTGTCTTGTTTCTTTTTCCTCTTAGTCTCCATTAAGACTCATCTCCTACAAATTACACTGAGGAACTGTTTGCAGAGGTAATTATTCTTCGTTGTTATTCCTGATTCTTCTTATTCATCATGCATCTTTGGTGCTGCTCTTTTCAGGTAAAAAAGTATACAGATCTGAATTAGCTTACATTTCTTTTAAAAAGAAGCAGCTAATTGAGACAGTAGCCACACAAGAATTAATCAGGAATAGTTAGCTCCTTTAAACCCAAACCTCACCGTAATACAAATCAACTTTAGCAGATTAGACCTTCATTATGTTCAGTTTTACGTCAATGACAACCCTAAGGTCTCAGAGCTTGTGAACCAGCAGGGGTTAAACGTGAGCATTCAGCCATTGGAAACTGATTTGACAGGTGCAGGGAAACTCAAAAAAAAAAAAAGGTAACTACATTAACCACATTGTTCCTAGTCTTAAAAGTATTTCATACATTAACGCTTTTGCAGAATGAGACTGAAAGTGTTGGCAATAGGTTGCTTGGGAAGCAACTACTTACAAGGCTGGGGCCAACGTTTATAAAGACCATGGAAGTCCCCCGCGTAGGATGGGTTTTGTATCTGGAGCGCAGGGCAAGATGGCGAGAGGACTTCAGCCGCCTGGAACTCCGTCCACAGCTCTGGTTGCTGCGCCATTATGCATTCTGCCAATACGTATGCAATTTCTTTCAACTAAGGAATAGAATTAATCGTTAAAAATATAATACAAACAGGCTCTACTCAGAAGCATAGCGGTTTTTGTTCTGGTAGTGGGAAGAAACAGACTTCCAGCACAAACAACGTGACAAACCTTGTTCCTGTACAGAGTTTTTGCTGCCCTCGGCAGTAAAACACCACCCCGTCATGACTTGCAGCCTGAGGCACATGCAGAATGCATCGCCATGATATCAAAAATAAAATAATTTTTTAAAAAGTGGGTAGGGAGGAACGCCGGGAGGCCCGGCCAGCGCGGGAAGCTCAACGGTGCCACCTGCCGAGAGGAGACGCCGGGCGCCGGTGCCCGGCCCGCATGCCGCTACCTCAGCCCGCCACTACCTCAGCCCCTCAAGCCCGCTCGCGCCGCTACCTCAGCCCGCCGCGCCTCAGCCCCAAGCCCGCCCGCCGCTGCCTCAGCCGAGGGTCGCGTCGACCGCAGCCCTGCTGTGCGCAGCGCGCCGCGGCCAGGCTCCCTTCCCCGGCCCGGTTCCACCCTCTCCTAGAGGCAGACAAACACAAACGGGGACAGCATCTGTCCAGCGGCTGCCTGGAAATGGGTCTCAGCTGAGGTGCAAAGGAGCTGTGAGTTTAGAAGGCGGTGTGTTACCCGTCTGCCTCTTCCTCATGTTACAGCAGTGCTTTTAAAGGATCTATCTTCAAACAATTCTTTATTTATTCTTAATATGGCCTCCTTTCTTAGCTTAATCGGGCTTTTGTCATCCCGCACTAATAAATGCCAGCAGCTCAGGCAATAGGTGCTCTTTTCCTTTGTGACAGCCCAGAGACAAGTTATTTCATACAGAGCTACAACAACAGCGTGCGAGAAGGTGAGGAAAGGAAGGGAAGCGGACACAAAACATATGGTTTCCACTGTCGAGATCATACAACTGAAGAGACTACAGATCTCCTGTAAGTGAACGCTTGTGTTTTCACATCAAAAGATCCCAGTCTCTGTCAATACCACTCAGCTGCTGCACCGGTGCAGCCTTCCCCTTAAACCTCAGAACAGGATTCTTACAGTCCAGGTCATGCACTGGCAAATGCAAATATTGAGCTGAAGATCTAAATCCTCTTTAGGGCTGGACTTACTTCGCCATAGTGCCATGGCTGCTCAGCAACAGGGAAAGATGTTTCCAAGCACCAGAAAGGAGTCCAAGCATCTTACCCACCTCCAGAAGACATGGACTACTGTTTGTGGGACACAGCCTGCTGTCCCTATGTGCAAGTACTTAGCATTACCCTTGACACACATTGCCCTGGAACAGATGGATAATTCAGGAGCCTGAAGCACATAAATTTTGCCTTTTCTTCCCTGCAACATCTTCTCATGGTAAAGAGTAAAACAAGCTGGGGAAAACCCACAGACCACAGATCTCTCTTCAAAGCAGTGGAACCATAAAGAGAAGGACAAGGCTACAGACAGGGTGATCTGTTTCACAGTTTGTAAACTGTGCTTCCTGGTGTGGAAACGAAGCCTACATGAATAACCTGTTAGCAAGTTTCAGCCAGGAAATGTTCTGAAGAGAAAAATCAGGTACAGCACTACCAGTTTGCAGTACACAGCCTCTAGAGGTACAAGAAGGAAGGACAACTTGAGCCGCACATTTTAAAGTGAAACTGGCAAACTCTGTCAACTGCCAAGATCTATCGTGTAATACAAACCAGCAGAAAGCACCCAGATTCCACCACACCGAACCCAGTAAATTGCATCTAAGGATTCTCCTTGAAGTCTTTCTAGGTACTTGGAAATAAAAGAAGAGAAAAGAAAAAAAAAAAAAAAAAAGAGAAAATTCTGATCA
>Ga0065711_1039448_pt1 | contig 17836 bp, 9 predicted proteins | sample Hoacrofraction12_FD_59098 | JGI IMG/M metagenome (GOLD analysis project Ga0065711, IMG submission 59098) | Hoatzin crop microbial communities from Cojedes, Venezuela - Epithelial fraction 12 v2 (version 2) | ecosystem: Host-associated > Birds > Digestive system > Esophagus > Crop | place...
AGGTTTTTGAAACCTTGCCAAAGTGCTACCCTCTCGTGAACTTTGCTCGTTTTAATATCATTTTAATACCAAAACACACCTCCATCCCAAAGGCTACCCGCCTCCGAGGTGCAACCACCCCTCTTCGAGTCTGTGCTCTCAATTTTTCATAAACTATACCTTTAAACATGAAGCGAGAGAATTTTACGCCAATCATGATGAAAGGTATGTATGACTAAAGTCACTCAAACTCCACCTTAAAGGTAGAAAGGATATAAAAATAGCCAGGGAAATGGGGGATTTTCAGAGAAGATCATCTTTGGAGGAAGAGAAGATAACACCGTGCCACCTCAGACTGCCTCCGACAACTGGAATTGGCTGACGGGCTGAGCCTTGATTCTCCCCCTCTTGGGACGCCTTGGGTGAGACTTAAACTAAGCGCTTTTCTTGGGAATCGTTACTCCCTAATGTTTATAGCCAGGCTGTATTATTTATAATCTTTTCATGTGTTTTATATTTGCACGTGCTTTCTTGCAGACAGTCACTATCACTGGCAGTTCAAAAAACCTATATACCTGTTCACAAATAAAACTGCACTGCTTAAGTAGCCAGTTGTTGCGTTCAGTGAGAAACTGTGACCAAATGCGGCCGTGCTAGTTCATGAGCACGACTGGACTGAAGGTGCCGACTGCTATTAGTGTATCCAGAATCGTGGTAGTTTAATATATATATTAAACGCGACTGGACTGGTAGTGGCAAATTGGACATCTCTCAGAATTTAAACCTAGCCGCACCTAGCCTCTCACTCCGGTGAAGTGAGTTAGAAAGCAAGGGGGTTTATTTTCTGCCAAATTAACACGACAGGCTGTCAGTACAACAAGCATTTTATTTTCTTTCTGAGTTTTGATGCACGTTTGATCTTATATAGGGGGTGATTAATATTGTAAGATATTTTTTCTTTGAAAAAAGAATTTTAATAGTGTGTAGTACTATAGTCTTCAATTGTAGTTTCCCCATGTTAACAAGCTATTTCATCTGTTTCTACTTGCTCATATGGATCAAATAGGTCATTCGGAGAAACTGCCTATTATCTAAGACTGTGGGCAGAGTGGGTTGACAATTCTGTGTGCTGCAAGTTAGGGAATTAAATTGCAGCAGCGAACCTTTGGAGGAAAGCTGGCTCCACGGCAGCTCAGCGCTGAGTGTGGTGAGGATGCAGGGTGCTGGCGCTCTGCAGTGCGCGGTGGGGATGCAGAGTGCTTATGTATGTATATGTTGCTGTAAGAGCATGTCTGTATCCACAGTGTTTGTCTAGTCATGTTTTGATTCACTGTGGACAAAGTTCTTAAGGTACTGACAAAGGGAGGCTTGGCTGAAAAGCTCTGTACTGAGAACAGTCTTTCAATACAAGTTTGGACATATTTCATTTCAGTCGAGATAGTCATGTTTAATATTAGTTAATGGATTTTTGGTGTGGAGGACTAAAACAGACTTTTTTTTTTTTCTTTCTTATGGTAACATAAGGAACACTTAGATTTTTGAGGTCAGAAAATGCTATTTTCTGCAGAGAGGATGATGCCCTGTAACATTGCTGTACTTAATGTAGCCTTTCAAGCTGGTGTTAGTTATAAACAGCCCTTCTGTAAATGGGGATTCCTCTTTTACTTACTGAGAGCTATCTTTGGGTGGGTAGTAACAAAAGAGGGAAATGAATTCCATGATTAGGTCTTCGTGTTAGAGACAGAGACACTCAGAACAGATACAAGTTAAATTTAAATATAATTTGTCAAAAAAAATGCACACTGGCTTAGTGAAAAATGTCATTTTAGCCAATAAATAAATACCACATCTTTGTTAAAGAACCGTTTTTACTGGAAGCTGTGCTCAAGTGTCTGTGACCTCTTCTGTTTGAAAATTGGTGTGCCAGTGTTCACCACTTCATATGTAACTGTGGCTCCACTTGGGTAGATGTAATTATTCCATGTATGCATAATAAATTTTGGATATATGCAGGAGGTTAGATCAAAATTTCTATTAATAAACCTGTGGTATTTGGAGTGTTTAGTGTCCTCGCGAGGGTACACCAGCAAGACAGTTCAGGAAGAGAAGCTTTGGTGTTGCAGTTGAACGCAAACTGCAATAATCGTTGCTGCTGGGCTTGGGGCCACACAGCATTTAAATTGCGACAGATTCAAGTTGCCTTTAAGTCATGATGAATTTTGGCGCTGATCCATAGCAGGTTAGGTTAAACTAGGAGCTGCTGCCCAAAGTTCATACATAGAAAAATCTGAAGTTACATAGAAAAATCTGAAATGAAGCATGTAGATGTTGGCAGTGGGCAATAACCAGATAGCTGATGAGGCAAATGAGAGAGACTGAAAGCACGGCCTTCGGGATCTGTGCAAGATGGGCCGGAGGTGAAGTGGTGGATCGTGTTGCTGTCTGGACTTTGGATATCTGATGGATGAAAGAGTCGTCTGTAGAGACCCTGCTGGGTTATGAAGCCAGGACTTTTGGGTGTCCTGTTACTTGCATCAAAGTATATCACAGAATCACACAGAATGGTAGGGGTTGGAAGGGACCTCTGTGGGTCATCTAGTCCAAACCCCCTGCCGAAGCAGGGTCACCTAGAGCAGGCTGCACAGGACCTTGTCCAGACGGGTCTTGAATATCTCCAGAGAAGGAGAATCTACAACCTCTCTGGGCAGCCTGTTCCAGTGCTCCGTCACCCTCGAAGTGAAGTTCTTCCTTGCGTTCAGCTGGAACTTCCTCTGCTTCAGTTTGTGCCCGTTGCCCCTTGTCCTGTCACTGGGCACCACTGAAAAGTGTCTGGCCCCATCCTCTGGACACCCACCCTTCAGATATTTAGAAGCATTTATAAGATCCCCTCTCAGCCTTCTTCAGGCTGAACAAGCCCAGCTCCCTCATCCTCTCCTCATAGGAGAGATGCTCCAGTCCCCTCATGATCCTCGTAGCCCTCCGCTGGACTCCCTCCAGTAGCTCCTCATCTTTCTTGAGCTGGGGAGCCCAGAACTGGACATAGGACTCGAGATGGGGCTTTACTAGGGCAGAGTAGATGGGGAAGAGAACCTTATTGGTTTCTTCTCTTAATGAAGTAACTCACAAAAACCTGACTACTGGCTAATTGCTTTAATTACAACAAAATCTTCCTTTATGTTTGGCCTTAATTTGTGTTCATCTGTTGCTTCTGTTTGTCATAGATGCGATACTGAAGGTGGTCTGCAGCTTAACGTCAAGCCAGAAAAAGAAATGAAAAATATGAATGATATATTTAAATGAAAAGGCTAAAATACCATCTGTTAAGCTCATGGTGATATCATCAGAGACTGTGTTACCTTGGCTAGGTTTTACTGATAATTCAAAAATTGGTTATTAAAGAGGTACTGAACAGCATGGGAAGTTATCTTCCTCTGAAGAAATATTGCAAAAGCCCTCAAGAAGGTCATGTTAAATTTAATAGCATGGACGAGCAGCATAGATTTTATCAAGGGCATGTATGAAAGGGTAGATAAGTCTGCCTTTTGTTGATCTAGACATATGTTTTAGAGCATAAGTAAGATGAAGTTATTGGCTTTTCTTTTTTTACCTATTTAGAAAGCTAATGCAGCAGTTGCTGTTAGTTTTATGCTCCGGTTATTGAGTATATGGGCAATTACTGCTGGGCCAAAAATAAACCGTATTTTTGTCCTCTGCTGTGGCTTGCTACATACATTGCCTCACTACCACTCATTATCTTTCTTATCAAAATAAAATAAAGTGTTCTCTGTTATATGAAACACTGAACTCTGTTTTCCAGGAAACCAACTTGGAATAAATCCCAAAGCAGCATCTCTGCAGCGGCTGCCTGTTGTGCTGCTGGAAAGCCTCAGCAGAGCAGCTGGAACAGCACTGTGCTCATCCCAGTATGCAAATGAACTAAAAGAGAATGGATAAAGCCACCAAAGGGTGCATAAAATTCCGGAGGCTTTTATGTGGAAAGATGGATCAAGTGAAAGATTTACTACTTCAATTCCAACTAATTGATTTCTGTTGCTTAAATTAGAGCAAAACCTCAATGTTACCATGTATCCAAACCCATTCGTTCTTAGCTTACAAAGCAGAATACTGTAATTAACTAAATTGAATGTTTCTTGAAGCTCTTTTAAAGAAAAGACTAATTTGCTCACAATACGTTGGATAGTCTGTCTAAATGGACTGGCATCCTTCCAGTTTCAAAGCAGCTGAGATCTGAAGTCATTATCGGAGCAAGTATTCCAGATCTCCTATTTAGGTTACTCTGCTCAGGGTGTCATAAGAAGGAGGAGTGGACGAGGGAAGGAAGGTGATGGAGAATTATTTTCTGTAGCAGGATAAAATAAACCCTGTAGAAAATCAGAGAACTTGAGAAACTGCACATCTTGAAACAGCAAAAATAATTCACCTGGTAGAATTTTTTCAGCATTTATACACTAAATAGCAAAGTTCTGTCAGCTACTCTTTCCTTAATCTTCCAGTGTCACCACTGGAGTATGCGGGAGAAGATGCCGTTTTCTTTTAGTTGGCTTTTTCACTTAGCTTTTTGACAGAATGGCCACCTGCCTGTGTGCTGCCAGGTAACTTTTTACAAACAACTGCTACTAGTCCAGAGATTGAGCTACTGTGACTTATCGCTGTTGGAAAGTGTATATTAAAATTCTGATTACCTATGGTTTAACTTACTAGTACTGCACAAGTTACAAAACTTTTTTTTTTAAACTGACTCAGGAAGTTTGGCATACGTGGAGATGTGTTGCTAGATCTTGGGTGCTCTGGAGCAGAATCGTCTAGAGATTATAAGAATACCTGAAGAAATGAGGAAAAGTGTTAAATGTCATTTAAGTGGTAAACAAATGACAAAAAATGGGTGAAAAATCAGTATTATCTTTGTTTTGTATGAAGTTTAATTGTGTTGATTATATCCTATTGTCTTCAGTTACAATATTTTATTTGAGTGCGTTAAATACGTAATTTCATGATGCTTATAATAATAAGCTCTTGAGATGATTTAGGCAGAATCTTAGTACTTTTTTACAGGTATAATGATGAGAAAAACAGACCAAAAATACAGGACACTTGCTTGGCCAGATACGAGTCCTGTTGCTGTACTCCGTTTATATAAAACTTTCTTTGATATATCAAGAATTTTGAGTAAATCTCCAGATGATTATGAAGTGGGAACTTGGTGTGTCTTGTAAGTGCTGTAAAACAAGATTTGCATTTGAAAAATAATGCATTAAAGTAAAAGTTTTTTGGGGGAAGGCTTTTCAGTATAGGTCTCAACCTGTTCTGTGTTGCTTTTTAGACAAAAAGCAAGAGATGGAAAATTGTGTTTTCCCAAATTCAGGTCTGGTGGCAAGTAAAATGAATTGGAATATCATGTCCTAAACTAAAAAGAAATTGGATTATTTAAAATATGATGTAATCAGATTCAAATATAATTATTTTGAGAGTTCCCTGCTTTAATACTACTTTGTATTTCAACAGCTTTAGTAAATTTAACTGGTAGGATTACTTTTTACCACTGTGCCTCTGCAATGCTAAAAGATCTTTGCAAACTTATATTAATTCCTTGAACATAGCAATCTGTCTTTTTCATCCTAATGTGCCAACCTGTATTGCTGTGGTGATGAAATGGGAGCTACAGGCAAAGCAGCTGGTCTCAAAATAGGTCAGTAATAACTGATGTAAAATACCTTGTGAGTGACTCGTGCACTTCTATAATTTAAGTGCTTTAACCCTCAGTTTCATTCTTTACTCTGTAACTTTGGGTAGGAACTAATTAGTTTAGGGGTTGATTTCTTCATGGGACCTGCTTTCCCTAGGGCAGTGATCGTGCCCCTGTACTTGGCACTGGTGAGGCCATACCTGGAGTGCTCTGTTCAGTTTTGGGCCCCTCACTACAAAAAAGACATTGAGGTGCTGGAATGTGTCCAGAGAAGGGCAATGAGGCTGGTGAAGGGTCTGGAGAACAAATCTGATGAGGAGCAGCTGAGGGAGCTGGGGCTGTTTAGCCTGGAGAAGAGGAGGCTGAGGGGGGACCTTATCGCTCTCTCTACAACTGCCTGAAAGAAGGGTGTAGTGAGGCAGGTGTTGGTCTCTTCTCCCAAGTAACCAGTGATAGGATGAGAGGCAATGGCCTCAAGTTGTGCCGGGGGAGGTTTAGACTGGGTATTAGGAAAAACTTCTTTACTGAAAGAGTGGTCAGGCATTGGAACAGGCTGCCCAGGGAAGTGGTGGAGTCACCATCCCTGGAGGTGTTCAAAAAGTGTGTAGAGGTGGCACTTTGGGATATGGTTTAGCAGGCATGGTGATGTTAGGTTGACAGTTGGACTTTATGATCTTAGAGGTACTTTCCAATCTTAATGATTCTATGATTCTATTCAAAATATTTTGGTTCCCCAGCTAGATCTAGTTAAATGATGAAGAGAGAAGTATACTCAATACCAGGAATTAAGAAATGGAAGGAAGGGAAATAGGAAACTTGCTATTAGTCTGCTTTTTCTCAGCCTAAAGCATCATACTAATTTGCACATGATTCCGTGACTGTCTCCGTGTTATCCTGCAGAGGGGCAGTGGTGGTAGTCTGGCTCACTCTTCAGCCCGTGGTGCAGGATGGCAGTGCCAAAACAGGGTGTGGGCATCTCTGCTCTGTTCTCGCTCCTTCCAGGATTTGAACTTCAGCTCCCCTTGCAGTTACACTAGGGAATGTTGTGAGGCTGTTTCTCCCCTCAGTTTCTGCTGTGGGCATCTCTTTGAATTCCTAGGGATCCAAGCGCCCCACTGATCTGGGCAGTAGGCGAATACCCAGCAGAGTGAGGGGGCGGCTCTGAAATGAAGGACTTTGTGTGTTGGTGAATCTGGCTTTGTTTTCTCGACGCTTCTCATACCTGCTGGCCGTGGTCTGTGTTGTGATGCCACGGAGGAGCTACAGAGCATTTGGTTTTCAGATTTGTTTCTGGAGAGGCTGGTTGAATATTATGTGTTCCAGTGTGTTTTAAATGTTGGGGCTGTTTATTTTAACAACTTCATTGAAATGAAATGTGTTGTCTCGTGACAGACTTGTAAAAAATACGTTTATGTAAAGATGTTTTAATTGTTAACACAAAGTACCTTATACCAATGTGTAATAGATGTTGCCAACGGTTAATTTATTTATTTTTGATTAAGACAACTGTGGTTATGGCATTGATGTTAAGATTATTTTGTGGCAACAGCAGTTACAGCAGTCTGCACTGAAATTACAGAAAATGTGAATCTTTTCTTGTACCTAAAGTAGGATGTGTCTTTCCTAGTGGGGAACATGTGAAAGGGGCAGAGTTCTTCAAAATTCCTGTCTTGTATTATTTTTTTCAATGCAGAGGAAAATAACAGTGAAGTGTAGACTTAAAGCAATTCTGTCTGTTAAACAGTTCTATACAGACAAATTTGTTTTTATTTGTTTGAAAAATATTTGAAATAGAACAGGAATTCTGTAAATAGTGGAAGAAGTATGAGACAGATAAAACATCTTTAATGAAAACACTCAGCCTATTTCATGTTCTGAATCTACCTTTATTATGTTAATCACATTTCATGGAGCTCCCAGCAGGGGTATGTGAAAATTATCTTTTCAAATAAATGAATGCAGATTATTTACTGTGTATCAAGAAGCTGGTTACAGGCCTTTGATCTTTGTCCTGGTGCAGGCGTAGATCAGAGCAGTTATTAAGACTCTCTAACTTATGGGGTGTCCCTGTGCCCCTGGGTGGCCAAGGGGGTGAGACAGTTGGCAGGTGGGCCAGCCCTTGTCCACTGGGGACTCAAGGGTGGAAGCCACCTCATTTCGATTCCCAGGATGAGTTGAAGTCTATTCGACCCCAAGGATCCCAATGTAACTCAATTTCTAACACCTCCAGGGTATTCTGTCACGTGTTTTTTGGGGGAAGAGTGAAGTGCATAGCATTGGGGCTGGTAAGAGGAAACGAGAGAAGTCTAGTTTACTTGTATGTCTACTTTATTTACTGATATTTTATGGATAGAGAGCTGGAGGTAACGAGCTCGTTAAATCATGCCTCCTCATCAGAAGTCCCACTGAAGTAGGCAGTTAAGTGCAGTGAATCTGAGGAACGATCTCTAGGAAAGCTACAAAAAGTGAAGTTTGCCACTTTTTTCTATGCAAAATTTTCCTCTTTGTTCTCTGTGTGTGTGACCATAAGAGTAAACTACTGCTTTTTCTATGTTAGTTAATTAATTGGTGCCTCACTAATAAATTCTGTTAAAAGAATTTTGTGGCATTTCTGTGGGAACAGTATATATGCTATCCTGTATTTTCCTTCAGGATAATGTTTTGAACATTATAAATCAAATCATGGATGAATGCATTCCACATGAACGGGCCAACCGAGACTTTTGTGTGAAGTTTCCAGAGGAAATACGCCATGACAACCTCGCAGGACAGCTTTGGTTTGGAGCAGAAGTAAGTCTCTTGTATTTCTGTTACTCGGGGTTAATGGACCATTTTTTGTGGTATAAAACCAGAAGTTTAAAGTACATATTGAAACTTTTCTGAAAATGGTACATATAATTACAGAGCAAAGCAAACATCTTTGAGAACTTGCTCTGGATGCTTAGTGGAGGCGGATGCTTTAACTATGGTTTTGGTATTGGTGGGGCTAACAGCATACAGGTTTATTTTCATAATTGTCTGCTGTCATTATGACCAACTTTTCAAAACTTTTTTTGTGAATTAGCATCTGATTAATATTCTTGACTTTTTTTTTTAATCCTAATGTGCCATCTCACATCTCATGCCTTTAAAATCTTGGAAGCAAATAAAGATATATAAGGGAATTTTGTCAGGGTAGAAGTTTATCTCCAACAAATAGAAGTGCACGCTATCACTTTAATGGCTGTATTATGTTATAACTTGTATTAAACGTACATAACTGAGCTGACATTTGTTGCACATAATTCACTTGTTTCACGTGTATGCTAAAAATATAATGGTGTTTGGAAAACACTGAAGTCCACTTTTCTTTTACGAAGTTTACCTCAAAGACCTGCTCCTACAGCAACCTTTAGGAACAAGGGATTTTTGTAGTGAATAAGCTTTTATTATTTTAACCAAGGGAAGCCTGAAATGTCAGAAAAAATGATGTGAGGTGTAAGATACTTATTCACTAGTATTGATGTCTGTTGGCTAAAAAAAAAATAAATAAAATCATGGTGGCATCTTTCATGACAAAATTAGTGTCTTCAGGTCTGCTGGCCTGAGGGTGACTTTAAGCACCATGGATTTGTTGAAGGTTGGGGGGGGAGTAGTCTAGATATCCCACCACACAACAGCACGTGGCGGTGGTGTTTTCAGCTTTGCCTCTCCTGTGTTTGAAGCAAACCTTCGGCTCCTGTTGCTATCCGTTCTTTTCTCTACCAGTTCCTCGTTTCTTTTTAAAGTGCATGCTTCCCATCAGTAGTTCCTGTTTTGTTCAGTCCGGTATGGCTCCATGAGTTCTGTTTCTGAAACTGTCATTGACAATTGTTAATTGTAGGCGCCTCTGAGCCGGGGAAGTCCTGGGTAAATTTTACGAGATGAATTTGATATGCCAATGCTTTATAATCCTGTCCTCAGCAAAAACAGCAGCAATTTTTTTTTCTCGTTATCATGTGACTTCACTGCCATCATCCAGGTGACACCATGCTCTGTTTTGAAATGCTGAGAGTCTGACACGTTGGCTTAATGGTGCTTCCTTGATAGGTAGGTAGGAGAAGATAGGGTAATTCCTTCTGCAGCCATCCGTAATGAATCCTGTTGCCCTTTCTTACTCTAAGGGTCGGACAAACCGGGATTACAGCAACAAACAAGCAGGAAAAATGTTGACCAATGTAGTAACTTCTCCATGCATTGTGGAAAATGCTCGAGAGAATTACCGAGACAGCCGGTATCTTCTAGGAGATAAAAAAAGTCTCCCTTTATTCACTGTTTGTTTATTTTACATAAGCTAATGCTTTTACTCTTTCCAAATCAAACTTTCACTGTCTCCAAACTAAACCAACAGGCTAGAGAGACCTATTTGTTTCAGAGAAAGTAACATACGCATTGATGAAGTAATGCTAACTTGTTCTACTGTAGGCACTGTCCTCCTGTAAATTCATGTAATAAGGAAGACTCTGTGGACTGTTATGAATATACACTTAGGAGTCTGTCAGTGTAATCACTCTGACTTATCAGGCTAAGAGTACCTATCAACAGCTAAGACTTGCCTTATCCATACTTTCCCACAAGTACTGCTTTGGCTGGTAAGAGGTAAGAACATGATCTTCTCAGAGTGCCCTTAAAACATGAATCAGTGCATCAGGGTGCTGAGCAATGTCTGGGAGTGCAGGTACCCCATGTAGAGCTGCAGAAATGCCTCCTGTCCAGGGGAGTGCAGGGGAGATGGGAGGGACACAGGGCTGCAAATGGAGCTTAAAAAAAAAGAAAAAAAGTTAGACCTTTGAGAGACTAGAACAACCTTTTATGTTCTCACTTTAATACACATATTTCCATTAATACAGCAAGTAAGACTTATGTCAGTACTTGTTGCCTTCCAAATGTATCTGTAAAGGAATTATGCCACCAGCAGAGGTTATTGAATAGCTTGTTTTTAATAGCAAGATTTTAAAAGTTTTATTAATGTGTTACAGTAAAAACCTACTTCTAATGTCTTTGTGAGCTAGTCAGAGGGAGTCCATGTATAACTCTTGAGGCAAGCAGTCTCTTTAACAGGTACTTTCCAGAAACTGAAAGGGAATAATAGCTCTGGCACCGGGTTTTTATGTTCTTTCCTGTAAAATATATTCATGGCTTCTGTGGGAGGCAGGATGCTGGTCTAGCTGGATCCCAGGTCTGATAGCCGATGTGACCAGTTTTGCTGCAAAGGGCATCGTAGTTGCAGAATTTCTGCTCTTTTAGTAAGGAATAGATTTTTTATACAAAATCAAGCAGTCCAGCCTGAATCTAAACAGTCAATTGATTGTACTTTAGCTGGATTCATATCCCTTTTGTGCAAGCAATCCTTGCGTACACAAAGTATATGTCCTACCAGTACTTATTGCCTAACTAGTGGGAGAAGAGCTTTTTTAAGTTCTTCTGTCAGCTCTGTGGTTCTTGCACTTGAACCTCCTCCGGTTCTCCTGTCTCCCTGACTGAGCTGCTCCCTAACCTTTATGTGAAGGTTTATGACTCTCGGCGTGTCAGTCTTAAATCTTTCATTTCTTTAACAATCTGCAACAAATTGGGGCTAAGTACTGCCCTTGTTCAAAGTATTAAATAGCACACCTTATGGTTTTTTAAACAAAGTAACTTTGTAAAAAATAATATTTTCTTTTATGTATTTCATAGTGTTTGGCTGCTGGTTCAATAATTATGAATCGTGAAATTGAGAGTATGGCTATGAGACCGTTGGCCAAGGACCTGACCCGAAGCCTAGAGGAAGTTAGAAATATCATTCGTGACCAGGCCTTAAGGGATTTGAACCTCTACACAGAAAAAATGAAAGATTCACTCAAGCATTTCGATGTCCTTTTTGCGGAATTTGAATTAAGGTAAAAGATCTGAAGTAATTGCATTGTGAGCATTGGCTTGGCTTCTACAGCTGTTGCATGGCTTGTTGGTTTTTGGAAGTTGTCTGCTTTCTCTGTTTTGTTTTTATAGAAGTAATTTTTTTATCATGTTATTTGATTTTTTTCAGTAATTTGTTGTATTGTTAGATTTTTTTCCTTCCAGTGTAACAATAATGAAAAGAAAATTAAATAGCTTTTTAGCAATCAACATTTGCTCTCTTCAGCTAAACTATAATCTGCTATTTGCATAAAGGCATATGGCATTTGAGGGAGGTTTTCCAAGACACAAAAGGAAGCCATAAATCTCTTCCCTTAATGTTTTCTTTGTTGGAGGAAAGGCGACAAATAAGAGACATTAACAAAAAAAATGTATGATAACAAATAGCCTAGGCATTATGAAGTTTTGTCCTCTTGCGCTTAGAGATAAAAGCAAGATGCACCCAGTGAATTTAAGAAGGCAAATTGAAATCTGATGAAGGAAGTGCTTTTACACAAGCCATAATTAACCACAGGAACTCACTGATTTAAAAACTTGTGATTGAAAAATGACTTGGAGGTTTATAGCAAAAATAAAAATAACTTCTTTTGGGGTGAGAAGAGTAACTGCTTATTGCCTCAAAGGTCACATTGACCAAGTCTTGCATTGTGCTTCAGAATTGAAGCCAGCTTCCTTCATGCCTGTTAAATGTTTGTGGCTGGGAGTAGTTTCAGACAGGACACTGTATAAGATTATCTATGGATCTAATATAATACAGCCATTCCTACCTTCAGCAGAACAGGTTTCTTGTCTCCCATTACTGTTTGCCCTTCCTCAGTATTCATATTCTCTTGTATTTACTTAGGTAAGCGATTTTTCCTGAGTCAAAAAACCATCATTATACTGTTACACTGAAAAACATTTTAATTGAAAACATTGGCTAAAAACATGTTTTTAAGTGTGGCTTTGAGCGCAGAGAGCGATGACAATCAGTAACTGCTTCTTGACATTTCCTGTGCGGAGTTTCTGACCTGTCCATACCAACTCTCCATACAGCATTTTCCTTTGCCATTGTTTTGCAAACAACCTTTTCCCTTCCTGTCTTACCTGTAATCTACAAATGAGTGATTAACTAATACAGTGACAGAAAACCACTTTTACCAATGCTTCTTGTGAATTAGTGCTTTTGTGTGTAATTCCACATAGAAATAAAGCTAATTTTTAAGTCTCCTAAATTGTCTCTGCTGGCCAACTGAATATCACTAAAATAATTTCAGGTAAAACCTTTCTAGATAAAATGTATGTTTTAGTCAGGTTTTTTTCTTAGCGAAATGCAGACTATACTATTCTATCTTCAAGATGCTTCAGTAAAGATCCTTCTAGGACCTATCTCCCTGTGCCACACAGTATGGAGTTCTGATTGCTAAATGTGTATAATTAGATTTATAAATTACTACTCGGTTCCACTGCCTTAATCTGCAATAAATAAATTGGCTGCATTTCTTAGATTCTTACAGTGTACGATTTTCATAGTGAGTGCTGTCAAAATAAATACAGAATGGTACAGGAAAGGTTATGTTTCGAAGATGATTTGTCCTAGGTTTGTTTTTATTTAGAATATGATTTGTTAAGCATGTAAAATAGTAGTACATTATTTTATGATCTTTGTAGTTATGTGTCAGCCATGGTACCTGTGAAGTCTCCAAAGGAATATTATGTACAGCAAGAGGTAATCGTACTTTTCTGTGAAACTGTGGAGAGGTAAGCATTTTAGTCAAGTACTAGATTTTCACGTCTGTGTTTACTGTCAGTCTGAGCTTTTGTAAAAATACTTTAACCATAGTCTTTAAAGCATCATAAAACACCAGGTATTTTGCTTTTCTAGTAAGTATGCAAGTACAAAGTTAAAAAGCATTAAGCATGCTTGCCAGGCACAAGCCTATGCTCTTTTGTTTTCTAGACAAAAAAACCTTAAAAGTTAATAATCCAACAATAACAATATTGTTGGTGTGCCAAGTTATAGATGTGTAAATGAAGATTAAGCATTTAAATGAGCTAAATCTGTTTAAGGCATCAAGATTTAATGATATTTCATGCAAGAATACATGGGGAGGTGATTCGAATTATCTGTGAACTTCTAGTGATTATCACAGAGAACTTGGAAAGGCTCTTTAAAATCTTGGAGGACTGGAGCTTGGCTCTATATATATGAAGAGATGATGTTAAAAACCAAGAATCTAGCAATTCATAAACTCTTTTAGGCATATAAGGTGACAAGACAAATGTGAATTTGTTTGGAATGTACTGCTGTACAACTTTTCTCTTTTTCCCCCCTGTGACAGTAACTAGCCTAGCAGGTGGGCAGCAGAGAGGAGCTGCGTGTGACTTCTCCAGCTTTAGTGAGGGTTTGAGCAGTGCAGTGCTTTTCTCAAAAGGAAACTAGTGAAGTGTAGTCTGGGTGAAATGATTAGAGACCAATTGACTGTAAAATGCACTCGGAATAAGTGTTGGGCTTACTGTCATATAAGGAGAACTTGGGAAGCATGAACCTGGGTCTGGTGTGGTTGATGCTTTCATTAAGCAGTGAAGGAGTGCAGAGCACACTGCTGCAGTCTGTAGTTGACACCAAGATCAGAGGTATCTAAACATTTTGAAAGACAAGATTACAACTCAAAATGGTCACAACAAGTAGGAGGAATTACCCCCATCAGTCATAGTTCCTGCATATACAGGTATTTGCCCAGTAAGCGGAAAAATACGGTTTCTCCCTTGCAACTTTGGATAATCTGGCAGTGGGCTGTAGGAAAGAAACGGGGGTGAGCGTGGGCCACACACTGGTGAGTCCATTTGCCGTTAGTACAAAGCAGTGCTTGCTTTGTGGATGTTTTGCTGTTCACCAACAGCAATGTTGGCAAGACAAGTACTGACAAGGAACAAGAAAAAGTTGTTGTTTCCATTCTAGTGGGACTAATGTTCAGTTTTGAGTGTTATCTTAGCACTGATATGGACAAATCAGAGAATAAATTTGAGGAAGTTATGGAACTATGAAGAAACTAAGAAATTGTGAAGAAGCTTGGAAAACAGCCAAGTGAAAAGCCTAAACAAATTGGGGTTTTGTCTAAAAAGGGGCTTAAGATATTTGAAAAGTTAGTGGAGGACAATGAAGTGTCTCCCAAATATTAAATCCTCAGACTTCAGTAATAGTTGCTCTATAGAACTGGGGTTTTTCTGGTTCAGTTTGTTTAGCAGGAGTTGACCTAGAAGATTATAGCAAGTTTTATTTGGAAATGAAACCAAATACTTTCCCCTGTTACTTGAAAAATGCTTTTTCAGTTAAAAAACTCTGAACACCAGTGGTTTTCAGTAACAAGCTGAAGCTTGACAAGAAATAGTAAATAAAAAGGGAAAGTAGCATAAAAATTATTTTGGTTTTGTTTGACTATAAAAGCTTTAAGTGTTTAAAGATTTTTTTCTTAAATTTTTTTTCTACAGCAGTCAGTTCCATCGTGTTTTAGATTGCATAAAAGTAGCTCGTGAGTTAAATATGATCAATTTGGTTTGGCTTATAACAATTTTTTCAAATTTTTTCGTATTGAAATGGATTCTTCGAGAGTTTGAACTTTTATTCTTCTACTTAGAGCCTTAAGGCTTGGATACCTCACTCAAGATATGATAGATGACTATGAACCAGCTTTAATGTTTACAATTCCAAGATTAGCTATTGTATGGTAAGTAATTTTTTTAACTGCTCTCTGCCCTGCCTCAAAGATTTATTGAAGATTTCAAAAACTTTGTACAGAATTTTGGTATATTTTCTTTCACTTGAGTTTGCTGCTACTTTCTTTAAAAAAATTTTAAGAGGAGGATAATGTTTTTGTTTGTGCTTTTAAAAATAATTACCAGTTTCTTGTGGAATATCAAGAGAATAAAAGAAAAGAGAACTTAGAACTCTAAATATAGAAGGCAGGAACCTGGAACAATTATCAGTCATCCTCCATAAAGGTGGTTCCTGCCCCTGGCAGGGGGGTGGGAACTAGGTGGTGTTTAAGAAGCCTTCCAACCCAAACCATTCTAAGATTCTATGAAAGAAATAAAAAAAAAAAATAAAATTAAGAACATCAGTCTATAGAATGTCACATTGTCAGAAATATTTTTTGAAATCAGCTATTTTGTCACTCAAATGTAATATGACCTAAGGATACAAGTCTTGAAAACCAGAAGCTTTCAGTAGAAAGTGTGTATTTTTTGTAATGACTCTAGGTTCAAAAGGAATGGTCGTAAGAAACTGCATTGTGACCACTGAGTTAGGCTTAAATCCTTTTAAAGGAAAGTATAAATGTGTATAATTTATGTGTAGATTTGTGCCCTATATTGACCACTCATGACAGCTAAATTAAAGCAGTTTTTTTGCTTCATGCAGTTATTGCAGTATTGAACAAATCAGATGCATTTTTCCTGATGAGTCTTCATGATTTAATAAGATAGTAGTTTCTCTGGAGTAAAGCCAGCATATTTTTAATATTTTACCATTGTGAATGTTTTCAAGTTAGCTAATATAAGTAGTATAATTGAGGGAAATAAGAAACCTCAAATCCTGAGTGTAATACGCTTCTCCTCAGGAAATCTCTGTGGCCCATTATTCCTATTAAATACGATACTGTCTGTAACTGTCATTCTAAAAATAATAACAGTAATAATCTGATTATCAAAAGACAATGGGAATGTGAGAACTCAGTCTGAAGTTGCTGGAAGACACAATGAAGAAGAATACGTAGTGACGAACTAGAAAACCAAGGGCTTTCTGGAAAACACACCATGTCAGTCCCCAGTTACGTAGAAGGACAGAGAGGGAGAAGAGAAAAAAATTGTAACTGCTCCAAAGTATCCAGTGATTTGAAAATAAATCACTGCCATGAGAAGTTCCACAGAAAACCTGCACCATCCATATAGCGGTGTTGTCTGGAAGAAATGCAAGCCTTTCATTTGGACTGTGAAGGGAGAAGCCTTTAAACACAAGACAGATGCAATTCAAAGTTGCCATGCTGTAGGTCTATGGTGTCTTAATGAGAATCATGGATCTGGAGCAAGGAGAAGTGCTGAATCCCCACAGTCTTGTAAAAGCCAAGATTCAAGGAATATTTTTCAGACCCATTTTTGTCTAAGGTTTCTTTCCAAACATCAGTTTACTGTATGTGTTATACAGTGTGTGTTGCCCAGCGTGTTAACAGGTGTCAGTGAACTTTGAACATAGTAGGAAGTACTAAGACACGCTTTTTCCCAATTTTTACTTCTTTCCATGATACAACTATATTCAAACTTTGATTCAGAACTCTTTCAAAGGTCATACATGTACACACGCCATTTGTTGTGGTTTAACCTGGCAGCCAGCAACTACGCACCAGACAGCCGCTCGCTCACCCCTCCCCTTCCCCACCACGGGATGGGGAAGTGAAATGGACAAAAGGGGAAACTCATGGGTTGAGATAAAGACAGTTTAACAAGACAACAAAGGAAATACTGATACTAACAATCATAATAATAAACATGCAAAATAAACCACACACGACACAATTTTCTTGCCACCCAGTGACCAATTTGCAGCCAGTCCTCAAGCAGTGATCATGGAACCCAGAACTCATGAATTTCGTAAAACTCCTGAAAAAGACAGAATTCCTGGGAAAGTTCGAACTCCCAGGCAAGAGAAGTTTTAAACTCATGGAAAAGAGAAGGTTCCTGACTCCGGCCAACCCCAATTTATAAACTGAGCGTGACATCCATGGTATGGAATATTTCCATTGGCCAGCTTGGGCTATCTGCCTGGCTGTGCTCCCTCCCAGCTCCTGCACACCTGCTCATTAGCTGAATATGAGAAACTGGAAAAAGTCCTTGATTTTGTAGCAACAGCTGAAAACATCAGTGTTATCAACATTCTTCTTGTGCTAAATCCAAAGCACAGCCGCTACTGCCGAGTTTCAGCATCCATGCAGGGACAGGAACAACTCTTACACATTGATACAATGCACAGTTGATTCCGATTTATTGCTCCACTTGCGTGGTTGTATACATTTTTCATATCTGCACACACGATCACGCTTATTCGGATAGGCTACAGACATAAATCACACGCTGTTCACGCACCCCATATTCCCTTATGATTGGTAACTATGCACTAACGCTAATAGCAACAGGCCGCCTCCATGTCCTTGAACACATCTTGTTTTTGCTAACCCACATCATGTGCACTATCAGAACTTTCTCAAT